>Ga0105047_10005650_pt1 | contig 21379 bp, 22 predicted proteins | sample MAT04_FD_78384 | JGI IMG/M metagenome (GOLD analysis project Ga0105047, IMG submission 78384) | Freshwater microbial communities from Lake Fryxell liftoff mats and glacier meltwater in Antarctica - MAT-04 (megahit assembly) | ecosystem: Environmental > Aquatic > Freshwater > Ice > Liftoff... | reverse complement strand
CTGACCCGTCGCGAAGACGACCTCGGCCATTACGCCGAGGTGCTGATCCCGTTCTTCGTGTCACGCCAGATCTACGCCGGCGCCGGCAAGGTGCTGCAGACCGCACGCGGCGCAACGTTCTCGATGGCACAACGTGCCGAGCACATCTGGGAGGGCGTCAGTAGCGCCACCACCCGCAGCCGCCCCATCATCAACACCCGCGACGAGCCCCACGCCGACGCCGAGAAGTACCGCCGACTGCACGTCATCGTCGGCGACAGCAACATGAGCGAGTACACCACCTTTGTCAAGGTCGGTTCGGCGGCGTGCATGCTGCGGATGTTGGAGGACCCCACGGTGGTGCTGCGCGACATGACGCTGGAGAACCCCATCCGCGCGATTCGCGACATCAGCCACGACATCACCTGCCGGCGCAAGGTGCGCCTTGCCAACGGCAGGGAGGTCAGCGCTCTCGACATTCAGCGTGAGTACCTCGACCGGGCGCTGCGCTATGCCGACACCAAAGGCTTCCCACCGATGGAGCAAAAGGCGCTGGACATGTGGGAGCACTGCATCAGCACCATCGAGAACGACCCGTTGAAGTTGGACCGCGAAGTCGACTGGGTGATCAAGCACAACCTGATCGAAGCGTTCCGCACGCGCCACGACCTGCCGCTGGGGCACGCCCGCGTGCAGCTGCTCGACCTGCAGTACCACGACATTTCACGCGAGCGCAGCCCCTTCTACAAGCTGCAGGACCGCGGAATGATCGAGCGCATGTGCCTCGACTCCGACATCGAGACCGCCATCGAGGTTCCACCGCAGACCACCCGTGCCCGGCTGCGCGGCGAGTTCGTGAAGCGGGCCAAGGAGCGCAAGCGTGACTACACCGTCGATTGGGTGCATCTGAAGCTCAACGATCAGGCGCAGCGCACCGTGTTGTGCAAGGACCCGTTCAAGAGCCGCGACGAGCGTGTCGAGAAGCTGATCGCCTCGCTCTAGCACTGCGAGTGACGGCATTGACCTTCCGCTGCGCACGACCTCCTCACCGCTAGCGTGTGGCCGATGTCTGACGAGCCGAGGCGATCCACGCAGATCGATGCCCTGATGAAGGATCTCTCGCCAGACGACCCTGGCCACCCGCTCGAGGAGGCTGCACCGCCGATTGCAGGTGGTGGAGTTGGAGGTGGCGGTAGCGACAACGGTCCGCCGGCCGATATGACGCCTGACGACGACGACACCGCACCAGCGCCGGCTCCACGAAGGCGCAAGCGCGGCAACGCTTTTTCCGAATGGATCATCGTGATTGGCGTTGCGGTCAGCGCGGCGCTTCTGGTTCGTGCCTTCGTGCTCCAGCAATTCGCTGTGTCTGGCTACTCGATGATCAACACCCTGCACGACGGCGACCGCGTGCTGGTCAACAAGCTCAGCTATCGCTTGCACGACCCCCGGCGTGGCGACGTGGTGGTGCTCAAGACCATCGAGGGCGCGGGCGAACGCGACCTGATCAAACGAGTAATCGCCCTGCCTGGCGAGACGGTCGAATACCGCTCGTGCGTCCTCTACATCGACGGCCGTGAGCTGGTAGAGCCCTACCTCGACCCGACAGTCGTGACGCCCACCAGTTGCGGAGAGGCGCAGCCCGCACTCGCGGTTCCCGACGACTCGGTCTTCGTGATGGGTGACAACCGCCCAGGGTCGAAGGACAGCAGAGCGCTCGGCCCCATCACCTACGGCAACCTCATCGGCCGGGCCTTCGTCGTCATTTGGCCGATGGGCGATTGGACGTGGCTGTAAGCGCACGCCGATCACGTGATCGGCGTCGGCGTACCCAATTGGTTGCGGTACGCATCCATCATTCGGTCCGGATAGTCGCAGTACACGCCGTCGAGACCCATCCGTAGCGACCGTTCGAGGATGTGCGGCTCTTGCATGTCCCAGCCGAATGCTACGCGGTTGAAGCGATGCAACAGCACCACCAGTCCACCATTCCAGTCGCGATGGTGCATGTTGAGCGCGTCGATGCCATTTGCCGCCAGCGTGGCGGCGCGACGCTCGGCACCCTCCTTGATCCTCTGCAGCCCGGTGCTGTCCACCAGCCGGGCACCCTGGTCGCGCAGCGGTAACAGCGACTCCCACACCGGCGAACACAGCCACAGCCGCTCGAGCATTGCCGGTGCAGCCTCGCGGACGACATCGATCACGGCCTGCCCAGACGCGGGGTCCTTCAGGTCGAGCGAGAGGTGATAGGTCGACCCGCAGCGTTCCAGTAGGTCTGCCAGCGAAGGGATGTGCGAGGGCAGTTCGTCACGCCGATAACCGGAAATCGGCTTGCCACGGCCCATAGACCGCTTGACCAGCCCGTCATGATCGAGCACCGGCACCCCGTCGGCCGTGACCCACACGTCGCTCTCCAGCCCGTTGGCACCGAGTTTGAGGCCAACTGTGAACGCTTCCAGCGTGTTCTCGGGCGCATACCCCTTGGCGCCACGGTGGGCGAACGCAATCGGAGTGTCGAGCAGCGAAGGGATCCGTTGTTGCACCTCGCGATGATGCCACGACTGACTTGCTAGCTCCTAGACTCGCCACGTGTTCAACGTTCAGGGCAGCGAGATGATCTTCCTGTTGCTCATCGCGCTCGTCGTGCTGGGGCCAGAAAAGCTGCCAGAAGCCGTCCGGAAGTTCACCAAGACCTACGCCGAGTTCAAGAAGACGATCGGTGGCTTCCAGAACGAATTCCGCGACGCGATGGACGAGCCGATACGAGAGTTGCGCGAGACCGCCAATCTGGTACGCGATGCCGCGAAGTTCGATGTCGACGGTGGTGGCGCCGATGTGATGGAGAAGGCCACTCCACCCGTCAGCGAAATTGGGCCCAAGACCCCACCGGAAGTCCGGCGAGAAGCCGGGCTGAACTTCGGTAGTGCGAATCCCCGCCGCCAGGAACGTGTCGCTGCCGCCGACACGCCTGTCACCGAGTCGGACACCGACGTCGTGGCCGAGGCCGCCGAACCTCCGGTTGCCGAAGTAGCACCCACTCAAGACTCCACCGGGGATGCCACCGAATGAAGGTTCCCTTTCGGGGCGGTTCTGATCAACCAAAGGTTACGACGCCAGACGACCGTATGACACTGACGCAGCACCTCGCGGAGCTGCGCACCCGCATCATCCGTTCGGTGCTCGCGATCGTGTTCGGCATCATCATCATCGTCGCGTTCTACGATCAGGTGCTCCGTTTCCTGCGCAAGCCGTACACCGATCTCTGCGCGAGGAAGCAGTGGGCGAACTGCGGTGAGCTGCAGTTCCTCGGTCCGTTGGAGGGCCTGTCGACACGGCTGTCCATCGCGACGTACGGCGGCATCATCATCGCCCTTCCCGTGCTGATGTGGCAGCTGTGGCGCTTCATCGTGCCGGCGCTGCACGCCAAGGAGAAGAAGTACGCGATTCCGTTCGTGCTGTCCTCGGTGTTCCTCTTTCTGCTCGGTGGGCTCATTGCCTACTGGACACTTGGACCCGCACTCGACTTCCTGATTTCGTGGGCCGGCAGCGATGTGCAGGCCAATTTCCAGGTCAGTAAGTACATCAGCCTGGTCGGCCTGATGATCGCTGCGTTCGGAATCGCCTTCGAATTCCCCGTGTTGCTCGTGTTCTTGCAGCTGGTTGGTGTGCTCACGCCGCAGATGTTGGCCAAGCAGTGGCGTTACGCAATCGTCATCATCTTCGTGATCGCGGCGGTCATCACCCCCAGCGGCGACCCGTACTCGATGATGGCGCTGGCCGGGCCGATGACACTCTTCTACCTCATCTCGATCCTCATCGGGCTGTATGCACAGAAGCGAAAGCGCGCCCGCGAAGCCGCAGAAGAGTGAGCCGATAGCACGGTGCGTACCGACCGGTCCGAGCTCATTGCGCACTACGAGTTTCCGCTGGACATGTTCCAGTTGCGGGCGCTCGATGCGCTCGACGACGGTGAATCCGTGCTGGTGGCCGCGCCGACGGGCAGCGGCAAGACGGTGGTGGCCGAGTACGCAATTGATGCTGCGGTCGCAGATGGAAAGCGAGCGTTCTACACAGCCCCGGTGAAGGCGCTGTCGAACCAGAAGTACCACGATCTGGTCGCACGGCTGGGCCCGCAGCAGGTCGGCCTGCTCACCGGCGACAACAACATCAACGGTGACGCACCGGTCGTGGTGATGACCACGGAGGTGCTGCGCAACATGATCTATGCGCGCAGCCCGGCCCTGAAAGACCTCGCCGTTGTCGTACTCGATGAAGTGCACTTCCTGCAGGACACGTATCGCGGCCCGGTCTGGGAAGAAGTCATCATTCACCTACCGGTGCGTGTGCGACTGGTGTGTCTGTCGGCGACCGTGAGCAACGCTGCCGAGCTGGCCGAGTGGATCACGACGGTGCGTGGCGCAACGAAGGCCATTGTCGAAGACCGACGGCCCGTTCGCCTCGACAACCTGTACCTGATCGGCGACAGGACGCACGACCGGCTGTCGCTGCTGCCCGTGCTCATCAACGGTCGCCCCAACCACGAGGCAATGCGAGTGGATGCCGAGGCAGCGCGCAGCAATCGCGATCGCAAGGGTAGCAACAAGCAGCAGGGCCGCCGGCGGCTGTACACACCGTCGAGGCTGGAAGTGGTGGAGGTGCTCGACCGCCACGGGATGTTGCCGGCGATCTGTTTCATCTTCAGTCGCAATCAGTGCGACGAGGCCGCGCGCAGCGTGCTGGCGGCAGGGGTGCACCTCACCACCGGAGCCGAACGTGAGCGAGTGCGTGAGATCGTGGATGCACGCCTCGGCGGAATCGACCCCGCAGACCTGGCAGTGCTCGGCTACGGCCAGTTCCTCGCCCAACTGGAGGCGGGGGTCGCCGCCCACCATGCGGGCATGGTGCCGCCGTTCAAGGAGGCTGTCGAAGCGTGCTTCGTCGAGGGATTGGTCAAGGTGGTCTTCGCCACCGAGACGCTCGCGGTCGGCATCAACATGCCGGCCAAGACGGTCGTCATCGAAAAGCTCAGCAAGTTCACCGGCGACCACCACACCTTCCTGACACCGGGGGAGTACACCCAGCTGACCGGGCGGGCCGGCCGTCGTGGTCTCGATGACCTGGGCAATGCAGTCGTGCTGTGGAGCCCGTTCGTACCCTTCGAGCAGGTCGCTGCGCTGGCCAGCAGTCGCACGTTCCATCTCAACTCTGCGTTCCGGCCGACGTACAACATGGCAGCCAATCTGGTGCGCTCGTACACCAGCGAGCGCGCCCATCATCTGCTCAACCTCTCCTTCGCTCAGTACCAGGCTGATCGTGATGTGGTGAAGGTCGAAGCCCGCCTCGAGCGCCGCCAGGAGCACCTCTCCACGCTGCTGGAGAAGGCCCGCAGCCCCTTCGGCGACATCGACGACTATCGCCGCCTGAAGAGCGGCACCGATGCGGGGCCGCGAGCAGGCGTGATCGTGCGCGACGATCCGATCTCACTGGCGCTGATGAAGCTTCGTCCGGGCGACATCGTCTACATCGAGAAGGGCCGTTACTCGGGGCGTGCTGCAGTGTTGGCCAACGCTCATCGCAAGGGCGGGGTGCGCCTGACCACCATCACCACACGGCGCGACCTGTTGATGTTGACCGCGCTCGATTTCGACGAGCCTCCGACAGCAATCGGCCGCATCGAACTTCCGGCCGACTTCGTACCCAATCGTAACGACTTCCAACGATCAGTCGCCGCTCGTCTGGAACAGGCCGAGGTCGCGCCACACAAGCGCAGCCGACGTCCAGCGGAACCCGAGTACGACGGCGAGCATCCGGTGGAGGACGACCCTGATCTGGCCGACCGGCTGAAGGCCGCCAACCAGGCAGACAGAGTGGCGCGCGAAATCGATGACCTTCGCGTACGTGTGCGCGGCCGCAGTTCGTCGATCGCCCGTGACTTCGACCGCGTCTTGGGCGTCCTCGAGTATTGGGGCTACGTCGAAGGGTGGACGCTGACCGAGGCAGGCGAGACCCTGTCGCGGTTGTTCCATGAGAGCGACCTTCTCGTCGTCGAGTGCGTCCGCCGAGGCCTGCTCGACGGACTTGATCCGGCTGCTCTGGCCGGCCTTGCGAGCGTGTTCGTCTACGAGCACCGCAGCCCCGAGCCGCCACCCACGCCGTGGTATCCGTCGTCCGATGTGCGTGGCAAGTGGCAGGCGATTGCCCGCATCAGCTACGAACTGCAGGACGCCGAGGAGGCCGCTGGGCTCAGCGTGCACCGCCCACCGGACCCCACCTTCATCGCGGTCGCCTACGCGTGGGCAGCAGGCGAGGGGTTCGCCGATGTCGTTGCGCAGGAGGAACTGTCCGGTGGCGACTTCGTGCGCACGATGAAGCAACTCATCGATCTTCTACGCCAGTTCGCGATCGTCGCGCCGCTGAAGACCACCCGCCGTGCTGCCGATGCCGCCGCCGAAGCGCTGTTCCGAGGCGTCGTCGCGTCGTCGAGCTCGGTAGAAGTCGCCGATCCTGAACCCGAGCACGGAGCCCCGTGACCATTCGTCGTGGCGGGCCATGGGGCGGACAGGTGCAGTCGCCCGACTTCATCAGGGTCGTCCCAACGGACCGCGACGCCCGCGACTGGGTTCTCGCCACGCGCAAAGCTTCCAGGCCGATGGAGCCGGTCGGACTCGGCGGGGGCGACATGGCCCGCACCCTTGGCGGTGGTACGCCCGGTCGCTTCCCCGGCCTCGTCGTGAGCGCGCCGATCGACCTCCTCAGAGTTGATGCAGGGGACCGAACGACGTGGGCCGTCGCGCACGTCGTGGCTCGTCGGGGGTGGTGGCGCGGCGAAGTGTGGCTGGCGATGAACGCCCAGTTCTACGGCGAGTACGACGTCGCTCCGCGTTCGCATCCAAACGACGGCAAGGTCGACGTGGTGCATGTGCAGTCTGCGATGCCAATGCGGGCGCGCCGCCAGGGCCGCGAGCGAGCCCGCACCGGTACGCACCTTCCGCACCCGCAGTTGCAGACAACACAATCCGCCTCGGTCACTGCAACATTCGAGGCGCCGTTGGTGGTGTGGGTGGACGGTGTGCGGTGGGGCACAGCAACCGACATCACCGTCACGTGCGAGCCCGATGCGCTGCAGGTCTACGCCTGATGCGTCAGCGGCGGGGCAGTAGGGTCATCGATCATGCAGTCCTGGATCCTCGACGAATCACCCGGCAACTACCGCTTCGGCGAGATCGATCAGCCGGTGGTGGGCGACGACGACGTGCTCATCAGGGTGGTCGCCTCGGCACTGAACCACATGGATCTGTGGGTGACCCGGGGAATGCCCAAGCCGCCGCTGCCGCACGTTCCCGGCTGCGATGTGGCCGGTTTTGTCGAGGCGGTCGGTGCGGCCGTGAGCAATGTACGGCAAGGCGACGAAGTGGTCATCAATCCTGGGGTCTCGCCCGTGGCCGACATCGTCGCGCTGGGCAACGACAGCCCGATGGGCCCAGGTTTCATGATCTACGGCGAACACTGCTGGGGCGGCCACGCGCAGTTCGCGGTCGCACCAAGCCGCAACGTTCGGCCTCGCCCCGCCAACCGCAGCTGGGCCGAATGCGCTGCCTATCCGCTGGCATATCTCACGGCCTACCGCATGCTGCGCAGGGCCCGCGTTCATGCCGGGCAGACGGTGCTGGTGGTGGCAATCGGTTCCGGTGTGTCGTGCGCCGCGCTCGCCATCGCCCGCCACATGGGCTGCACTGTGGTCGCCACCAGTCGCAGCGAAGCCAAGCGCACCGAGGCGCTCACCATGGGGGCCGCCGCCGTGTACGACAGTGCCGCCGGCAAGTGGCCGGTGGAAGCCGACGTCGTCATCGAAAGCGTCGGCCCTGCCACATGGGAGCAATCCGTGCGTTCGCTCAAGCCAGGCGGGCGGCTGGTGGTGTGTGGCGGCACGTCAGGCCCGAAGGTGGAACTGAACCTTCCGCGGCTGTTCTTCAAGCAGATCGAGATCATCGGCAGCACGATGGGCAGTTACCAAGAATTCGATGAGGTGTCGGCACTCGTTGCGCAGGGTCTCGACATCCGCATCGACACGGTGTACCCGATTGCCGACTACGCCCAGGCGCTGGCCCGCTTGGAAGACGGCCAACAACTGGGCAAGATCGTGCTCACCCACGAGGAGAACTGAACATGACCGAGTCGACACCCGATTCAGAAGCGCTGAAGGAAGCGGTGTGCAGCCGCATCGACGAACTGGCCGACCAGCTGATCGACGCCAGCCACCAGATTCATGCACACCCGGAGCTGAACTTCCAGGAGCACTTCGCGCACGACCTCCTCACCGGCTTGCTGGAGCGCAATGGGGTTGCACCCACCCGTCACGCCTACGACTTGGAGACCGCCTTCGACTCCAGCGTCGGCACCAGCGGCGCGACCATTGCAGTGCTGTGTGAATACGACGCGCTGCCCGGAGTCGGCCATGCCTGCGGCCACAACATCATCGGCACTGCCGGTCTTGGCGCAGGTTTGGCTGCAGCGTTCGTTGCCGAAGCCGCCGGCGGCCGCGTCCGCATCATGGGCACCCCTGCCGAAGAGGGTGGCGCCGGCAAAGTTCACATGGCCCGCAAGGGCGCGTTCGACGGGGTCGACGCGGCGATGATGGTGCACCCAGCGGACGCCGACCTGATCTCGATGGACTGCATCGCCATCCAGGAGCTGATCGTGCAGTACCACGGCAAGTCCGCGCATGCCTCCGCTGCGCCGTGGGAGGGCCGCAACGCCCTCGACGCCGCCGTCCTGGGCTACATGAACATCGCCGCCATGCGCCAGCACATTCGCCCCAACGAGCGCATCCACGGCATCTTCACCAACGGTGGCGACAAGCCCAACATCGTCCCCTCCGAAGCAGCGATGGACTGGTACGTCCGCTCTGGCACGATCGAGTCGCTGCAGCCCCTCAAGCAACGGGTAGTGACCGCTCTGGAGAGCTCGGCAGCAGCGTGCGGATGCACGATGACCCACGAATGGGACCCGAACCCCTGTGCCGACATGATCGACAACGGCCCGATGGTGGCCGCCTATGTCGCCAATGCGCAACGTGTCGGGCGCACCGTGCTCGACCCGGTGACCAGCGGACGGCGAGTGATGGGCAGCACCGATATGGGCAATGTCAGCTACCTGGTGCCGTCGATTCACCCAATGATCAAGGTTGCACCCGACGGTGTGCCGATCCATAGCATCGACTTCGCCACCTGGGCAGCCAGCCCTGCCGGCGACCAGGCCGTGCTCGATGGTGCGAAGTCGATGGCGATGACCGTCGTCGATCTGTGGTTGCAAGCCGACCTTCGCGAGCGCATGAACACTGCGTTCGCCGGCCGCCCAGCCGGCGTGCAGGTGCTCTGAACTGGTCACCTTCGCCGCCACAGGATTGCCTCGGCTGCATCCCAGCCGTGCGCCATGCGCCAACCTAGGATGACTCCTCGTGACGGTCTACGTCCCCGAAGAATTCACCCCCCAAGAAGAAGACGTGCTCCGTCGCTACTTCACCAACCTCGATGGGCCAGTGTTCGCGCTCGTGAACCTGCCAGAGGTGGTGAAGGGGGCGCTCTTCGCGCGCTACAGCCGTAGCCCGAAGAGTTTGCGGCGGCTGTTCCTCGACGAGTTCGTCGGCGATCTCGACATTGCCGGCGACATGTCGGTCGATGCCACGATTGGGCTGGAACGCGCCGAGGAATTGTACGAGAAGGTCTTCTTCGAGTACGGCGACGACTCCGTGGCACAGCTCGGCGGGGTGCATCTCGCCTGCGAGCAGGCCTCCAACATTCTCACCAAGGTCCTCGAGTGGGGCCGCATGATGAGCTACTTGGAGCAGAGCACGCGCTATATCAGCTACGACGCTCGCCTCGGTGGTCGCTACCGGTTCTTCCGCGACCCGGCATTGCTCTCCAGCCGCTTCGGCACGCGCTACGTGGGCGACATGGACCGCATGTTCGACAGCTACAGCCTGCTGCTCACACGCGTGACCGACCACGTGCGCGCCACAGTTCCTCGCGATCCGAGCGACAGCGACTTCGTGTACCGCATGGCCACCAAGGCGAAGGCGCTCGATGCGGTTCGTGGCGTGCTGCCGGCAGCGTCGCTCAGCAACGTCGGCATCTACGGCAGCGGCCAGGCCTTCGAAGCGCTGCTGATCCGCATGCGTGCGCACCCGCTGCCCGAGGCACGTCACTACGCCGACCTGATGTTGCACGAACTGCGCAAGGTGATTCCCAGCTTCCTCAAGCGTGTCGACCTTGCCGACCGTGGCGGTCGCTGGAGCCAATACCTCTCAGGTACCCGCGAGCACACGTTCGCACTGGTGGACTCGCTGTTCGGCGACACTCCCGTCCAGCAGGTGCCTGGCGTGCAACTGGTCGACTTCGACCCCGACGCAGAGAACAAGCTGCTCGCGGCCATCTGCTATCCGCTGTCGCATCTTCCCGAAAGTCAACTGGCCGACCGCGTGAAGACGCTGGGGCCCACCGAACGGCTGGCACTGCTGCAGGCGTACATCGGCGACCGCGAGAACCGGCGGCACAAGCCAGGCCGTGCCTTTGAGCGCGTCGACTATCGCTTCGACGTGCTCAGCGACTATGGGGCCTTCCGCGACCTCCAGCGCCATCGCATGCTGACCATCGAGTGGCAGTCCCTCACGCCGAACCACGGGTACGTACGCCCGGAACTGGTGGAGGAGGCGGGCATGACCGACGTCTTCGACGACGCAATGGCCCGCTCGGCCTCGCTGTACGACGCACTCAAGGAAGAGTTCCCGCAGCAGGCGCAGTACGCAGTCAGCATGGCCTACCGGATGCGCTACACGATGCAGTTCAATGCTCGCGAGGCCATCCACATGCTGGAATTGCGTTCGTCACCACAGGGTCACCCGTCGTATCGGCGGATTGCGCTGGAGATGCACCGCCTGATCGACGAGCAAGCGGGCCACCGTTCCATTGCGGCGGCGATGACGCACATGACCACCGAAGCACCCGAGCTCGAGCGTTTGGCGGCAGAACGACGTGCGGAAGCACGTCGCAGTCAGACGTGAACAGCGGGCAAATTTTGTGCCCGATCGAGGAAAGTGACTGCTGTCACAGTGCGCGCGGGTAGCCTCCGCTGGCGCTCGCCGTAGTATCCCCGGCCTCGCACGGGATGACGCACTGAGTACGCGCTGGTAACGACAAGGAACCGATCATGGCAGACGACGAAGAAATCCCAACCGAACCAGCGGAAGAGTTCGAGGAAGTCGAAGAAGAGGCCGACATCGACCCGGCCGAGCTGGACGAAGATGCACTCGAGGAAGACGCTCTCGAGGAGGACGACGACTTCGTCGCTCTCGACGAAGATTTCGTTACCGCCGACGAGGACGAGGACGAGGACGACACCAGTGGTCCAGTCCGTCGCTCGGTGCCTGCCGGCGAGGAAGAGGACGAAGACGACGACATCATCGCTCCCGACGATGTCGAGGCCGACCTCGACACCATCTTGAAGGATCGACTCGTCGCAGCCGACGACGAAGACGAGAACGAGGACGACGAGCCCGAAGAAAAGGGCGAAGCCGCCGACCGGCTGCAGCCCAAGCGCGCCGACGAGCAGCTGTGCCCGACGTGTTTCCTACTCGTTCGCCTCGGTGCCCCGGTGTGCCCCATCGGCGACGACGAGTGCCCCATCTTCAGCTGATCAGTTGATGTCTGACCAGCGACCGTTCATCGAGAAGGTGCTGGACATTGCGTTGTACGCCCCTGTGGGGCTTGCGGTGCAGCTCCAGTCAGACCTCAGCACGTTCATCAGCAGCGGCCGTACACGGGTCTCTGAGCGCGTCCAGGTGGCACGCTGGGTCGGCGAGATGACGGTCACCTACGGGCGGCGCGAGCTGGAGAAAAGGATGGCCGGCGCCGCTGTCGCACCGGTTGCTGGCGCACCGGCGATTGAGCCGCAGCTCGTGGTGGAAATTCCGCCGCTCACGCCACCGTTCGATGGCTACCAGCACCTTGCCGCAGCGCAGGTGGTGCAACTTCTGGGTCGGCTACCGGTCTACGAATTGGCGGCCATCCGCACATACGAGCGCGCCAATCGCAGGCGGCGCACGATTCTGGCCAAGCTCGACCAGCTACTCGGAAGTGAATGATGGAGCAAGCCGTTCGCCCGCTGACGCAGGTAGATGCAGCACAGGTGGCCGGGCTCGAGAGTGAGGCACGCACGGCACTGCTGGAGCAACGTGGCGGCCCAGCGCATCTCGCAGAGCGTGCCGCGGTGGGGGACTGGGCCGAGGTTCTGGTGCAGGCCGGCCAGCACGTGTGGGTGGCCACCATTGACGGCGCAGTGGTTGGTTACCTGCAGCTGCACATCGCCGGTACCGCCGCCGAAGTGATGCAGGTATACGTGCACCCTGAGGCGCGCGAGGTCGGGTTCGGCGACTGGCTGCTGGAGGCGGCGATGGAGGCGGCGCGATCGCTGGATTGCACGGTGTTGGAAGGCACCGCACTGCCCGGCGACCGCGCGACCAAGAACCTGTACGAGCGAGCGGGCATCAAAGCCCGCAAGATCACCGTCTCCGTGCCGCTCTAGCGGCCAGTCGTCGGCATTCCGCCGAAGTGACGCGGTTTGTCGTATGTGAGCCAGCTCACGGTGCCGGCAGCGCGTCACTTCGCAAATCAGAGGGGTTTTTGACTACTTGCCCTGCCAGTTGGGGGTGCGCTTCTCGATGAAGGCGGTGAGGCCCTCCTTCGTGTCCTCAGAACCCATCACCTTGGCGAACTCTTCGTTGGTCATGCGCTTGAGGGTCTCGTCGTCGCTGTAGGCAGCGGCGAGGACGACCTTGCGGCTGGCCCACACGGCCAGGGGAGCGGACTCGGTGATCTTTCCGGCCAGCGCCATTGCCTCCTCGACGGCCTTGCCCGGCTCGACCAAGCGGCTGATCAGACCGAGCTCGTAGGCACGCGCAGCGGGAATCGGCTCACCGGTGAGAATGGCCTCCATCGCGGCTGCCTGGCCGATGGCACGGGGCAGACGGAACAAGCCGCCGGCGCCGGCGATGAGGTTGCGCTTCACTTCGGCCAGGCCGAAGGCGCTGCGGGTGGTGGCGACCACCAAGTCCGCGGCCAGCACGATCTCGCAGCCACCGGCGGTTGCCAGACCGTCGACTGCAACGATCACCGGCTTGGTGCGCTCGCGGTAGACGAAGCCCGCAAAGCCGCCGCGCTTGGTGTTGAGCCCAGCAGCGTTGCCCGAATTGATGGCCTTCAGGTCGGCACCCGCGCAAAAGACGGGGCGCTCCTGACCCTCGGTGTTCGCAGTGATGATGCCGATCCACACACCTGGGTCGGCTTCCATCTGGTCGATCGCGGCTTCCACGCCTTGCGCCACATCACCGTTGACGGCGTTGCGCGCCTCGGGACGGTTCAGCGTGATGAGCGCGATGCGACCATGGACTTCATACTTCACAATGTCGGACATGGGCCCGACTGTAGGTGTGCGGCGCCGTCGGCGCCGAACCGGCGATCAGGCCTCGTCGGCAGCAGTCTCGACTGCTGCGGCCGGAGCCTCGATCACAACGTCGGCGACCTCGACCGGAGCCTCGGTCACAACGTCGGCGACCTCGACCGGAGCCTCGATCACAACGTCGGCGACCTCGACCGGAGCCTCGATCACAACGTCGGCGACCTCGACCGGAGCCTTGGGTGCCGGGGCAGGCTTGGGTGCCTTGGCGGCCGGGGGAGCAGGCGGCTTCGGGGGCAGCTTCTTGGCTGGTGCGCTGGGACGAGTGGGGCGCAAAGGCTTGGGCTGAGCCTTTGCGTCGACGTCGACGCCGAACAGGGCGGCGATCTGCGGCAGCAGCGGGCCAATACGCTTGACCGTTGCCAACAGCTCGTCGTTGACCTGAGCAGGCTTCTCGGTGGGCTGCACCAGGGCACGGATCGGGCTGAAGGCGACGGCCTCCAGCACAGCTACCCAGCGGTCGGGCATGGCGTCAGCGGTGAGGTTGCCCGTGGCCGCTGCGGCCAATTTGCCGGCCAGGTCAGCGGGGAAACGGACGCCGGCCTTCGGTGGCTGCGACGACAGCTTGAGCGCACGCACCACGCGGCCGACACCCATCGCAGCACCTATGTCACCGAACCACAGGCTCAGTTCCTTGTCCTGCTTGGTGATTAGGGCTTCCTTCAGCTTGGCCGAGATCTCGCGGGTGGTCTCGTCACGCGCAACGATGGGGTCTTCACCCGAAGCAACAACGCTGCGCAGATCGCGCAAGTCCAGTTCCTCGAGATCCGCGAGTGCGGCGTCGGCACGGTCGAGCCACTCGGCAACTCGCAACTTCGGTTGCAGCTGCTCGGCGATGGCCAACAGGCCGGCGGCAGGAATCTCTTCCTTGCCTTCCGACTTCAAGCGAGCATTCTGCTCGTTGACTGCCTGGCGGACGGCCGGAACACCCCCCTGCAGGACGCGCTCGGCCACTGCACGCTGTGCCTCGGGCAACTCGGCCAGCACGGCGCTGCGGTGCTTGCGACCGGGCTTGAGGCGCTTGGCCTTCGGGCGCTGGGGCAGCTCGGGCGGGGCCTCGAAGCGGGGCCGGCCCTGCGGACGGTCGCCACCGGGGCGCGGGCCCCGGTCAGGGCGGGGGCCACCGGGACGGTCGCCTGCGGCGCGCGGGCCACGGTCGCCGCCAGGGCCACCGGCGGGGCGGTCGCGGCGGGGGCCGCCGGGACGGTCGCCATCGCGACGCGGTCGGTCGCCACGGTCACGGTCGCCGCCGGGGCGGTCGCCACGGTCACGGCGAGCCTTCGTCTCGATGACAGCCTCGAAGGGCTTGTCGCTACCGATCATCTCCAGCACGCCGGCCTTTTCGGCCTTGGCCTTGCCCTGCGTGACCGAGAGGATGCTGGTGCCATCCATCTCCGTTTCGGCGTCCGCCTTCAGGATCATGCCGATGACGGCGCCCTCGGGAAGCAACGTGCCGTCGAGCACGCCTTTGGGTTTCTGGGCACCTGCAGCTCGCCACGTCCACGTGCCGTCTTGGCGCGCGCTGGTGAGCTCGATTTCGATCCTGCGGGACATAGGCGTCCACGGTATCTGCTGTAAGGCGCTTCGCTTCACGTCGTCATGGATCGGTACCCTCACGCGGTGCCCATTTATGCCCTCGGAGACCGCGTTCCCAACATCCATCCTGATGCCTTCGTGCACCCCGACGCAGTCATCATCGGCGATGTTCACATCGGCCCCGACAGCTCCGTCTGGCCCGGCGCGGTGCTGCGCGGCGACGACGGCTACATCACCATCGGAGCCCGTACCAGCGTGCAGGACAACTGTGTGCTGCACACGACTGCCGAGCGGCCAACGGTGGTCGGCGACGACTGCGTCATCGGGCACATGGTCCACCTCGAAGCCTGCACCATCGAATCGGGCTGCCTCGTCGGCAACGGCAGCATCGTGATGCACCGGGCCATGGTGCGCACGGGCGCCATCGTCGCCGCCAACGCAGTCGTGCTCAACGACACCGAAGTGCCCGGCGGCTCGTTGGCCGTCGGCACCCCGGCAGTCATCAAGAGCGGGCGCGCCCGGCAGAGCGACATCGACATGGGTGTCGCGTCGTACGTCGCCAGGACTGCTCGGTACAAGGTGGAACTGCGTCGGCTCGACTGATGCGCCAACTTGTGGTCACCGTTGATGAGGCCGACGTCGAACTCGCCAGCGACGCGCTGTGGGGGCTGGGCGTCGTGGCCGTGGAGGAGCGGGCAGGCATCGACGGGCACGTCGAGTTGTGGACATCGATCGGCAACGAAGCGCTCGACAGTGACGTGCTGTTGCCGCAGCCGTGGCCGTTCCGATTCGTCGAGGTCGACGAGTCCGTCTCCGACACGTGGCGGCAGTTCGCCGAGCCCGTATGGGTGGAAGCCGACCTTGTCGTACGACCCGCGTGGGTGCCGTTCGAGACGCCGCTCGGCGTGACGGTGCTGCACATCGAGCCAGGTGCCACCTTCGGCATGGGCGATCACCCCACCACGATTCTGTCGCTGCGCGCCATCCGTCAACTGATGCAGCCCGGCAGCACGGTGCTCGACGTGGGGTGCGGGTCGGGCGTACTGGCGATCGGGGCATGTGTCTTCGGGGCTGGGTCTGCAGTGGCTGTGGACATCGCACCTGCCGCCGTCTCGGTCACCATTGCGAACGCGCACGCCAACGGTGTTGCCGAACGTATCGAGGTCAGCACCACCGACCTGGCGGACGTGGATGGCACTTACGACCTGGTCGTGGCCAACATCCTGGCGCCGACGCTGATTGCGCTTGCCGGCGACCTGCGGCGGGTTCTTGCGCCCGGGGGAGCGCTGGTGATCAGCGGCATCCTGACAGCTGCGCACGGGCACGTTCTGGCCGCACTGGAGCCGCTGCGCGTCGTCGCCGCGGACGAGATGGACGGTTGGGCCGCCGTCACCCTTCGCTGAGCAGCGCCTCCACGGCGGTACGAAGCGGTATCGAGGGGACGGCACCGGCAGCGGTGGTGCACAGCGCGCCAGCGGCGGATGCGAATCTCAGTGCTGCGGGCAAGTCGTCGCCAGCGGCCAGCCGGGCGCACAGCGAACCGCTGAAGGTGTCGCCTGCACCGGTGGTGTCGACGGGCACGACGGAGAACGGCTCGACGCGAACAACAGCACCATCGGAGGTATGTAGCGCCGCACCGCGACTACCCATGGTGACAACGACCGCGCCGGCACCCAACGCCAGGAGGTGTGCAACGCCGCCCAGCAGGTCGACCTCGTGCTCGTTGGGCACGAGGATGTCGCACCACTGCAGAATGCTTGCGTCGATGGGCTGCACCGGGGCTGGGTTGAGCACCGTCACCGCACCTGCTGCGCGGCCGGAGCGCAGCGCCCGCTCCACGGCCGGCAGCGGAACTTCCAGCTGGGTCAGCACCACGCGTGAGGATGGCAGCTCGGTTGCAGTGACCGTGCCGTTCGCGCCCGCGACCACGATGATCGAGTTCTCGCCAGTGGCCGCCACGCCGATCAACGCCCGCCCAGTCGCAACGGGCACCGTGGTCACATGTGTTGAGTCGATGCCGTCAACGAGCATCACGGCGCGCAGTGTGGCGGCCGCACTGTCCTCTCCTAGGGCACCGACGAAGGCGACCGAGGCCCCTGCTCGAGCGGCCGCGACCGCCTGGTTCAGCCCCTTGCCACCTGGGTACTCGGCGAAGCTGCTGCCTGGAACCGTCTCGCCAGGCGCAGGCAGCCGATCGACAGTCGCCACCAGATCGAGATTGGCGCTGCCCACCACGCACACGTCGAAGGTCACGCCCGCATCTCCCAGATACGGTCGTCGCCCTCGATGCGAAGCACCTCATCAAGCCCCAACGCATCACACGCCTCCAATTGATCCGGGCAGTGCGTATTCGTCTGCCACCAGAGTCGTGGAAACGCAAATGGCTCGCTGCGCAGCCACGACATGCACGCGCCGATGAGGTCGACGGCGGGCCGGTCGTGTAGCCACCCGCGCACCACTGCGTCCCGAGCATCGACAGACAAGCCGCCGGCATCCAAGTTGCGAGTCCTCAGCGCCGCCAACAGCGGCCGCACATAGATGCAGCCCTGCACCGTGCCGTCGATCAGGACGCTGTAGGCAAGCGCGATTCGCTCGGTCTGCTCGAGGTCGTGGCGGATCAGATCGTCGAGGTCCTCCTCGATCGCGAAAGTTTCGGTGGGCCAGTCCTGCCCGCTCCATGCCCGCAGCAGCGGAATGTCGCGCATCACTGCCGCGTAGTCCGGCTCGACCAGAGCAGGCGTCAGCGGGATGAATGTCAAGCCGCCGCTGTCCACGCGTGCCGGCAGTGAGGTGGGCAGCCACTCGTTCATGATGCGGTGGACAGTAGGGGGGTGGCGTCGAGAGTGTCCAGCGATGGCAGGTAGGTACGAACGGCGTCGCGTCGGAAGGCTGTGCAGAAGTCCGGCCGGAAGAAGCGGGCGCCCTCGCGCACCACGTAGTTGAGGATGAAGAAGCGGTACGACTCGGGCAGGAACATGACCTCGTCGTCCGACATCGGGAACACCTGGCGGTACGAGCGCAAGAACTCCAAGAACGTCGGCTCCACCAGGGTGTGGGGCCCGTACGTGAACCGTGTGCGGTCGCCGGTGCGGCTCGAGACACGGGACAGAAAGTAGAAGTCCAGTACCCGCGGCTCGATGCGAAACCAGTCGTAGTCCCACCGGCTGAACAGCCGAAAGGATCCATTCGGATCGGCAGGATCAGTGGCGACGGAGAAGTTGCCGAGGTTCCAATCGATCAGTACAGGGATCTTCGGCCACTCGTCGTAACCGACCTCGATCAGACGCTCGAGAAAGCGGTGGGTGTGTTTCCACAGCACACCGATCGATTCGGGCGGCAGCCCGAAGTTGCGGGGCGCAAACGGGCTCTCGAGCAGGTCGAGCAAGTGGATCGCATCGCTCTTCACTGTCTTTGAGCCGGCAGGGATCTTGGGTGCAAGATCCGTACAGGCGAGGTGAAACTCGGCGATCTCGCGACCCAGGTTGTGAACCTGATCGATCGACAAGATGCGCGGCAGGTGCTCGCGACGGGGCACATCGTCGTAGAAGACAGCCCACATCTTCTGGTCGTACCAAGTGAAGATGCGTCCGTCTTTGCGGCGCCACACTTCGGCAAGCATGCCGCTGAAGCGGGTCTCCTCCAGCAGCCTTGCGCAGCGGTTCAACCGGTCGTGGTCCTCATAGAACAGGAAGTACGACCCGTACGAACTGACCTTGCCCACCACGGTGCTGCCATCGTCGAGATGCAACCGATAGACGCGGTTGGTGGAGACGTTGGCGCTGACCTCATCAGCGCGGACGATGGTGCGTTCGTCGCCGTACTCGGCCCACGCCGCAGAGATCGCTGTGCGGTGGGGCGGCGAGCCGGTCATGCCCGGCATCGTAGAGCCGAAACGTGAGACGGATCGTGAAACGGCCGTCAGATGACGTTGCGAGCGCGTACGCCGATGGGCGCGATGAGACGGAAGCCGGCTGCATGCCGTTCGTCTTCGCTCTCGCCACCCCAATACCCGTACTCGTGATTCGATCGGGCAAAGGAACGGCACGTGCCGTTGACCTGGCAGCTGCCGCACACATCACGGGCGCTGCTTTCGCGGCGCTCGCGTGCTTGCGGACGTTCGGCGGGCGGTGGGAAGAACAGATGCGTCAGCCCTCGACAGGCTGCATCGTTCATCCACCGATCGTCGGTGATGACTCGTTGGACGAAGAAATCGACCGCTGCCATGGAACCCCCTGATTCATCCCGGCGAAGTACTTGCACTGAGCAAGTAGTCACAGGATACGCGATCGAAACGCTCCCGTAAAGAGCTGTTCGCGAATTTCAGGAAAGAAGGTGCCGAATGCCCGCCGCAAACCGGTCGACATCGTCCTGTGTGGTGTCCCAGGCGGTCATCCAGCGCACCTGGTTGCGGCTGACATCCCAATCCCAGAAGAAGCACCAATCACACAGCGGGGCGATCGCCGCCGCCGGAATCACCGGGAAAAGGCTGTTGACCTGCGGTGCGTGGTCGTACTGCACACCGGCGATGTCGCGGGTGGCCTCGTACAACCGCGTTGCCATCTCATTGGAATGGCCAGCACCACGAATCCACAGGTCGTTGGCCAGCAAGGCGTTGAATTGCGCCGCGACGAAGCGCATCTTGGAGGGCAGTTGGTTGACCATCTTGCGCACGAACTTGGCCCGTGTGGCCAGCGCCGGGTTGAGGTAGACGACCGCCTCGCCACCGATCAGGCCAGCTTTGGTGCCACCGAAGCTGACGATGTCGACGCCGGCATCCACGGTGAAGCTGCGCAGCGCAGCGACAGTGCCTCCCAATGCTGCGGTCGCGTTGGCGATACGTGCACCGTCGAGGTGCACCACCATGCCCATACGGTGCGCTGTGTCGCACAGGGCGGCCACCTCATCGGCCGTGTACAGCGTGCCCAGTTCGGTGCTCTGCGTGATGCTGACCACACCTGGCTGAGCGTGGTGTTGCACCCCTTGGAAGTGTGCCAGACCCTCCAGTTGCTCGGGTACCAACTTGGCGGTCGGGGCAGGCAGCGTCAGCAGTTTGGCGCCGAGCGCGCGTTCAGGCGCGCCGGCCTCATCGACCGCAATGTGCGCCCACTCGCTACACACGACGCAATCGGCCGGATGCACCATCGTGGCCAGCGCCATCACGTTGGCGCCCGTGCCGTTCCACACCAGGAACGCTTCGCTGGTGGGCCCGAACAGCTCGCGGAACCGGCCTTCGGCCTCCTCGGTCCACTTGTCGCTGCCGTAAGCAAGTGCGTGGCCATCGTTGGCGGCGACCACCGCCGTCACCACCTCCGGATGGGCACCCGCCGCGTTGTCGCTGGCAAAGGCCCGCGTGGGGGAAGGGGGCATGGTGGCAGCACGAGAATTGATCATCGTTCGCCATTCTGCCTGGCGTACCGTCGTGTCCCATGACGTTGGACCATCTCTCGCTGCTCGCCACCGACATCGAAGCCTTCGCAGTCGCCTTGGAAGAGGGCTCACCAGAGTCGGAGATTGCCGGTTGCCCAGGATGGGCGCTGCCAGCGCTGGGCGCGCACCTCGGGGGAGTGCACCGGTGGGCGCGCGCAGCCATTCTCACCGGCGCTGCTCCGCAACTCGATCCAGCAGACGACCCGGCGCCGGCAGACCTGGCTGGCATCGCCGCGTGGGTTCGCGACGGGGGAGAGCGACTGCTCACCACCCTCGGATTGATGGACCCGCAACAGCCGACCTGGCATCCGTTCCCTGGGGAGCCCAAGGTTGCCGGGCTGTGGATGCGACGTCAGGCCCAGGAGGCGTCGGTTCACCGGTGGGACGCAGAACGCGCCATCGGACTTGTGCCGACCATCGAGACGACGTTCGCGGCGGATGGCATCGACGAGTACTGGACGGTGATGTTGCCACGACTGATCTCTCGCGAGAACCTGACCGTGCCGACATCAGTGTTCGCGACCTCGACCACGGACACGAACGAGCGATGGATCGTCGACGGCTATTCCGGCGCAGTGCTGTTGGCAGCAGTAGGAGTGCAGCCCGAGGCCGAACTGCGCGGGACCGCGCTCGACGTGTTGCTGCAAATTTGGGGTCGCCCTGTTGTCGACGGCGCCGTCCAGGTGACAGGCGACCCTGCGGTAGCTGGGGAGTGGATGGCGCTCGGCGGCGCCTGAGCTAGTGCTCTGACCATGTTGGTTGGTGGGTCGCGTCCTGCCGACTGCTGCTGCCGGCTCTTCTGGGTGTGCTGCGTCCCGGACTGCGGAACTGACAACACCCAGAACGAGCTATGGGACCATCGCTGCCCAGAAAGTCCTTGCGCACACAAATGGGTGCATTCCGTCTCGGTTGGCGGACTTGGTGCCCG
>Ga0105047_10005648_pt1 | contig 21382 bp, 13 predicted proteins | sample MAT04_FD_78384 | JGI IMG/M metagenome (GOLD analysis project Ga0105047, IMG submission 78384) | Freshwater microbial communities from Lake Fryxell liftoff mats and glacier meltwater in Antarctica - MAT-04 (megahit assembly) | ecosystem: Environmental > Aquatic > Freshwater > Ice > Liftoff... | reverse complement strand
TCGGCGGTCAGCAGCCTGACCAATGCAAGCGGCCTGGCGACGGTGATCTTCACCACCAGCACGACCTCGGGAACGAGCTACACCGTCTTCGGATCCGATATCCTGGCCCGTGCCGGATCGGTGCCCTTCGCGTCCGTCGTGGGAGCCGCCACGAAATACATGGTCGCTTCCAACAAGTCCTCCTCGGTCGTCGGCAACATTGCCGCGATAACAGCGCAGCTTGTAGACGCCAATAACAACCGCGTGCTGACCGCCGGAAACGTGATCACCTGGAGCAGCACCGGGACCAACGGCAACTTCGCCATTCCCACCAGTGCCACGGATGCCACGGGCCTGGCCAGCGTCAATTTCACTGTGTCCAGCGTCTCGGGCATAACCCATACGGTGACAGGCACGGACACCAACACGCTCACGGGCACCAGCGGGACCATCACAACCACCGCCGCCGGCGGAGCGAAATACATTGTCAGCACTCTGGTCACGTCGTTGATTGCAGGCGACAGCACGACGCTTTCAGCGCAATTGGTCGACGCCAACAATAATGTGGTGAGCGATGCCGGGCGCGTGGTCAACTGGAGCAAGACCGGCAGTTCGGGGTTCTTCTCATCAGTTACCAGTCTGACCAACACGAACGGATTGGCCACGATCACCTTCATCAGCAGTAAAGTCGCGGGGGTTGTCCACACCGTCAGCGCCGGAGACTCCTCGGGCTTGACCGGCACGACACCCGGCACGATTACCACAACACTGGGCGCGCCGGCTTCCTACCGGCTCACCGTTCCCGGCACAAGCATGGTTGCGGGAAGCATAATCGCCGTCAGCGCCCAACTGGTGGATGCCAATGGCAACGCCATCCCCAGCGCGGGGCTGACCGTCTCCTGGACCAGCAGTGCAGGTGGAACCTTCTCAACCCCGACGAGCACGACAAATGGTTCCGGCACTGCAACCGTAAACTTCGCCAGCAGCCCCAGCGCCGGCAGCGTGGCGCTCACGGCCACCGACGGCAATGCGGTCAGCGGAAGCAGTGCTTCCTTTACGGCAACAGCGGGAGCTGCGGCCACATACCGGATCGGCAACAGCAACGCGGCGCCATCGGCCGGAGCGGCCTTGCAAATCAGTGCTCAGCTTGTCGACGCAAACGGCAATGCCGTGCTGAGTTCCGGACGGTTGATCACCTGGAGCAAGAGTGCAGCAAGCGGCAGCTTCAATGCCGGCACCAGCACCACGGACTCAAATGGATTCGCCACGATCGTCTTGACAGTAGGTCGCGACGCGGTGAGTGCCATCGCCACAGACAGCACCGGATTGACAGGCGAGAGCGCCTCGATCACTCCTGTTGTCGGTGCAGCCACCGTGCCGGGCGATGCACCCTTCATCACCAGCGTGCTCTTCGCCGCGGGCGTGGACAAGACGGCCTTCGCGTACACCTTGACCGCCACCGGCACCGAACCGATTGCGCTCAGCGCCGCGCCGCTTCCCGCGGGCCTTGTCTTCAGTGGAAATCAGATCACCGGAAATGCTGCGCCAGGAACCTACATCGTCAACCTGACCGCGCTCAATGCCGTGGGGCTCGACAGCCAGGCGCTGGTGCTCGTCGTTTCAGCACTGAGCCCGGTGCAGCCTGGCGGCACGTTCACTCCAGTGGATTCTGACCTCGACGGTATCTCCGACGTGCTGGAGAGCCTGGTCGAATCAAGCCTGACCGATCGCATCGAGAAGCCCCAGGTCGAGAGCATCTCGCTGGATAGGATTCAGATCAAAGTCCTGAAAACCAAGTCCAGCGCTGACAGCATTACAGCAACAATGAGCCTCACCTTTGCGCCGTTCCAAATCGAAGGAGCGTCAATCGCGTTACAGTTTGGCGCTGTGATAACCGACAAAGTGACGTTCAACGAAAAAGGTGACAGTCCGCGAACCAACACGTTCGTCTCACTAAAGCCCATGGCAAAGAACTCGACCGCGCTGCGTCTGACTCTTCGTTTAAAGAATGAAAACCTGGCCGCGGCACTGGCCCAGAGCGGTTTAATTGACAAGGATACCAAAGGTGAGAAAGTCTCAATTCCTGTCGCCATTGGTATCAAGCACAGGAATGGAAGCGTCGTCGCTGAAACGCAAACAACTGTGCTATACAAGGCCAGGCTCGGCAGAAGCAGTACGGCAAGCAAAGCCAAATAAAACTGGAACCGGAACTCTCGCTTCATTCATTTAAGGAACAGGCTGCATGCAGAAGAATACATTCGGACGAATCAGTCTTGTGGTTGCCCTGGCCCTGAGCGTTCTCGGCATTGCGCTGCTCTATGGGCGCAACGCAGAAAAGAAGGCCGAGATCACCTCGCCCCTGCAGGCGACAGAAACCGCGCGCCAGGTTGCGGCCTATTATCCGCTCGCGGAGTCACCCGCTACAGGGCGGGCCATTGAGCCGCGGCAGGCGATTGCAGCTTTGCCTGACGGCAAAGGCTTTGCGCCGGTTATAGCTCCGGTGCAGCGAGCCAGCGGACTGATGCGTGATGTCATGACCGAAGCGCCGCCGCTCCGCCCTGTCTTCCCCGTCTCTTTCGTTGATGTGATGAAATTGCAGAACGCCACGAGCGGGTTGACCGCGCGCCCGATTGATGCGAACCCCTCGACGGGTGCGCTGGCCGCTGACGGCAGCCTCGTTTACCGCAATGCCTTCGACGATTGCGACGTCACTTACCGTTCACAGAAGCTGACCGCCGAAGAGTTCATCACTGTACATAAAGCCGATGCCGGCCAGAAGAGCTGGAGCTGGGTGCTGGACCTGAAGGGCATGAGCGCGCGACTGACCAGTGTCGGGGTGATCGAATTGCTCGATCGCGGGCTACCCAGCCTGCGCATCAACGCACCCGAAGGCAAGGACGCCGCCGGCGCCGTACTGCGCTATGGCAAAGAATTGAGGTACGAACTTGCGACCGCCACAGACGGCACCACGCGCCTGACGCTCAGCGCGGATATGCGCGGAATGAAATTCCCGGTGGTCATCGATCCCAGCTACAAATCCACCGTTTCGCTGGTAATGGGGCGCTTCAGCCATGCCGCCACGCTCCTGACGGACGGACGTTTGCTCATTACAGGCGGCGTTGCAACCGGCAGTCTGATCACCTCAACCTGCGAAATTTACAACCCGGCAGCCAATGGCGGGTTGGGTGGCTTTACCATGACCGCGACCATGTCCACACCCCGCACCAATCACCGCTCTGTACTCCTTTCTGGAAACCGCGTCCTGGTCATCGGCGGGCTGACCACAGGTTCAGTGGCGACGGCCACTGCTGAAATTTACGATCCCGCCGCCAATGCCGGCGCGGGCGGATGGACTTCAACTCCGATCATGAACTTCGCCCGCACTCTGCATACAGCCACGGTTCTTCAGGACGGACGTGTGCTGGTCGCCGGCGGCACCAGCGCGCAGCTAAAGGCAGAAATCTTCAATCCTGGCACCGGCTTGTGGACCCCGACAGTGGACATGGGGTTCGAGCACAAAGACCACACCGCCACGCTGCTGCCATCGGGCAAGGTATTGATCGCGGGCGGCACTAACGTGGGTGGCACCTTTACCAGCAAGTCCGAACTCTTCGACCCTGCGGGTGTGGGAAGCTGGAGCACCACCGGCGACATGACGACGTCGCGTAACCGGCACCAGGAAACAATGCTGCCTTCCGGCAAGGTGCTTGTCTGCGGCGGATTCAATCCTGGATTCTTCCCCAGTGCCGAACTGTACGACCCGACCGGAAACAGCGGCGCGGGTTCATGGGGCCTTGCCGCAAGCATGAGCCGCGAGCGCACCGAACATCGCGCCACTCTGCTGGCCAATGGCAAGACTCTCGTCGCCGGCTGTCACGACGGTTCGTTCGCCAATACCGAACTTTACGATCCTGCCGGAAACAATGGCTTGGGCGTCTGGACGTCGACGAACAACATGACCACCGCGCGCACCGAGCACACCGCAACGGTCCTCCAGGATGGCCGGGTGCTGGTCGTCGCCGGAACCGCCAGCGGAGTCCTTGCCACCGCTGAAATTTACGATCCGCACGCCGAAGCCACCCCGCAGTCCATTACGGTCAACGGTTCGAATCCGACGCCGGTGGCCCTCGCGGCGAGCACCATTGCAGCGCCGGTCACCTTCGCAGTGGTGAATAATGCCATCAATGGCGCAGTCACAGGCCTGGACCCGAATCTGGTCTATACGGCGCAGGACGGCTTCTCCGGAAGCGACAGCTTCACCTTCAAAGCCAACGACTTCTTCGGCGACAGTCCGTCCGCAATGATCTCTGTGACAGTCAATGCGCTGGTCCCCACCGTTACCGATCTCACCCCCGACGCAGCCATAGCAGGCAGTTCAGGCTTTACGCTAGCGGTGCGCGGAACGAACTTCGTGCGAACCACCAAGGTACGCTGGAACGGTTCCGACCGCGTGACAACGTTCATCAACCGCACACAGCTTGTGGCAAGCATCAGTGTGGCGGATGTCTCCTCTCCGGGTCCGATTTCGGTCACCGTCTTCAATCCCGCGCCGGGCGGCGGATTATCCGTTGCCTCCGTCTTCACCGTACTGGGCGGGCCGGCCGGTTCCTGGATCGTCAGCAACGTCAATGATTCGGGCACCGGATCGCTGCGCTTCGCCATGAAAAATGCACGCGCCAGCGACGTGATCACTTTCGATGCCACGGTCTTCGACCTGGTCAATTCGTCCGCGGCGACGGTGATCAATGTGCTCAGCGAACTGCCCGCGATGGACAAGGGCAACGTCACACTCGACGCCCAGAACCGGCGCGTCACGATCAATGGAAGCGGCGCCGGAACATCCTGCGGCATCGTGATCGCCTCCGATGGCAATAAGGTGATGGGCCTCAATATTGTGGGTTTCACCAAAGATGGAATCTGCTTCACCAGTGGAAATTCAAACATCATCGGCGGCAACCGCAATCTTCCCGAAACCGGTCGCGGCCCCAACGGTCAGGGCATGCGCATTGCCCGCTGCGGCGCGTTTGGCATTCAGCTCACAGGCGGCGCGAGCTTCAATTCAATCAAGGGATGCTGGATCGGTCTGGATGCCTCCGGAACAAAAGAAGAAGCTAACCTCGCGGGCATCGTGATGCAGGGCGGAGCAAGCTCCAACCAGATCGGCAGCCTGGTTGCCGACGAAGCCAACGTGATCAGCGGCAATCTCTTCGAAGGCGTCACCGTCTCGGGCGTGGGCACGCAGGACAACGTGATACTGGGAAACATCGTGGGCGCCTCAGGCGCGGTCACCGAAACGGCGACGACCTCCGGCGTGCAATCCAACGAAGTTCGCTCGCGCGGCCTGGGCAATCTGCGCGCGCAGATCGCCGATCGCTCCAGCGTGAGCAACGGCAATGCCGGCGTCTTCCTCTCCAAGGGCACCAGCGGCACGATGGTAGGAGGCGAAGGTGACGAAGGAAACGTGGTGGCCTTCAACGGCGGCAATGGCGTGGAAGTGCGCGCCGCCGAATCCCGCCGCAATGCATCGCGCAAGAATGGCATCACGCGCAACCGCGGCGGTGGAATCAGACTCTTCGACGGCAGTAACAACGGCATTCAGGGCCCGCAGTTCAGCCAGGTGCTGCGCATCCCGACCCTTGCTCGAGCCGGAGTGGCGCGCATGCTGATGGCCGGCGCCGCAGGTAACGGAACGACCTCCTCGGGCACCGTTGAAATCTTCAGTGATCCGGGCACCCAGGGTCAGACATTCGTGGGCCGGGCTACCGTAACAAACGGAAAGTTCACCGGCGAATTCGACGTCGACGATAAAGAAAATATCACCGCCACCTTCACCGACAGCGGTTCGAATACGTCTGCCTTCACCACTTTCGGACCGCCGCCGGGATTGAACCTGCCGGTCATTACCAGCGCGTTGACCGCATCCGGCGCGGTGGGCGTGCCGGTCTCCTACACGCTGGTCGCCAGCGGCACCGGTCCGTTCACCTTTACGGCCGCGCCGCTGCCTCCAGGCCTGACCTTAAGCGGCGATGTGATCAGTGGAATTCCGACGGCTTCGGGAACGTACTCCGTCACAGTCAGCGCCGTCAACACCGGCGGCACCGACACGCAGACGCTGGTCATCTTCATCGCCTCAGCCGGACAGATGGACTCCGATGCCGACGGCGTCTCCGACGCCTTGGAGTTGATCGCGGGAACAGACCCTAACGACAACGCCAACGCGCCCGGAAATGTCGGCGTCCTGTCGGTTGACAAAGCCGCGCTCAAGCTCAACTTCGTCAAGCTGACATCCGACACGCTAAGCACCACGCTGCGCATGACCATGCCTTCGGATTTCGCAACCAGCTTGATGCAGGCCGGTGTTACTTTTGGAAGCTACTCGTCGGGCTCGATAAAGCTCGACAGCAAAGGCAAAGGCGTCAATACCTCCGGCACCACCAAGCTGAGCGTCAAGCGCGCGCAGTCCGGCTCGTCGTCCATCGTCGTGACGCTCGCGCTAAAGAAAGAGAACATCAAGGCGCAACTGGCCGCTGACGGACTGATCGATAGTGGGACTGCCAGCGCGGAATTTACGCTGCCCGTGGCCGTGGCGATTGTCACCCCGGGCCGGACCTACGCGCGGAGTGGCGAGGTCTTGGTGACTTACAAGAGTAGCAAGGGAAAGAGCGGCATTGGCAAGAAGTCAAATTGAGCGCTCCAGATTGCCACTAAAACAATCATGAACGACTTCGGGAACGAGGTCGTTCATGTTTCACCCGGATGCTGACAATGCGTGAAACAAGCAGAACCGAAGTTCGAATGACTCCCGTAGTGGTGTGCGTGCTTTCGGCCGCCTTGTTTCTATGCAGCAGCAGCGCTCTGGCCGGCAGCGCGCAATTAAGTACGCGGCGGGTTGCAACGGGGTTGGACAAGCCAACCTTCATCTGCGCGGCGCCTGGCGATGCCACGCGCATGTTTATTCTGGAACAATATACCGGACAAATTCGCATCCTGGATCTGGCGACCAATACCTTGAAAGCCGCCCCGTTCCTCACGATCAGCGCCGGGACGACCGGCAAAGCCATTCTGGCGGGCACCGAGCAGGGACTGCATGGGATGGCCTTTCATCCCGATTATGCCAACAATGGATTTTTTTACGTCTGCTACATCAGCAATGGCGGCGGACTTCCTTCGGGATTCCGCACCATCGTGGAGCGCTACCAGGTCACCGCTGATCCCAATGTGGCCGATCCCACCAGCGCCACGGCGGTGCTCTCGTATGACAGGCCCGAAGACAACAACAATGGCGGCTGGCTGGGCTTTGGCCCCAATGGTTTCCTCTATATAGGAAGCGGCGACGGTGGCGGCTCCGACGACCGGCACGGCGCGATTGGAAATGGGCAGGACATTAATTCGCTGCTGGGAAAAATCCTGCGCATCGACATCAGTGACGATGCCTTTCCGCTAGACCCTAATGCAAACTACAAGATCCCCGGCACCAATCCCTTTGCCGGACCGACCCTGGGACGCGATGAGATCTGGGCCTACGGACTGCGCCATCCCTGGCGCCCGAGTTTCGATCGCACAACGGGCGACCTGTACATTGCAGACGTCGGAAACATCACGCGCGAAGAAGTCAATTTTCAGGCTGCCAGTTCGCTCGGCGGGCAGAACTATGGCTGGCGTCCGCGCGAAGGCACGCAGCCCAATCCATCGTACGACAGCGACAATAATCCCTATCCGTTCGAAAACCCCGTCACGGCGGAGACGCCGCCGATCCACGACGCCCTTCACCCCACCGTGGGTGTCATTATTGGCGGCTACGTCTACCGCGGCTCAGCCATTCCGGGCCTGCAGGGCACCTATTTTTACGGCGACTACGCGACGAATAAAATCTGGAGCTTCGCGTACACCGGAACCTTTATTCCGAGCGCCACTGACCGTACCACAGAACTTGCGCCGGGCTTGGGCCAGATCAACAAGATCAGTTCCTTTGGCGAAGACGCGTCGGGCGAACTCTACATTTGCGATTACTTGGACGGCGAAATCTACAAGATTATTCCCGCGCTGCAGATCACGACCGCCAATCCAATCTCTGACCGTACGGTGAACGTCGCGTTTTCGCAGGGCTTCGTAGCGTTCGGCGGAGTGGCTCCTTATACGTGGTCAAGGATCAGCGGCGCGCTTCCGTCCGGCATGTCGCTGGCAGCGGATGGCACGCTCTCCGGCACTCCGAATACGGCGGGTCCCACCGGATTCACAATCCAGGTTGCAGACAATCTGGGCGTGCTAGCCATCAAGGCATTTTCGTTCCTGATTAACGCTGCACCGGCCGTCAGCACCGCCAATCCGCTGCCCAACGGAAATGTGGCTACGGCCTATTCGCAGCAACTGGCGCTCACCGGCGGAAGTTCACCGTTCACTTGGAGCATCTCGGCGGGCACGCTGCCTGCCGGCCTGAGCCTCGCGAGCGGCGGACTGCTCTCTGGAACACCTAGCGCAAGCGGCGCTTTCGCATTCACCGCTCAAGTGAGCGACGGTTCGGGTGTGATTGCGACAAAGGCATACAACCTGACCATCAGTAACACTCTGGTGATCGTCACCACCAGTCCGCTTCCGGCCGGCGTTAAGAATCAGGCTTACGCGCAAACCTTGACCGCCGCCGGCGGAACGCCGCCCTATTCATGGTTCATCAGCGCCGGCTTGCCGCCCTCGGGTGTGTTTCTGGCGGGCAACGGCGATCTTTCGGGAACACCTTCGGCGATCGAAACCGCAACATTCACGGCGCAAGTCACCGACAGTACATCGGCTGTTCTCTCGCGCTCATTCTCGATCACGATCAACAGCGGCGCGCCGTCGATTACCTCCACCGCGATCACGACTGCCGCAGTGGGAACCGCGTACAGTTACACAGTCCAGGCCACCGGCGCGCCTGCTCCCAATTTTACGCTTTCCGCATCGCCCGCGGGAATGACGATCAATTCGCTCGCCGGCGTGATATCGTGGGTGCCGCCAAGCGTGGGCTCATTCCAGGTTTCGGTGCTTGCGGCAAACGGAACCCTGCCCAACTCCACACAGAGTTTCACCCTGAGCGTCGGGCTGCCCTATGGTCTGAACACGCGTCTGCCTGTCTCGCCGTACTTGAACATGCCCACGACAATCAGCGGCACACTTCCGCAAGTGTTGTCCGGAGTGGGCGCCTTCAGCGACGTCCTCTCGCTGACGACCAATACCAATCTGATTCCATTCACACTCAATTCACCGCTCTGGTCCGACGGCGCTTTCAAGAAGCGCTGGATCGCTCTGCCCAACGACGGCCTGCCTTACGGTCCCACCGAGACCGTCGCCTTCGCTCCGACCGGAGAGTGGACATTCCCCACCGGCACCGTCTTCGTCAAACATTTCGAGATGGGCATCGACGACCGCAACCCGGCGATTCGCAAACGCCTCGAGACGCGCGTGCTCGTGGTCCAGACCACCGGCCAGCCGTACGGCGTCTCCTATAAATGGAACGATGCCATGACCGACGCGGTGCTGCTGCCTAACGGCTTGAACGAAGACCTGACTATCACGACCGTCAGCGGCGGCACGCGCATTCAGACGTATGCGTATCCCAGCCGCAGCGAGTGCATCGATTGCCACAATCCGAACGCGGGCGGAATCCTTGGCGTCAAAACGCGGCAGCAGAACAGCGATCTGCTCTATCCGTCGACGGGTGTGACCGACAATCAGTTGCGCACCTGGAATCACATCGGCATGTTCAGCACCACGCTCGACGAATCCACGATTCCGTCGCTGACTAAAACGGTGCCCCTGACAGACACGTCCGCCACGCTGGAAAACCGTGTGCGCTCATATCTGGATTCCAACTGCAGCCATTGCCACCGGCCCGGCGTCGCACCGGCAAACTGGGACGGGCGCTACGACACGGCGCTGATCAGTCAGAATATCATCGACGGCCCCGTGAATAATAATCTGGGCATCACCGGCGCGCGCGAAGTTCTTGCGGGCGCGGTGCCACGCTCGATCATGCATATGCGCGTCGACACGGACGGCACGAGTACGATCCGGATGCCGCCACTAGCGCGAAACGTCCGCGACACACTCTTTGTCAATACGCTCAGCGACTGGATCAATGGCCTGGCACCCGCGCCGTCGATCGTCAGCGCGCCTGTTCCCAGCGTCACTCCGGCGACCAGCGGCGTGGAGATTTCGTTCTCCGCGGCTGCCACCAACGTGGCCACGTGGCTCTGGGAATTTGGCGACAACACCACCAGCAGCAGCGCCGGAACCGCGACTCACGTTTACGCCGCGCCCGGAAATTACACCGTCAAATTAACGATCACCAACGTCGCCGGCGTCAGTTCAAGCATGACCTTCAGCGTCACTGCCATCGCCGCGGGAAATGGCGACACTGACAACGACGGCATCTCGGACGCGGCGGAATTTGCCGCCGGAACCGATCCGTTTAACGCAGCCTCCGCGCCGTCAGTGCCCTTCGTCGTGACAAAGTTAAAAGGCAAGGCGAACTTCAAGCTCACCGGAAAAGACAGCGCCTCGTTCTCGGCTGTTCTTCCAGCACAGCCCGCAAAGCTGGACCCCACCGACAAAACGATAATTGTAGACATCGACGGCGCGCGCGAGAGCATCCCGCTTACCGTTAAAGGAAAAGGCAAAACCCTCAACGCATCCGTGACTCTAAAGCTAAAGCCGAGCAAGAAAAATCCGCTGACCAAGAAGGTTGAATTCCTCGGCGGGCCGGTGCCGATTAAAGTCACTCTGAGTAAAGGCTCGTGGGTCGACGATTGGCTGGAGGATGGAATCGACCCGGATCAGAGCGCCACGAACGGTTCTGTCACCTTTACGGTCGGCGTAATTTTCAACGACGCGCTGTATCGAAAGGACGTGGAGACCACGTTCAAGTCAAAAGCGAAAAAGGGCGGCAGCTTCAAACAGAAGTAGAGCCATGATCCTGTGTGGATTACCGCACTGGTATTCCTCATGCTATTGAGTCGCGGATGTTGGCGGTGCGCGTGAAAGCATACCGCTGGACGCGAAAGGGCGCGGCAAACCGGATCATGCAACCGTTTCGCTCAGGCTCAACCCGCGCAAGAAGAACCCACTGACAAAAGTGTCTGAGTTCGTTGGTGGCCCGGTTTCGATCAAAGTAACAATGCGGAAAGGTTCGTGGACCGACGACTGGCTTGATAACGAAATCGATCCGCGCCAGACGGTCTCACGCGTGACAAGAACATTCCAGGTTGATGTTCAGTTCAACGCGGTGCAGTATCGCCAGACTGTGGACACTTTTTATAAAGGCCGGGCGGATCGCAGCGGCTCGTTTAAGCAGAAATGATTCAATATAGCCGAAGCTCGGTAACTGTGATGTTGCCGCTCAAGCACAGCGCCACGTCTTTGTCCGGCACACGCTGACGCAGGTGATAGTTACCGTCGTAGTGCAGCAGGTCGTGTTCTTCGTGACGGTAACTCAGCGGTAGCGGCGAGGGATCCAGTCCGCAAAAGACAATCGCCGGATCCGGAGCGCCCGGATCCAGATGCGGCAAATTAATGTTCCACATCAGCCCCGCCGACCAGGGACTTTTCATCAGTTTGGCCAGCAGCGGCGCGATCCATGCCGCCGCGCGCATCCAATCCACGGGCACCGCGCGCCGGCGATAGTGCGACAGGGCGATTGCTGGACGTCCGTGCAATACGGCCTCACGCGCCGCGGCCACGGTCCCGGAATAGTAAACATCGGCGCCGAGATTTCCGCCGGAATTAATGCCGGAGAGAACCCAATCGAATTCGGGTACCAGCCGGTGGAGAGCCACGCGCACGCAGTCGGCCGGCGTGCCTTCGACGCTATGGGCGTCCGGCCCGCGCGTAGAAAACCGCAGCGGCGAATCGGTAGTGACGCGGTGGCTGCAACCCGAGAGCGCGGTATGTGGCGCGATCACGGTCAAGTGGCCCAGGCCTTGAGCCGCCGCCGTCAGAGCCTCAAGGCCCGGCGCGCCAAATCCATCATCATTAGTGAGCACGATTTTCATATCGCGAAGTGTATCGACTTGCGCGCCGAATCCCATCGCGACATGCTCTGCTGTTTGCATTCGTACTCCATTTGTTGAAGTCATTGAGGTGAACGTTGAAGATTCAATTTTTGGGAACCGCCGCGGCGATTCCGTCTCTGGCGCGAAATGTTTCGGCGCTGGGACTGCGGCTGGAACAGCGGCGCGAATGGTGGCTTTTTGATTGCGGCGAAGGCACGCAGCATCGCCTGCTGCGCACGGATCTGCCGATCAGTCAAGTGCGGCGTATTTTTCTCTCGCACATGCACGGCGACCACCTTTATGGCCTGCCCGGATTGATGGCCACGCGCGGGTTCAAAGGCGGCTTCGAGCCGCTTGATGTGTATGGCCCGCCGGGCATTCGTGAATTCATCGAAAAAGTCCGCTCGCTGAGCGGGACGCATTTTTCATATCCGCTCACCATCACCGAGATTCCGGCCAACCGCGGGGCCTCGCTGATCTTTGAAGATGACGAGTACATCGTTCACGCCGTGCAGGTGCCGCACGTCGGCGTGACTTTTTCGTTCGTCATTGAAGAGAAACAGCGCGCGGGACGTTTCCGGATTGAGCAGGCGCAGGCATTGGGTCTTCGGCCCGGGCCGCTTTTCGGAAAACTGAAAGCCGGAGAAACAATCACGCTCGAAGATGGCCGCGTTATCGATGGAAGAACGCTGGTCGACCCGCCGCTCAAAGGGCGCAAGCTGGCGCTGGTCTTCGACACGTCCGACGCCTCGGGCATCGTGGAACTGGCCCGCGATGCGGACCTTCTGGTCCACGAATCGACTTACCTCGAAAGCGACATCGATCCGCAGCAGACTCAGGATTACGGGCACTCAACGGCCGCTGGAGCAGGCCGCCTTGCCAAAAAACTCGGCGCGAAAAAACTGGCGCTCAGTCATTTCAGCCTGCGCTATGAACAGCCCGACCCGGGCCTGCCCTCAATCAAGGATCTGATTGCGGAGGCCGAGCGCGAATTCACACCCGGAGCGGTCGTGGCTGCGGCCGATTTCATGCCGATCGAAATTCCGCGGTCTTGATAGGTGGAATCAACGACATCCGGCGTCGCAGATTATTTTCCACTCTTCGGGCGTCACAGGTTGGACGGAGAGCCGCATGCCGCGCTTGAGCAGCAGCATTTTTTCCAATCCCGGAGTGGCGCGCAGTTCTTCGAGCGACAGCGGGCGCTTGAGTTCCTCGACATATTTGATCTCGACCATCATCCACGTCGGCGTCTCACGCTTCGCCTTTGGGTCATAGTAGTCGCTCGACTTTTCGAATTGCGTCGGATCGGAATGGCTTTCGCGGCTGACCTCGGCAATACCGACAATCGCGCTGGGGTCGGCATTGCTGTGATAAAATAGCACGCCGTCACCGATTTTCATATCGTCGCGCATGGAGTTGCGTGCTTGGTAATTGCGCACGCCGGTCCAGCCGACGCGGCCGTCCTTCTTCAATTTCGCGAATGGATAATCTTCAGGCTCCGATTTGAGCAGCCAGTATCTCTTCGGCATTTTCTATTCCTGTTCAGAGTGCGGATTGAATTGTGTTACGTTGCGCGATTGCTTTTTCAGCGGCACTTCGGCCGGCAAGATACCCGGTCGAGAACGCGGCCTGCAGATTGAATCCGCCGCAGCGCCCGGCCAAGTCGAGAATTTCTCCCGCGAAGAACAAGCCGGGCGAAAGTTGCGATTCAAGCGTCGCCGGATTGATCTTCTCCCAGCTCACTCCGCCGGCGGTGACCTCGCCGTACTCCATGCCGCGCGTGCCGGTCACGGTCAAGGTGGTGCGCTTCAAAGTATCGAGCGCTTTGATGCGCGCGGTCTTTGGCAAACGTGTGACCAGTGTCGATGCATCGGCGCCGAGCGAGCGTTCGAGGTGCTCAAGCAGACGGCTGGGCATCATGCCATCGAGTGCGCGGGAGAGTGTGCGATTGGGATACTGTTTGAAACGTTCGAGGATCTGCAAGTCGAGTTCCTCGCGCTTGATGTCCGGGAAAAAGTCGACGGTCAACAGCGCGCGCGGCAGATTCGAGGCGACGAACATATTCGAGACGTCGAGAATCGCCGGACCGGAGATTCCAAAATGCGTGAACAAAATTTCAGCGCGTTCCGTGGTGAGCGCCTTGGCCGGCGGAATATTCCAGAGCGAGACTTCGGCGTCCTGCCAGGCCAGGCCCTGCAGCGCTTTGGCCCAGGCCTCTTCGACACTGAGACCGACGAGCGCGGCGCGCAGCGGCGTGACTTTGTGGCCCAGGGTGCGCGCCCAGTCGTAGCCGTCGCCCGTCGATCCGGTGACCGGATAGCTGAGGCCGCCGGTGCAGATGATCACCGTTCGCGCGCGGCGCTGCTCGTCGACGTCGTTGAATTTTCCTTCGAGAACGTAGCTACCCCCCGCCCCACCCTGCGCGGCAGCGTCAGTAGAATACTTGAGGGTCAGCACGCGCGATTGCGTCGCCAGTGTGCCGCCGCAGGATTCAAATTCTTTGACCAGCGCGCCGACAACGTCATTTCCGCGGCCGCTTTTTGTATAGAGGCGATAGTTGCGCTCGACTTGGCCTTCAACGCCGTAGCGCGAGAGCAGTGCGATTAATTCTTCGTTGGATAGCGCGCGAAGAGAATTGCCGAGCATGCTGGCGTTTTTGTCTCCGAAGAGGCGCACGAAACGGCGCGCGTCAAGCGTGTTGCTGAAGTTGCAGCGTCCGCCGCCGGAGATCGCGACTTTGCGAGCCGGAACTTTCATGCGTTCGAAGATGACCGTGCGAGCGCCAGTCTGAGCCGCGCCGATGCCGGCAAGCAGCCCGGCGCCGCCTGCGCCAATGATGGCGACGTCGGCCATTTCAAATCGTGGATCAAATGCCATTATTCCGGAGCCTTTCTGTTAGTGGGGCAGACATTCCTGTCTGCCAAATCAAGCAGACAAGAATGTCTGCTCCACTGTGCTTTTCTGTTGATCACTTTGGAATGCATGTGCTGCATGGCGTGCGACCGGCGACTTCCGCCTCTTCAATCGATGCGTAGCGTTGCAGATTCTGCGCTTTGATGCGCTGTGCCATCGGACACATCAGCAGGTGATAGACGCCCGTCGGCTTGGAGCTCGATGCGCAGTAGGGCTTGCCGTCGCCATCCGATTTTTTCGCCTTATCTTCGAGCGACCATATCCCTATTTTTGCAGCGCGCGCATTCTCCTCCAACTGTTTAAGCTGCTCAAACTCTTCCCTGGGAATTCCCAGTCCCATCGGCCGCGCCAGTCCTTCTTTCACCATGGTTTTCCCGGCATCGGTCCCATTTTCCGGAGACTCCGGATTTATTATAATCACGCGGGAGAGAATGCGCCCGTACATGTCGAGCGGTTCGTGCGCCAGTTGCAAAGAGACCTGCTTGCCCTCGACCAGCGCCACGTTTCGCAGCGTGGCCTCGCGGCCCATCGGCGCGGCATCTTTGACAAAGTGCCCGGTCTCCGGCGCATTGACTCCGAGGTAACGCACATGCACGCCATTTTCGAGAACGATGGTGTCGCCGTCGACGACTTTGCGAACGCGATAAATTCCGCCGTCCTGAATGGAGAGATCGACCGTAGGCTTGGGCACCTGCGCGAAGCGGAATCCAAAAAGAAAACCGGCGCCTGCTCCGCAAATAAATGCAATCAACACCGCCGCAAGAGATCGCATGTGGGGCTTCCTTATAGTTTGCGAAACGCCGGGCGCATTTGATCCCAGAGCAGATCGAGTGAGAGCGGCACCAGGCTGGTGTCGGCGACGATATGCATGAAATTTGTATCGCTGCCCCAGCGCGGCAAAGCGTGCATGTGGAGGTGTTCTTCCACACCGGCGCCGGCGAAGCGGCCCAGGTTCATGCCGATGTTGAATCCGTTGGCGTGCACAACGCTGTCAACAATCCGCACAGCATGGCGCGTGAAATCCCACATGTAAGCGCTCTCGCGCGCGGACAATTTGGGAAGGTCGGCGGTATGCCGCACCGGCGCGATCAGCACGTGGCCGCCGGTGTACGGATAGCGATTCATAATCACCATGCCATGTTTGGAACGGTGCAACAGCAGGAGTTTTTTCCAGCCCGCGTCGTCATCCTCGCGAAGTCGCGCGGCGGCGCAGAAGAAACATTTCGAATCTTTCGGACTGAGAATGTAGTTAAGCCGCCAAGGGCTGAAGTACACTTGGCGACCGGGCTGATTTTCACCCGTGTTCGATTTCTTTTTTGCAGGACGTTTTTTCATCGCCGCCTGTTTCAAACCTTGGACCGCGACCTCTTCTTCTCTTTATTGCGGCGCGCGGCAAGCGAAGGCTTAGTTGACTTGGGCGGCCAGCTCGGCACGGGAAGCGGCAAACCGCTGAGCGTGCGCGGCAATTTCACTTTGAATTCGGGCCGCTGCGTCTTGCCAGTTCCCGCAGGCAGGCCGTTTTGCATATTCCAGTTCGGGCCGCTGCCGCCCGGCACGTTCAGCGGCCGGTCGAGCTGCGGTTCCTGCGCGCCGGTCGGCGCGACGATCCAGCCAAAGCCGCCCGAACCGGAGCTGCTCGATCCACCGAGTTTGCTTGCACCCTGAAAACTCCACGCCCACGATCCGGCCACGGCCCGGCCGCTGGCGGAGGAGCCCAGCATCATGCTGCTGACGTGCGCGAAACTGCTGACCAATCGCGACGAGCCGAGCATGCCGGAGACGCCGCGCGTGGCGGCCTCAGCCAATTCAATCGCAGGTCCAAGCAGCACTTCTTCATCTTCTGGGCTCATGCGCCATTGATCGTCGATGACATCCGACGGCCCCTTGAGCGCAGTCGCGATAAGCTGCGAGGCCAGAAGCGATATCCATTCACCATCAGGCGAGAGAAGCGCGAGTTCGAGCTGATACTGACCCGTGCCGCCGACATGGACGTACCAATTTCCAAGACCAGGATCGATCTCGTTGTCAATGGCTACACCTTCGTGCACGCGGTACACGCGCAGCACCCAGGCGCACGCATCGATGAAACTCTGGCCGCGCTGATCGCGAACTTCGAGAATCCGGCCTCCGTTGAGTTCCCAGTAGCAGAAGAGCCAGACGGGATCGCGCACCAACCCGACCAGGCGGTCGTAACCGTAACTCTCAGGAATGGGCAGTCCGCGATCGATATACGTCATCGGCTGCGCTTCAAGTCCGCGCACTTCCAAAACGGCCGGTGAAGGCGGCGTGACCGACCCGGGGCTCTGTGTCACGCGCAGAGTGGTGAGATCAATTTTCACCTGCGGCATTGGCGCGGCGGCGCGGCGCACTTTCTTAACTGCCTCGGCGACCGCCTGACGTGCGCCATCCTTGCGCTTGAGTCCGGACCCGTTTTCTTTATTAAATGAAGAACCTTTTCGTTTAGCCATTCGTAAGTTTCCCCCTTTATGGAAGCTGTAGCTTAACCGATCCGGGACTATTTACAGCCCCCAAGATGTGATGTTTCATGAATCAGCTCATCACCTTCAGCAGGTGCGGCAACAACTGCTTTTTACGGCTGAGCACGCCCGGCAGGTCGAAAGTCTGTTCATCCAGGCGGGTATAGTTGATGCGGTCCAGCACGCGTTTTTCGCCGACGCAGAGCATCATCGAGGTCTCGCGCACGACATTGGTGACCAGCAGCGCGAAGAGATCGAGCGACTCGTCGCGGCGTAGATTTTTCATTTCGCGGAGCAATTCGCCGCGCTTGGCGAAGAAGTTTTCGAAGCCCACTTCTTCAACCTGCGCCACGGCGAATTTATAGCGCGCCGTTTCGTAGTCCTTCTTGTCGGCGGTGATCACGTCGCTCGGCTGGCGCGTGGCGATGCTCGATCCGACGGAGAGAATTTCATCCGAAAGCGTCTTGGGATCGGCGCCGCAAAGCGAGCTCAGAAATCCAATCGCGACCTGGTCGCGCGGAGTCGACGTCGGCGAACGGAGCATCAGCGTATCGGTGATGATACCGCCCATCAGGATCCCGGCCATCGCCGGCGTCGGCGTGTGCCCGAATCGCCGGTACTGTTCGGTAACCAGCGTGCACGACGAACCGACGACTTCATTAATGAATGTGATCGGAATGGAAGTCTGCTGCGAGCCCAGTCGATGATGGTCGAGAATTTCGATGATCGGCACTTCATTGGCACCGTCAACGGCCTGCGTCAATTCGTTGTGATCAACGAGTATCAGCTTGAGCGGCAGGTCGCCTTCGAGCGCATCCTTGGTCAGTACGCCCTCCAGTTTTCCCTTCTCGTCGACGACCGGAAAGATGTCTTCGTGTTCGGCGGCGATGATGTCGTGAATGTCGCTGAGTTTCTCGTCGCTGGAAAAGGTGCTGACGTTCTCCTGCAGCATCAGTTCTGTTGGCGCGCTGAATTTCATGCGGCGCATTGTGGTGCCGGAATCAAAGGGCGTCTGAAGAATGGAGGTGCCGTTGGAGCGCGCTTCGTCGATGAGGTCTTCGTCAACGGGGAAGTTTCCAGTCACGACCATCAAGCGCAGCTTAAGTTCCACGGCCAGCTTGTGGATTTCGTGACGGTCGCCGGCGACCAGCGCGATGCGCTGCGGGTCGCGCTTGGACATGCGCTCGCGCAGCGTCCCTTCGCTCATGGCGCCGACGTAGACTTCCAGTTCTTCCAGCGAGCCTTCGCGATAAAGCGAGAGCGCGCGTGCGCGAAGCACCTCGGAAATATGGGCGATCGTGGTATGGATCTGGCGGCCCATCAAGCCGCCGCCGTCGCCCTCGAAATCGGTCGTGCCGGCCTGAAGAACCATGCGATCGGCCATGTCGAAGAGGCTGACCATGCCGAGGTAGATTCCTTTGGCGTCCACGACCGGCACGCGGCGGCGGCGCGTGCGCTGCAGCAGTGACATGGCTTCGAGCAGGCTCTGCCCGGCGTTGATCATCGACGGTTTGTCGTCGAGCACATCCTTGATGCGCGGATGAACGTCTCCCAGGATTTGCGGGATTTCGACTTTGAAACGGGTGAAGAGAAATTCGGTGCGCGCGCTGGGCAGTCCGGCGCAGGCCGCCGACGTGTTGGCCATGCCCATCATGCGCTTGAGCTCGGCGTACCCGGCTGCGGCGGCGATGCTATCGGTGTCGGGATTCTTGTGGCCGATCACGATCACCCGGGGCTGCCGCGAGAGCGGTGTCGCAGGCGATACAGGTACCACTCCCATTTCCAGTTCGTGGCGCCGTAATTTTTCAGAAACGCGTTTCATCGTTCGCTGGTATCCGTTCTACATTGAGTTTATGGACCGCAGGCGTCCCGCGGTCCATAGTGCCGGTTCACTTTTCCGGAAACTTTCGCGACTTCACGTCCGTCATGTACGCACCCGCGGCCTGGCGAAGGGTATCGGCCAGCGTGGCGTAGCGGCGCGTGTGCTTGGGCACGAAATCTTCGTACAGTCCGAAGACATCATGAAAGACCTGCACCTGGCCATCGCACTCTTTGCCCGCGCCGATCCCAATCGTCGGAATTTTCAGGCGGCTTGAAATCGTCTTGCCCAGATCGGCGGGAATAACTTCGAGCACGACGGCGAATGCGCCGGCCGATTCGAGCTCCAGCGCATCGGCGAGCAAGCGTCTGCGCGAGGCATCATCGCGCCCCTGCATTTTGTATCCACCGAATTGATTGACCGACTGGGGCGTCAAGCCGATGTGGCCCATGACGGGAATCCCAGCGCCGACGAGAGCGGCAACGACCGGCGCCATGCGCGCGCCGCCTTCGATCTTGACGGCTTGCGCGCCGCCTTCGGCCAATCCGCGCGCGGCATTTTTTAAACTCGTGAACGTGTCGAACGCTGAGTAGGTCGCGAAAGGCATATCGAAAATAATCAGGGCATCCTTCGCGCCGCGCGCAACGGCCTGGCAATGATGGATCATCATCTCCATCGTCACCGGCAGCGTGCTTTCGTGGCCAAGCACCACCATGCCGAGCGAATCGCCCACAAGCAGCACGGGAACACCGGCGCTGTCAAGAATTTTTGCCGAAGTGTAATCGTAACAGGTAAGCATGGCGATCCGTTCGCCATCCTGCTTCATCTGGGTGAGATCATGGATCGAAGTGCGCATGGCTTTATCGTAGTCGCAATGCGTCTTCTGAAAAAGAATTATTCCTTCTCGCTCTGCCCCTTGAATTGTCCTTCTTTCGAGGTGAAGAGCGCGTTGAACGTGGTCATGCTTCCGTAACAACGCGTGATGTAGCCGTCCAGATCGAGTTTCTCTTCAGGGGTGAGCGTGGGATGCGCGTTAATTTTCTGTTCCAGAACACGGAGTTTGTCGCGAAGGCTGATCAGCTTTTTGAAGAATGCCTCGATCGGAATATCCTTAGGCTGCGTGTCTTCCTTTCCAGGAATCAATCGCAGCGTGCCGCCGGTCCAGCGCTTTCCAAGTTCCAGATCGATGTCGAGCCAGCCGTGCTCGCCGAGCACTTCGCGGACGGCAGCACGGATGCGGTCGGTCTCGGGATCCCCCGAGGGCTGATCGAGCGTCAGTGCTTCAAAAGTGAATTGAACGCGCTTGGCTTCGCCTCCTTTGAAGAGCACGACGTAGTCGTCGCCTTCATAGGCCACGATTCGCCCGCGCCCGAAGTGCGGGTGGTTGACGGAACTGCCCAATCCAAAACGCGGCCGCTTCAATGCATCGCTCATTTACTTCCTCCTTATTAAGCAAGCAGATTAGCGCACGGCAATTGCAGTACAACTCGGGAGACGGAAGGAAGTGGCGCAATCCTGTCGCAGCGATGCTCGTTTTGAACTTCTTGATTATTCCCGGAGGCGGCGTAGTGTGAATGTCATGAACGGGCATTCGGCTTTAATCGACAGGCCACTGACGACGCTGCTGCGGCATGGATTTATTCCGGGCGAAAGTCCGGTGGTCGATGCCTACGGCCGCACGTTCACATATCTGCGCGTCTCGGTCACCGATCTTTGCAATCTGCGCTGCGTTTACTGCATGCCCGAAGAAGGCATGAAGTGGCTGCCGCGCGATGAGATTCTTTCATTCGAAGAGATCGTCACCATCGTTGAAGCCGCCGCGGCGGTTGGCGTTTACAAAATTCGACTGACCGGCGGCGAGCCGTTGGTACGTTGCGAGATTGCGAAACTGACCGGCATGATCGCGCGCGTTCCGGGCATCACCGATCTGGCGCTGACGACTAACGGAACTCGCCTGGCCGAACTCGCCGGCGACCTGGCTGCGGCCGGACTCAAACGCATCAATGTTTCTCTCGATACGCTCGATCCGGTGAAGTTCAGAGCCATCGCGCGTCGGCATGAATTGTCAGAGGTGCTCGACGGCATCCGCGCGGCGCAATCGGCCGGACTGGCGCCGGTGAAAGTCAACACCGTGGTGCTGGGCGGACTGAATGATGAAGAGGCGCCGGAGC
>Ga0105047_10005643_pt1 | contig 21391 bp, 22 predicted proteins | sample MAT04_FD_78384 | JGI IMG/M metagenome (GOLD analysis project Ga0105047, IMG submission 78384) | Freshwater microbial communities from Lake Fryxell liftoff mats and glacier meltwater in Antarctica - MAT-04 (megahit assembly) | ecosystem: Environmental > Aquatic > Freshwater > Ice > Liftoff... | reverse complement strand
TTCAAAAAAAATTCTGCTATATATTATACACTAGATTTTTCGAAAAAGCAACTATCTTCATTCGTACAGGCTGACCTCTTGTGAACTGATCTTTCTCCAGGTTGCCAATTAACGTTATGGTATCTCGTGGTGCGAGATGCTGAACCGCATCGCCAAACTCCCTTTTTGCATAAAAAGCAATTGCCTCAAACGAACTTGTGGAACCTTCGTTCGTTCTGATAAGTGTTAACCGAAGATGCTCCTCACCCTTTCCAAACCATGAAACTTTATCGAGTAAAATTCTTGCTAATAAAAAAACTGGCTTTTTATTCCCCATGCCAAATGGGGCAAATTTTAAGGCTCGCGTAAGATGTTCACTCAAAGTATCAATAGACGCAATCTCTGCATCAGCAAACTCTATCCGTTCACCTTTGTCATTTTTTGAAAGAGAGTCGTATGCCTTACACAAGCGCTCTTCCAAAGAGAAAACTGCCTCGGGGCCTACCACAAATCCTCCGGAGGCTGCATGCCCTCCAAACTCAACAAATGTTTCCTTCTCTGCCACCTGCATTAATTCAACAACAGAAACTCCTTTGCTTCCCGCCCTACAAGATCCCTTCAGAGAAACTCCCCCGTCGCGACCCCAAAGAAAAACGGGACGGGCGTACTCCTCAGCCAAAGAGTTTGCAACGAGTCCCAAAAGGCCTGGCCTCCAGTCAACATCTCCCATGGCAATTACGGCTCCGAGTTTGCCATGTAACTTACGCTCTTCTAGGCGCGCGTGGGCAGCGCGCGTAACCGCGGCTCCAAGCGCGCGCCTGCTACGATTAATTCTTTCCAACTCTTTTGCTAATACATCTGCGTGGTTTTCATCTTCTGTTGTGAAAAGATCAAAGGCATCGCGTGGATTTCCCATCCTTGACGCCGCATTAACTCTAGGAGCTATCATGAAACCAACATCATCCTCGGTGATATATCTCTGATTGACCCGGGAAACACTGCACAATTTTTGAAAACCAATTCGTTTGGATTTGCGCATAACCATAAGTCCGTACTTAGCTAAGACTCGATTCTCTCCGAGAAGTGGCACCATGTCGGCGATGGTTGCGAGTCCTGCCATATCAAGAAGCCATTTCTCCCATCCGTTCGTAATTTTTTTGCGTCCTGTGAACCCAACTGCAAGTACCGCACACACCACCTTCCACGCAAGCCCTCCCCCACAGAAATCCCTAAAGGGATAGGTCTCTCCTTCTTGCTTTGGATCGATAATAGCAAAAGCAGGAGGTAGAATTTCACTAGGTAGGTGATGATCTGTAATAATCACATCAATGCCGAGCGTGTTTGCGTAGGATACTTGCTCCACATCGGTAATACCACAGTCGACGGTAATAATAAGTTTTGTTCCTTCTTCTTTCAATTTTTTTATTCCCGCAATATTTAAACCAAAACCTTCTAGGTGTCTGTGCGGAATATAATTAGTAAAATGTGCTTCTACTTTTTTGAAAAAATCATGAAGCACAACACCTCCCGGAATTCCATCACAATCGTAATCACTCCAAACCGTAATTCGCTCCCCTTCGTCAATTGCCTTGCTGATTCTTTCAGCCGCCTTTGGCATGTTGAGCATAGTCAGAGGGTCTCCTATGTGTTTGTCATAGTCGGGCTGCAAGAAAGCTTCCGCGTCTTCTGCCTTACTTATTCCGCGACGCGCAAGCAAGCTTGCCGTAAGCTCGTCATACTCTTCTAATTCTTTTCGGTCTTTTTGTGCAATAGGTTTGTGAAGCGTAAACATGAGTAGAGTTTTTTAAAATACCTTAGACGATTACGTGGTTGGGTAAAAGGTATACAATCACCTTGCAAACGGACAGATACTACTTAGTATACGTCGAAAATAGACGAGCGTAAAAAATTTTAAAAAACCTAAAGATACGATGGTCTATCATAGTATCTTTAGGTGTTTTTCTTAGCTTTGCTTTCTGAAGAAGCACTGTCTATACTTAAAGAAACTTCTTGTGGAAATACCTAATAAAACTTTTTTTGCAAAAATTATTGATAGGGATCTCCTTGCCGATATTGTCTGCGAATACGCCTGCACGCTAGCCTTTCTAATTATAGGCCCAAACACTACCGGACACGCTCGTTATTTCAAAAAAGCCGTTCGTTAATATCTTTGACATTTACAATGAAACACTTTCAGAGGTATGGCGCACTATTAGAAAAAATTGCGTCTGCCGTACGAGACGCGGTTGGAGCTACTGGAGTAAACATTCATTCAAACCACGGAGCAGATGCCGAGCAAGCAGTATTTCATACACACTTTCACATTATTCCTCGTGCAAAAGGTGATGGGCTAAAGTCGTGGTTAGCAAAAGAATATTCTAAAGAAGAGTTAAAAAATACCGCTGAAAATATACGTTCTTAAATACAAAAGGTGTAATAAATAAACAATAGCGTGCGGGTATAAAAAACATTTCCGCTCGCGATCCCTCGCGAGCGGTTGTCTATTTTCTCCGCGGAAAATTTCCCAAGAGAAACCGTGAGCCTCCCCTTCGAACGAGAGTTCGACTTAGCTCCTCCAAGTCGGCAAAGTACATGCCACTCTCGTAAGAAATTCCTGCGAGAAGAACCTCGTCTTGCCGCTTCCCTTCAAGGAGAAAGAAGGTTCCGTACCCTCGAAGTGGTACGCCCCACCTTGACGTCATGAGGTCCTCAACTTGCGGTAGGGTGAGGAGACACCCTTTTTTTTTCAAGACTCTTGCGAGTCTTTTTGTGCTTGTCCTTTTCGGCAAGCGCAAAAGCAATTCGAGAGTCGCAACAACGAAAAAATCTCGCTTGGGGTGACTCACCATCATGGTGACCACACGACTCCCCCTTTGTTTCTGCGGGAGCCGTTCGTTAAACCCGTTCCCCCTGTGCCCCCAGGGACCAAAGGTTTTTAAGCAAGCGCGTGTTGGTTTGTTCCCACACGGCCAGAGCCGAAAACTCTCATTACTCATGACTATCTCCTTCTTCAAAAGACCAATTGGCCTTTTCATTTCTCACTATCGTCTTTCGCCTACGACCTGTTAAGAACAGCAAGACCGGGGAGAGTGCCTTTGGCTAGAAAATCAAGCATTGCACCACCTCCTGTTGAAATAAAAGAAAACTGGTCTGATATGTTAAGTTTTTCTACAGCAGCAATCGTGTCTCCTCCTCCTAAAATAGTGTGTCCTTTGCTCTTTGCAATAGCTTTCGCAAGACCCTCTGTGCCTTCTACAAATCCATGCTCATAGTTTCCGAGTGGACCGTTCCATAAAATAGTACTGGCTTTTTGTGCAAGACGCGCCAAAAGTTCAACTGTTTTTGGTCCGTCATCTAAAATAGCTTCATTTGTGGGAACATTTGAAAGACTGACCGTATCGGCCTCCCGCAAGGAAGATCCAAAAGGTGCTACTACTTCGTCAATAGGAAGTAAAAGTTTTGGATTTTTTAAAAGTTCCCTAATATCATCTGTATCAGCATCTTTTGAGACAAGGGATGTTCCCACTGGATATCCGCGCTCTTTCATAAAATCATTTGCGAGTGCTCCTCCAATAAAAACGTGGTCATATACCTGCAATAACCGTTTCACCACCGGCTCTTTTGTAGTAAATTTCGCCCCACCAAGTATTGCCAGAGATGGTGATTTCGGTCGTAAAGCTTTTGAAAGTTCTTCTACTTCTTTCATTACCTGAAACCCGGCATACGGAGCAAGAAGTTCCGGCAGACCCACCACCGATGCGTGCCTGCGATGACACACATCAAAAGAGTCTTGAACAAAAATGTCACCGAGTTCTGCTAGTTTTTCTGTAAATTCACGTGTATTTTTAGTCTCCCCACTATTGCGCCTAAGGTTTTCGAGCATGACAATCCCGCCTGCCGGAAGATCTCGAACAGAAGCGCGGGCAGAGGTTCCCGTTGTCTCTTCACAAAACGTGAGTCCGGGGACCATCTCCTTCAAAGTTTCAAATACCGGTCGAAGTGTTTCTGTTCCTTTATCCCCCAGATGTCCAATGAGAACAACGCGCGCGCCTTTTTTCCTTAGATACTCAATTGTCGGTAATGCTTTTTGTAGTCTGTAGGTATTAGCGACTTTTCCATCCTTAAGGGGAACGTTGAGTGCTGAACGAACAATAACCGGTAAATCGTGCAGACTTGGAATTTCGTACATGCTTCTCATAGAATACATACTACCTCACACCACGAGCGTATTGCGGAAAAATTATGTTACGGCCTTTACAATACCTGAGAAAGCCTCAACGTCTACACTTGAGTGTCCAATTAAAAAACCATCAATCCCTGTTCCTGATGCAAGCTCTTTTGCATTCAACGATTCTACTGATCCGCCGTATAAAATCGTTACCTTCTCAGAGCTTCTTCCCGGCAGAAACTCTCCTAAAACTTTGCGTATGTAGAGAATCATCTCGAGCAAATCGTCCGGGGTTGTCGCTTCGTCTGCTGTTTTCCCAATTGCCCAAATCGGCTCGTATGCCCAAATAATCTGCATCTGCTCCTTCTGGCTAAGTCCTTCCATCACTTTTTTAATTTGCGTACGTAAAAAAATAAGGTAACGAGCTTCGCTATCACGTTCACGCTCACCAATACATACTATAGGGCGTAGTCCGTGGGCCAGGGCTCTGCGCACCTTGGAGGAAATAATCTCATCACTCTCACCGGCTGTTCTTCTTTCTGAATGTCCTAGAATTGAATAGGTAACTCCAACTCCGGCGATCGTAGCTGCAGTTACCTCGCCCGTATGTGCGCCGCTCATCGTATCCCCAAAATCTTGCGAAGCGAAGCGTACTTTTGACCTATTGCTCTTCAAAAGAAGACCTAGGTGCGGGTTCGAAGGAGCAAGTACTATTTCGTGCCCCTTGTTGGAAAGAGTCTTTGCCAAAGCAACAAGCTCCTCTGCTTTCTTCATGTTTTCCACATACGCTTTCCAGTTTGAAACAAGTAACATGGAAGTAGTATACCAGGCGAAAAGAGACCTACTCTTGGCGTTAAATTTCTCGCCAGTCCACAAACTCAAATTCCGGAGAAGTCACAGGCGTGAACGGTGGCGGATTAGTCGAGAGAGGTCTGTCATAGGCATCTATACGAACCTGATACCCTCCGTCAGTTGCACCACACCCGAAACGCCATTTAGTTCCCGTTCGGAGATTTGAAACTGTGGTCCCTCGAATAGTGAGCGTACCTTTGGGCTCATATGGACCTGGACAGGCATAGAGATTTCTTCCAAAAGCGCCTCCCTGCGCTATAAAGATTCCGTTGAGAGTCATGTTGTTTGGAGCATTTGGTGCCACAATAATATTTCTTTCAGAAAAAAGGGTGAGTCCTGAGTTTGCATTTGCATACACAATGTTATTTCTAAGAACTACACTCGGAGCAATTCCAACATTAACAACGTTCGCAGCAACAAGTGTTACTTTTCCAACAATGGTGCCTTCAACCCAGACGTTGTCTTCGACAAAGATAAGACCGCAGTTTGCGGGTATGGTGTAGGTTTGAAAAAAAGCTTCCGTATTTATTAGGGAAAAATCTTGTATGGTGGATGACGAGCCATCAACAGGGACGACTCCACCCAGAACCGTGGTTGCACTCACCCTCCTAACGGTTACCGTTCCTGTTGGGTTAAAAATAAGGCGATACCCTCTGTTAAAACTTTGGGAAGCAGGATCTACTCCCGAACTGAAGCGTGGGTAATATCGTCCCACAGACTGGGCTGCTGTCTTGAGTACTGAAAAATCTGATGCTATTGCTCCAAAATCTACTTGTGGCTTTGGGTAGCTCCAAAGATACTGGTTGGCTCCTAATCCCCACACACCGGTAGAAGTTACGGAAGGGTTGCAGCCAAAAGAAGGGGTGCATAACCAAGAAGTGAGCGAGCTTGTAACAGGAGCGTTTGCGGTACCGTCCATTCTAATACCTCCGTTTGAATGATACGGGCCGTTAATAATACGATCAGCCCCTGCCCATACCGTACTGTTTAGAACGTATGAATACTGTGCAACGGTAGGCTGTGAGTATCGAGCCCTTATTGTTGAAGAAGTATCAGCATCAAGAGGAGTTCCTGTGGCGTCAATGTCAATTGAGGTAACCACTCCACAAGAAATATTCCCTGCAATATCGAGTGATATTTTCCCGGTAACATCCCCTTCTGGATCTTTATAATCAAATTCGTATGGACCTGGAAGACCTGTCCCGTTAGTGAGGTCGCCTGGATTATGGGCAAGAAACCAGCGATAGTATTCGAGCCCTCCCTCGGCAAGGGTTAGTCCCTTACTCTTTTCTGTTCCTATACTTTGCGCCCTGTTTTCGGTTAATACAAAGCTTGAAAGGGCGCCAAGTACCATGAGAATTATGGTTCCGAAAACAAGCGAGAGTAGCATGAGGTATCCCCGAGGTCGTACCTGCTGTCGGAAATATGTCCGTGTATTAATTAAAGGCTGTTTCATAAAATTATTCAGAGCGCAGATTTCTAAGTGTTGCTGTTTGTGTAAGAGTAAAAATGTTTGGCGCTCGGAGAGGATTTATGTCCACAAGAAAAGTAACTCGTACGGAAGATACACTGGCTATACTTGCGGGTATTGCAGGAAGTAATGTTCCTTCAGTATTATAATATGAAAAAAGATGATTCAACTCAGTATTTTTAACGTAGGTTGCAATAGTTGTAGTACTTTGGGGTTGTCCTACGTAGCTCGGAGGGTATCCTGCAGAATTTGTAGTCTCTCTATATAACACTTCTTCCAAAAGAACGTACTTCACCCGCTCAACCACTAAATCGTTATCAAGGTCTGCAAAAAAAGTGATGGTTGCGGTTCCAATTGAGGCGAGAGGATATGAGCCATCATCTCCGTATGACATTTCTCTTATGACCTTTATGGCGTCGGTAATTCCTTTTCTAGCGTTTTCTGTTGCAACCGTTTGTTCCAAAAGAAATGCGTTACTCTTGTAAAAAAATTGTATAGTCCATGTGAGCACCATTCCAACCATTGCCGTTATTGCAATTACGACCATCATTTCTATAAGTGTCATTCCGCGCTTTGTCATATTTCAAGGGTTGAAGGAAAGAAAACATGCCCCGAAATAGAAACGCCCGTTACGACAGCTGATGTATATCCTGCTTTTGATATTGTTATTGTGTAATCACTTGCGGAAGGCACGCTGCCGAAGTACGCGCTTCCGCACAACGTGGTCGCAACTGTCTGATTAAATCCAGCTCTCGTCAGCGTTACTGTGGCATTGCCCAGAGCACCAGTGATATCGCGGACAGACACAAGAACGGCATTTGGCGTTGATGAGGCAATCATGAGATTGCTTGACGTGGTTATTCCTGGGTCCATTTGATATGGAGGCGCGTTACAAATTTCAATAACGTCATACCCTGGAACCTCGAGCTGATAAAGATCCCATTCTAGTGCAATGTCTCTTACTCCGCCTGAATCTGTAGTTGTTCCAATGCTTGTTTTATACAGAAGGGAACCAGAGCCAGTTGTTCCTATCGTTTTTGCACCAAGTAGAGAAAAGTCTACGTTTGGCAGGGGGGTTGGGCCGGTACGGTAGCTAATTCCCCAGTAAGTAAGCTCTGGTGTTGCTGTTACATCACCTGAAGTAAGGTTAGCTTTTAACGCGAGCGTTGGATAGGTTGTTGTTGAGAGGCTTTGTAAGTCTACTGGCATCGTAAATCCTAGGCTGTTTCCAGGAAGATCCGCATCGGGCACGGGAGTTCCACTTCCGTCTAACACTCGAAAGACGGAAGTGGTATTCGCCGGAATTATCTGTGTTGTACTTGCGCTTACCCATGAGTTAAGACGGTTTGGTGTAATCGTCACTCCAGACACTTCCCCGGACGGTACGTATGCTCCAGAACCTCCAGCAAGCACAACGCTTCCAAGACTAACTTCAGCATTAACAATACTTGCGACGCCGGTACTGTCTATAAAGGTATCACTCCACGTAGATGTGGCTATAGGTAAAAAAGTATTGACTAGAAGTCGGGCGAGTACATCTATAGAAAATGTGCCGGACGTAGTTACGTCTTGCGCTACGGTAAAGTAACCTGGAGTGGGATTTTGATTTACGATATCACGCTTGTATGTTTGTGCACTTGAATATCCACCTTTACTTATAAACGCTTGATACTCACTTGATGTTGCTGCTCCTGGTAAAAAAACCGTACCTAGAATGTCCGAAAATGTAGTAACGTCAATTGTCGGGGTTGAACTTGCGTTAACAATCCGCACCGATGCACCAGGAACAGGTAGTCCGGCAGCGTTTACAATTTCAAACTTTAAAGTACCTCCCCCACTAGTCGTTTCAAGACCTGGAGGTGCGTACTTTGAGTGAAAGTCTAGTGACCGTTCACTCCCACCTGCCGTATAGGTAACAGTAATTTTAATTATTTTATAGTCAGTGGTAATGCCATTAGAATCCAAGGCACCAAATCCATCTGCTCCGTCGTCATAATACTGAATATAGGTGCGTACTAAAAAAGATGTGCCATTTTGAAAATAGACGGTATTTTGTGGAATTGTTCCTGCCGGTATGCCGGCTATTGTTCCAACAGAGTTGTAGGAGATTGACCGAACCATTTCCATCTGGCTGCCCCCAATCGTGGTTGCAATTGAGCGCGCCTTAGCGATTGCAGAAACTTTAAGTGATGTTCTAAGAAGTGCGGTGAGTCCCAAAAAAATTATCAGCATTAGTGCTGTACCAACAACAACATCAATAAGCGACATTCCCCGGACTCTTTGCATACATCTATCATAGCCTACTTCGCGTGCAAGTATTGAGATATGTAACAGAAAGTTCTGCTAGCTATATCTTTGAAGAAAGAGAATAGATCGGCGCAATCATAGCAAGTGCAAAAATTCCAACGAATACACCAATGACGAGCATTAGAACTGGTTCAATAATCGTTGAAAGATCTTTTGTTCTGTTATCGACATCAACTTCGTAGAACACCGCAACCTGTTCAAGCATTTCTGCGACTTTTCCTGTCTCTTCTCCAACGGCAATCATTTCTGAAAAGAATATAGGGTACAATTTTCCATTCTCTTCAAAAGCGCGGGAGAGTGATTCTCCTTTTTTTACAAGTTCTTCTGCTTCAAGAAGCACTTTGCCAAATACATTTTCTCCCACCACTTCACGCGTAATAGAAATGGCGGTAAGCATTTCAACACCAGAGGAGAGGAGAGAGGAGAGGGTGCGCGCTGCGCGCGCGGAAAACGTCTCACGCACCAAGTTGCCAATCACTGGAAGATGAAGCCCTACAAATAGAAGCGTTTTTGATCCTATCTTTGAACGCATAAAAGAAATGCCTCCCAAAATAAAGGTAATCATTATAAGAATCACCATAATGACATTAGTTCTAAGAAAATCAGAAACGTTCACAATAACGCGTGTAGCGAGAGGGAGCTCACTACCTAAAGAAGAGAACGTACTCGAGAGCGTCGGAACGACATAGATAAGCATTAAAATAGCGATAACGATAATAGCGAAAATAATAATTGACGGGTATATCATGGCGCCCTTAACTTTTTTTGTAAGGTTGTTGGACGTTTCCATCTGACTTCCGACAATTTTGAGAGTATCTGAAAGTTGACCACTCTCCTCTCCGGCTTTCGTCATCGCAGTAAAGAGTCGCGAAAAAACGCGCGGATACATCGCTAGACTTTCATGGAAAGATGAACCTGCTTTGACTGAATCTTCAAGGCTCTGAACAATCTTCTTTAGATACTTGTTTTGAGATTGTCTGTAGATTACAGCAAGAGCTCTAGAAAGAGTAAGTCCCGCACCGAGCATTGCTGAAAGATTTTTTGTGAAGGCAATATTTTCATCAGTTTTTATTCCCGTTCCGAATGTGACAGAGCCAAGAGATACAAAAGAAAACGCTCCGCCTCCACCTTCTGTAATTGAGAGTACTGTTGCGCCTTCTGTTTCTACTTCTTGATACACCGCAAAGCGGGCACTCGCCTCAACGATGCGCGTCTCTGTGGTGCCATCTGCTTTTTTAAGAGCTACTTTGAATTTCATGCCTTTAGAAATAAGACGAATATATCATTCGTCTTATTTGGTTATTTTGAATAAAGGCGACCTCATTTAAATTGCTTATTGAAATATGTCGATAATTTCTAACGGGATTCATTACAAAAATTGTAGCATGCACACCATACACATTTCGATGCGAGGATGAACTATTGTTAGTCATTTTTTAATCCGGCGCACGCTTTAAAAATTATTCTGAAACTGCACGCAATACTTCTTCTAAAGAAGTAATTCCCCTAGCAGCTTTATAAATCCCGTCCTCAAGCATCGTAAGCATTCCCTCTTTTCTTGCCTGCGCTTCTACCGCGTCCGGAGATCCGTTGTGTAAAATTAAATCGCGTATGGCAGGAGATACTGTAAGCACTTCATGGATGCCGATGCGACTTTGGTAACCATCCTCTGATTGAGCAGATGGCACTGGTTTATAGAAAGGGACTTCCTGTATTGTTGTGCCTGGTTTTACAAACTTTTCATCAATGAGAGAAGTGAGAGCAGTGGCAAAGCGGGTATCGTCCGTAACTTTTGCCCTAGCAACGTCGTCAAGCACATACTGTTCCTTGCTATCTGCTAAACGTCTCACGAGTCTTTGCCCAACAACCAAACGAAGTGTTGAAACGAGAAGGAAGGGTTCAACACCCATATCAATCAAACGTGGAATAGCGCCTGCTGCAGAGTTCGTGTGAATAGTTGAGAGCACCAAGTGCCCCGTGAGCGCGGCGTTAATGGCAAGAGATGCTGTTTCTGAATCGCGGATTTCTCCTACCATAATAATGTTTGGATCCTGACGAAGTAGCGCTCGCAGTCCATTTGCAAAGGTAAACCCTATTGCTGGGTTTACCTGAGTTTGGTTAACGCGCTTCATTTGGTATTCGATAGGATCTTCTACTGTTGAAATGTTTACGTTTGGCGTATTTAAGATATCTAAAATCGTGTAAAGAGTGGTCGTCTTACCACTTCCGGTAGGGCCCGAGATCAGAATAATTCCCGTCGTCTGCTTCATTGCCTGATGAATTCGTTCAAGCGGCAGTCCGTGAAGACCGAGCACTTCGAGAGTGAATCCTTCTCCCGTCTCTCTAAGTAAACGCATCACGACCTTTTCTCCGTAGTACGTTGGAAGGAGTGAAACACGAAATGACACTTTGTCGGCATCCGTTTCCATTTTGAAACGACCGTCTTGTGGAAGTCGTTTCTCGTCGAGCTTTAGGTTTGCAAGCACCTTAATGCGAGCAGTGATACCGGGTGCTGCCGCTCTAGGAAGCGTCATCGCGTCATGTAGTATTCCATCAATTCTGTAGCGCACCAACACCTCTTGTTCCGTGTGCTCAACGTGGATGTCTGACGCGCCCTGGATAATGGCGTGGCGAAGGAGTGTGTCAACAATACGCACAATTGGCAAATCTTCTGCCATTTTCTTAAGATCTTTTTCGGATAGTGCCTCTCCACTTTGTTCCTGCACAACAGTAAGTTTCCCTGCTTCCGTTGTTATGAGGTCACCAAATTCTTCCTTGAGAGATTTCTGATACTGAAGTAATGAGTGCTTTATTGACTCTTCGTCTGTAAGACGAGCCAAAATTGTGAGTCCTGTCTTTTTTCGAACCGAATCAATGGCTGGTAAGTCTTCGGTATCAAGCATCGCCACTTGAAGACCCTTCTCATCTTTTTGGTACGCAATAATATTATGAGTTCTTGCAATCGGTTCTGGAATGTGAGAAAGAACCTCAAAAGGAATTTTCTGTTCTTTAAGATTTACGAAAGGGATACCGAGCACGTACGCTTTAATCCTACGGAGTGCGTCGCTACTTAGGTGTCCATTTGAAACAAGCACGTCCCCTATTGATTGTTTGCTGGCCTTTGCCCTGTCGTCCGCTTCGTCGACTTCATTGCGCGCCACAAGGCCCGAATCCAAAATAAACGTCTTTAATTCGCTTTCAGAAACTTGCATACCTTTTAGTATAGCTTGCGGCGACAGTAGCGCGGTGTCTATCTTACATAGAAACGGGGAAAAGAGATTATACAAACTCTCAGTAAAGACTTAAACGACGCTTCGGGCGCAGAATATTTGACGCAACGTAGCGCTATGGTACAATAGATGCATTGGATATGTCCGCATTGCGGGCATTTCTTTTTACCTAGCGGTATACTTACGAAACGTGCGACAACGGATTGTGGGCAAAGCAAATATCTACTTTAGAAATGTTTTGACCTCTCTCCCCTATAAACCTATTTCCTACATATGTTAGATCTAAAAACAATACATCTTGTGCTCGGAGAATTTGAAGAGCGCGGTATAAAAAAGGAGACAATGATTGAAGCAATCGAGTCTGCTATGAGTACCGCATACAAAAAGGAGTACGGAAAACGCGGACAAGTTGTGCGTGCCGCACTCTCTATGGATTCTGGCACCGTTTCTTTTGAACAAGTAAAAACGATCGTTGATGATACGATGGTTCGTTTCCCTGATCCGTCGGAAGAAGCGGAAGCTCCATATATTCACACCGATAAATTTGGAAATGAGGAAATTGTTCCTACTGGCGAACTTCCTCGTTTTGACTCTGAAAAACACATCCTCCTTGAGGACGCAAAGCGCATTAAGCGCGATGCGGACCTCGGTGGCGAGCTTATATTCCCTCTTGAACCCCAGGACGATTTCGGCCGTATCGCGGCACAAACTGCTAAGCAAGTTGTTATCCAAAAAATTCGCGAAGCCGAAAAGCTTTCAATTCTTGAGGAGTTTGGTCACAAGAAAGGAGAAATTGTTTCTGGCTTGGTGCAGCGCATTGAGCGCGGTGCAATATTTATAGACCTTGGACGCGCTACCGGTATCATTCCTTACGAGGAACAAATTCCTGGTGAGCGTTTCCGTCCAGGAGAGCGAATTCGCGCGTACCTATATAACGTAGATGAGGGGTTCCGTGGCGTATACCTTCGCCTCTCTCGTTCGCACCCAAAATTCCTTATTAAACTTTTTGAGGCTGAGGTTCCTGAACTTGCAGCAGGTAGCCTTGAGGTAAAGGGACTTGCTCGCGAGGCTGGGAGCCGAACAAAAATAGCTATCACCTCCTTGGATCCACACGTAGATCCTGTAGGCTCTCTAGTTGGTCAGCGCGGGGTTCGCGTATCAACCGTAATGGGTGAGCTTGGCGGAGAGCGCATTGACATTATTGAGTGGTCAGAAGATGCTGCCTCCTTTATTAAAGAGTCGCTAAGTCCTGCTACAGTGCTTGAGGTTACTATCCACGAGGCAGATCACCGAGCGACCGTTAGCGTGAGTGAGGATCAGCAGTCTCTTGCAATTGGGCGTGGCGGGCAAAACGTTCGTCTTGCCGCGAAGCTCACTGGCTGGAACATTGACATTGCTTCTGTCGGCGGATCTACTATTGCTCCTGCCGATGCAGACACTTCTCCAGACGTGAAAGAAATCTCTGAGGAAATCCTTGCTGAGAAAGCTTACGAAGGTGCTATTGAGATGCAGGAAGCACAAACTCCATCAGACTCTGACGCGGCAAATACCGCATCAGATGAAGTGATGCATCCGGGAGAAGGCACAGGTACACTTACCGCCGAAGAGGAGTTGGGAATTTCAGATAACGGTCCTATATCTGATGCCCTTGAATCTCGTGACGAGACTGCCGAAACAATTAAAGACGCTTCTTAGAAAAGAAACTTATCCTTATCATTCAAAAATGAACTTACTTCACGATATTAAGGCAGGAACAAAAGAAGAAATGAATGTGATTGTTGAAATAAACAAAGGATCGAAAAACAAGTATGAAATTGACAAAGAAACGGGCATAATTGCGCTTGACCGTGTTGCGCACACCGCGCAAGACTTTCCTTTTGATTATGGCTTTGTGCCTCAAACGCTATGGGATGACGGGGATGCACTTGATGTAATCCTGCTCACAACGTATCCTCTTTTCCCTGGAGTTTTAGTTCGGGCACGTCCCATTGGAATGATGAATATGATTGATAGTGGTGATTCTGATGCAAAAATTATTGCCGTACCAACTGAGGATCCTCGCTTTACAGATTATAAAGATCTGAACGACATTAATAAGCACACTCTTAAAGAAATTGAGCATTTCTACTCCACATATAAAAAACTTCAAAATAAAGAAGTTATTGTTGGAGGTTTTGAAGGCAAAGAAGCTGCACAAATTGCCTTTTCGAGAGCTTGCAAGCTATATAACGACAAAGCGTAAAACTTAGAACTAAAGAAAAGCGCCGAGGCTTTATGCCTCGGCGCTTTTCTTACCGCTTGTTGAATCTCTCCCGTTTTAGATCTATACTCTATGTATGGAACAAGAAGAAACTAATCCCGCAAACCCGCCTGAGGAGCTAATTGGTAGTCCAAAAAATACTGCATGGGGAACTATCCTTGCTATCGTTCTCATACTTGCTCTAGTAGTCTTTGGCGCCTTCTACACATACGGAAAACGTATTGCTCAAATGCCCGCTCTTGAAACCTCGATCACTCTTCCGTAGGTTTTTTCTTCTTTACTTTTTGAAACCTTGCACTTTTTGGTGACCAACCACCACGCAAGTCAACTCGTATTTTTCTTTAGATTTTGCTATCATTCCCCTACTAGCTAATATATTTATATGCCAAAAAACACTGAACTTCCAAGGTCTTCTATGCTAGTCCCCATGGTAATTGAGAAATCTCAATTCGGAGAACGTGCATACGACATATATTCCCGACTTCTCCGTGAGCGCATTATCTTCCTTGGAGGAGGAATTGATGATGATGTAGCAAACCTTATTATTGCGCAACTTCTTTTTTTGGAGTCTGAGGATCCAAAAAAAGACATTTTTCTTTACGTTAACTCTCCGGGCGGCAACACGACATCTGGACTTGCAATCGTTGACACCATGAACCACGTAAAGCCAGACGTTGCGACTGTTGCTGTTGGTATGGCGGCTTCAATGGGTTCCATAATTTTAGCTTCGGGCGCGAAAGGAAAACGATACGCACTTCCAAATGCCGAGGTGATGATTCATCAGCCATGGGGTGGAGCTCAGGGACAGGCAACAGACATTGAAATCACCGCTAAGCACATTCTTGCAACACGTGATCGTCTTAACCGCATTCTGGCAAAGGCTTCCGGACAAAAACTTGAGAAAGTTGAAAAGGATGTTGACAGGGACTACTTTATGACTGCAGAAGAAGCAAAAAAGTACGGACTTATAGACTCTGTATATAAAACTAAGTAATCCTAGTGTTGTTGAGAAAAGGAAAAGCACCAACCGCAAGCGGTTGGTGCTTTTCCTTGGGTATTTTTACAATACCTGCCAGTTGTGGCACTGTTAGCTATGTTCCGTTGTGTTTTTAGGTTTTATTTGCCCTTAATGGCCGAGCCTGTGCTCTCTCTGCCCTCAGAAATCCGTTTTGAAAGATACTCTGTACAGAGCATTGGCTTGGTCCTGCAACCAATATGTCCATAAAATTAGTGCTTATTTTACTTGCCTTCTCAGGGCTTGCCGGCATGGCGCTCGGTTACGTACTTCGTCTTCTCATTTCGCTCGGTCAGCGAGGGTCTCTTGATATTGAAGTTAAAGAGAAGATGCTTGAGGCCAAGGAGCGTGCTCGGCACATTATTGAAGAAGCGGAAACGAAAGCAGAAGCGATGGAAAAAGAAATAGAGCTTCCAGTGCAAGAACGCGAAGAAAAGGTAGAGAAAGCGCTCACTCGTATTGCTAGGCGCGAGGAGTTCTTAGACGAGCGCGAGCAGACACTCTCTCAAACAATAGAAAAAGTATCCGTTCGAGAAAACGAAGTTGCAAACTTAAAAAAGGAGACTACCGATCTTCTTTTGGCTCGCCGTAGAGAATTGGTTAACCTCTCAAATCTTTCAGAAGAGCAGGCTCTCGCAAAGCTCACCGATGACTTGGAGCAAAGCTATGAAACCGCGCTTCTTGCTCGAATTCAAAAACTAGAGACAAACGGCCGCAAGCAACTTGAGGATAAGGCTAGAAACATTTTAGTAAGTAGCATTCATCGCCTAGGAAACGCTGTTAACGCAGAAATTATGACTCTCTCCGTTACTATCCCAAGCGAAGAAATTAAAGGAAAGGTTATTGGGAAAGAAGGGCGTAACATTAAGGCGTTTGAACGTGCTACGGGTGTTGACGTTATTATTGATGACTCACCGGATAAAATAACGCTCTCCTCTTTTGATCCATTCCGCCGGTATGTTGCGAAGGTTGCTCTTGAAAAGCTAATCGAGGATGGGCGAATCCAGCCCGCAAAAATAGAAGAAACCGTTGAGAAAACAAAGCAAGAAGCTAATGAATTGGTGAAACAAAAAGGTGAAGAGGCTGCATACGAAGTTGGGATTGTGGGACTTGACCCGCGCCTCATAGCACTGCTCGGGCGACTACACTTCCGTACAAGTTATGGACAAAACGTTCTCACTCATTCCATTGAAATGGCACATATTGCCGGCATGCTCGCAGACGAGCTTGGTGCAGACGCATCAGTCGCACGTTCTGGAGCGCTCCTACACGATATCGGGAAAGCAGTCGATCACGAAGTACAAGGAACACACGTTGAGATAGGGCGACGAATTTTAGAGAAATTTGGTGTTTCTAGAGAAGTTATACAGGCGATGCAAGCGCACCATGAGGAATACCCATATGAAACTCCCGAATCAATGATTGTGCAGGTTGCCGACGCCATTTCAGGGGGGCGTCCAGGCGCTAGGCGCGACACGGTTGAGCGCTACCTTGAACGACTTGGTGATCTTGAACGAATTGCTGCTGGATTTCCGGGAGTTGAGAAAGTGTTTGCGATACAGGCAGGACGAGAGATCAGAATCTTTGTTAATCCTGGTAAGGTTTCAGACCTTGCAACCCACAAACTCGCGCGCGATATTGCTACACGCGTGCATGAAGAACTTAAGTACCCCGGAGAAATAAAAATCAATGTAATCCGCGAAAATCGTGTTGTTGAATTTGCAAGGTAGCAGAGCAATGGCAAGCTCGCCGAATGATTAAGAGGTGAGCGCAAGTAGGGTATATAAATTCGGCTCCTATGGCGCCGAATTTATATTTCAAATATCAAACCCATCTCTTTTTAAACCTCTTTCTTTTTTATTGTTCGAGCAAGTGCTTCATCCAAAGTAAGAACTGAATACTTATCTGAAAGAGCTAGAAGCGCAGCGTCTACAAAGGAAAGTTTTGTGCGATTCCCTAAAAAGATAGAAGTGGCTTTAATAAAATCTGATTCATTGCTAAATAAGATCTTAAATGCACTATTTTCAAACATAGCTTTCACAAAAATATTTGCGACTAATTTGCTCGCCCGCATTTGAAGAACCGTCGCGGTCTCTAGTAAGACATACTCGTGCACAACAAGTGGCTTATCTGCAAGAGACATTGCTTTTATGGCGCGGGAGTGCAAAGAGTCTCCCTCATTTCTTGACGCTACCAAAACACTTGAATCAATGAGAGTCGCCATATACTACTTCGTCTACTTTCACAGAAAGGTCCTTTTCTCCAAAGAAAAGTCCTTTCTGTAGGAAGTCTTCCAACGTTCCTGTTCGTTTAACTTCTACAATCGGTTCGATACGAAAGACCGGTTTAGAGCCTCTCACCACGGTGAAAGATTGACCTTTTTGCGCAGCATCAGCAACACGCTTTAGATTTACTTGTAATTCTTTGATACCAAGTATTGTGTCCATGCGTAAAAGTATACTTTAAAGTATACTTTTACGCAACTAATAGCTATCCCCCGCTGGTTTCTTGCCCTATTGCGTAATATGGCGTATTTCCTATACTTTACACATACTCCTCTACTTAGGAGGATTTACCATTAAACAACCCCTATGAACAAAGCTAATATCGTAGAAAAGGTGCAGGAAGTGCTTGGAGGAACCAAGGCTGACGCTGACCGTGCAGTTGAATGTGTTATTGAGAGCATTATGGCTGGACTTAAGTCAGGGGATGAGGTTTCTATCGCAGGACTTGGCATCTTTACTGCCAAGGCGCGTGAAGCACGTGTAGGGCGCAACCCTCGCACCGGTGAAACTCTCCAAATTGCAGCTACTCGCGTTGTTAAATTCCGCGCAGCTAAGGCTCTTAAGGATTCAGTTAAGTAATTAGTTGGTTTTTATAAAGAAAGACCCGCCGAACTTCGTTCGGCGGGTCTTTCTTTATAAAAACCACGGGGGATTTTATTCAGGCAGAAACTCTACTTTTTTAAAACAGGAAATAGCTAGTGTATTGTTTCTCTATTTTCTCTAATCTGCCCAAGCAGTTACAAGCTCAGTTTCAATGCCTTTGCCGCGAGCGCTTTCATTTACTCTCACAATGAAATCAGGAGCGTCATCATTGTTCTCAATGTCAAAGAAACGAAAGTTGCCTTTAATATTTTCGTCTGCATCGATGTAGACAATTGTCTGGTTCGAGTCACTCATAAAGTAACTTTCATCACGTAACTTCAATCCATGTTCGTCTATAACAGGATCTACAAAGTATTCCCGTCGATTTGAGGAAAGAAGATAATGAAGAGCTGGAAGATCTTAAAGTTCAAAAGCTCGAATCATCTATAAATAATACCAGCTGGGTTATAACCGATCCCTCGTGCAAGAAATATTCAATATCGGAGCCGTAGAACTAGTTTTATATACTCTAGTACGTCTACTTCCCTGTCTTGCTGGTTTCTGCGGAATCTAACCGCCCAAAATTGTTTACTTATCCGCTACCTTCGTTCATAACGTACACAATGTTCAATAATGTGCGGGGTAGGAGAATCGAACTCCTGCTAACAGTTTGGAAAACTGTAGTTCTACCATTAAACTAACCCCGCTTCATGTGCGAGAATACCATACTATGAGTACCTGTGTCTAAAGACAAAGAGTTGTCTTTTTGACGAAAATGGTTTAATGTGTGGTTATGCGATTGCCAGCCCTCATTGTCTCTATAGCTGTTTTGGCTATTTTTATCATTGCCTTTAAGACACCTGGTACTGTTTCTGTGCTTCCACAACCCGCCCTCGAGTCTGCAGAACGGCTCCTTTCTGATGAGTTTGCAGCAGTTGGTAGTGCTAAAAAAACAAAGACCGCAACAACTACCCTTGTAAAAAACAAAGGATATTCTGCTGTTGCTTCTTTTTCTCTACTTCGTAACTCCATTGTGAATCTCTACTGCATAAGTAATGACGCCCGCATTCGCTCCATGTCAGGAAGCGGTGTTGTCGTTTCCTCAAACGGAACAATTCTAACCGCGGCACACGTCGGGCAATATTTTTTACTTGCTGACTCGCTTCCAAAGAGTGCCATTACTTGTAGCGTACGTACAGGAAGCCCTGCAACGATTGCCTACACCGCAAAACCTCTTTTTGTTTCTTCTTTGTGGATTAACCAAAATACAAAAACACTCACACAGACTCTGTCAGTAGGGACAGGTGAAAACGACTTCGCTTTACTCGCAATTACTGGAACAGGAACCAATACCCCTCTTCCAAAATCTTTTAATTTTATTCCGCTTACCAAAAAAGATCCAACCCTTACCAGCAGTGCGCTCGTTGGCACATATGGTGCGGAATTCGTCGGTAGCGAGATGATACAAAAAAATCTTTTTCCTATTTTAGATTTTGCTATCGTTAAAGACAGATTTACTTTTCAAAAAACGACCACGGACCTCATTTCCCTTTCAAGAAACGCTGGAGCGCAGGAAGGATCTTCTGGTGGAGGGGTTGCAAACGACAAGGGTGAGCTTATTGGACTTATCACAACCAGTAGTAATGAGTCCGACATAAGTAAGCGCGAGCTTCATGCAATTACCGCAAACTACATTCGTCGCGCATTTCTAAAAGAAACAGGTACTACCCTAGACACCTACCTAAACGCCGTGAGCACTAGCATTCTAGCCAGTAACTACACTTACAAAGCAAGTGCCCTTGCGACAATTCTTCTTCGCGAGCTGTAGAGTGCCGTTACTTTTGTTCTTATTCAATACTTTGTCGGGGTGCGGAGAATTGAACTCCGTCTAACTGCTCCCAAAGCAGTCGTACTACCGGTATACGACACCCCGAATTTATGCAAACTGGCACTATCTCCAGTAAAACCAAGCAGATACATCCTACCTTGGTTCAAGAAATAATTAAAGTCCGTAGAGCTTTCTGAGAAGCACATCTACTTTTTTCATATCTGCAGTCGGAAGCCTTCCTATCGTTCCAACTGCTATCTTTTTTTTAAGTGTCGCAATTTTATCCGACTTGATGTGAGATTCTGTTTTTAGTCCATTATCTACTGATGGAGAAATCTTAAGATCGAACGCTCCATCGTTTCCTTTTGAGAGAGAAGAAACAAAAGCAACAATAAAGTCTTTCCTTTTTTTGCGTTGTAAAGTCCAAGTGCTGGGCGTACTTTTTGCCCCGATAAGTCAGTAAATGGAAATGGAACAAGTACGACAGTTCCTTTAAGCATATTATTTTACGTCTGAGGCGCAGTAAAGCTCAGGCTCATCAGCAAGGAAATCGAAGCTTTTTGAATACATATTTACGTTTGTTATATCGTTAGTGTTTTTTCGGTATGCTTTTGGAAAAGATATGAGGAGTGCGTCAATTGAATTACGTCTCACCATACCAAAAACATCTCCAAAATCCTACACCCTGTCAACGAGTGAGCTTATGGATTTTCGGGCCTGTGTGGTACTAAGTATTTTCATGTACATATTGTACAAATACTATGCAAGTCTATTTTAGGAATCTATGATTTGTGGAAGGTAGCGCACTTTTGCGAGAGCGTCGCGCTCTCGCAACCACACAAGTACTGCGTCAATTTGCACGTTTCCTTTCCATCCATGCTCTGCAATATACCACTCTGCCGTTCTCTGAATCTTCTTTAGCTTGTGCGCGTGTATATTCTCGGCGGGATTTCTCCTACTTTCCCCACCTTCCTCGGGAAACTCTTTGCACAAGAGGGTCTTCACTTCCACAAAGTGCAAAGTATCTCGGTGCCGGGCAATGATATCTATTTCCCCTGTCTTTCTGACCGAGTTACGCTCCAAAATATTAAAGCCTATCCCCTTAAGGTATCTTCCTGCAAGAGACTCCCCCAGATTTCCAATGTCTTTAGTCGTATAGTCTGATATATCCACGGCTTTAAGTAGTATGGCTTATTTACTTAGTATTTTATGGACTATCCCCACTCTTGGACAAAATTCTTCTGTCCTTTATCCCCACTATGCACAGACTTGTCCCCAATTTTTCATAAGTCAAAACCAACGTTTTTTCTGCTGTAAAGAAAATTAGCCTTTGAGGCTAATTTTCTTTTCGCTCACTCGGGTGAGGATAAGTATGGTCACCAAATACTGCCTCATTTCTTTCCTTATTTTTGTG
>Ga0105047_10005642_pt1 | contig 21393 bp, 15 predicted proteins | sample MAT04_FD_78384 | JGI IMG/M metagenome (GOLD analysis project Ga0105047, IMG submission 78384) | Freshwater microbial communities from Lake Fryxell liftoff mats and glacier meltwater in Antarctica - MAT-04 (megahit assembly) | ecosystem: Environmental > Aquatic > Freshwater > Ice > Liftoff... | reverse complement strand
GAGAGGCGATGAGGCTTCGGGCTTCGAAGCTGGTGATGGGGACGGGAAGGGCTACCGGATCGCGGGATAGCAACCTGAGGAACCCGTCTCGCGCGGCCTGAAAATATTTTTATATAAATACTTGCAAGTATCGCCAGAAAACATTATATGACAGGAAGTTTATGAGTTCTCCTGTCCAGACTATCCCGTATTTGCATCGGGAAATCACGGAATCGATTCGCGAAGAAATCGCCAGCGGTAAAATTCCGGTGGGCTCTCGGCTGCCGTCGATGAATGCTCTGGCCAAGGAGCGGAAAACCAGTGCCTTCACGATTTGGCGGGCGGTGCGTCCGCTGGTGAATGAGGGTCTTCTTGAGTCTCGCGGGCGGCTCGGCATGGTGGTGGTGGAACCCAAGCCAAAATTGAGTCGCGTGGGGATTTATTACGGGGCGGATGTGTGGAATATGCAGGAAACGACGTTTTACCGCGTTCTCCATCAGGAATTGGAAAAGCAACTCAGGAGTTTCAGTGTGTCCATCAATTTCTTGGTGGACCGTCGGATGGAGGGGCAGCAATTTGAGCCCGATAAGGAACTCATTCGGGCGGTGGAAGAAAGAAGCATCCAAGGCCTCATCATCCCGCTGGCCAATCTCCAGGAAATGGAATGGCTGAAAAAGCTTCCCGTTCTCAAGGCGGTCTTCGGAACGGCGGAAGTGCCGTGGAGGGTTCTGAAAGATTCCAAGAAGGAGATGTTGGCGATGCTAACCAGCCTGAAGGAGCAGGGGGTTCGCAAGGTGGGAATCCTTGGAAGCATACCCATGGAAGCCTCCGTCAAGCATCCCTGGACGATGTTTTACCAGGCCTTTATCGAGACGGTGGCGGATTTGGGAATGGAGACCCGCAATGCCTGGTGTGTTCTCCCGCAGGAATTGCTCAAACCGCAGGAGTTGGAAGAATTCGGCTATGACGCATTTCTTCGCCTCTGGGCCAATGCCGAGCGGCCCGAAGGTATTATCAGTGTCTCGGATGTGGCGGGAAAAGGCTCTCTGACGGCCATCATTCAAGAACAGATCGCCGTTCCCAACGACCTGAAAGTGGTGCAGTACAAAAACAAGGGGGTCGGATTTTTCACTCCTCTGCCAGTCACTTGGATGGTCACGGACGAGACGCAAGTCGCCGCCGCTTTGATCGACCTGATCCGACGCCAAGTGAATGAAGAGTCGGTTGAGGAAGCTCTCATCACCGGACAAATTGTGTCCGCTCATTCTTAATTCCCGCTCCGCCCAATACCCAACCCAAATCTCACCCAACCCAAAAAAACCACATGCAACCCAAAAAACCACATCTCATGAAAACTCAACTTCTCCCCTTATCCGCAATGGCCTTTGTTGCCATGTTGCTGGCCCTGCCGTCACTCGGAAATGCCGCCACCCTTCTCACGGAGGATTTCAATGCCGCCACTTTAGGCGGTGTGCTGGTGCCCGCGAATCAACCCAATCCAGGTGACCCGCAACAGAATACCACCGGCATGGCCCCCGCAGACCCAACATTTTTTATCAATGATTACGGGGTCATCGTGCAGGACCTGCGGGGGGTCTCCGGTGGTGAGGCCCTGAAGTTCCGGGATGTCCTGGGCGCTAAAGCCTTGCGAGCAACATGGAATCTTACGTCTGGAGTTTCCACCGGAATCCTAGATGTAGGCTTCGACATAAAGTTGGCACTGGACGCAGCGGATTCGTTGAGTGGCATTCCCGTGCAATTGTCCCTGAAGTCCTCCGTAGTACAAGGAGTTGCGATCAGCTTTCTGCTGCTGAACGATAGCGGAAAGATGAGGGTTTTTACGACCGATAGCAGCACATCTGCAAACACCCGTTCCACTGCATTCGGAAGCGCAAGCGATCTCTTGGTCAATACCACCTACCGGATTGTCCTCAATATGAACCTGGATACATCCAAATATGGAATCTCTCTCTACAATGAAAATGGCAGCTTGTACGGCAACACCACGGGATTGAATTTCGTTTACAATAGCGCCAACGGCCCCGTGGATACGAGTCGCTTTTTCGATTTTCAAGGAGGCGCTGCCGACTTTATCACGAGCCCAAATCCCCTTGCCAGCACGAGCGGGATCATTTTGGACAACATCCTCGTCCAATCGATTCCCGAGCCCACATCGGCAGCCTTGCTGCTTTTGGCGGGCGGCGGGCTGTTCCTGGCGCGGAGACGTCGCCCTTCCGAGAAAATTTAAGAAAATAGAATCATGCAACGCACTTTGATTTTTCGTCTTCTTCCCGCCCTCACCGTCTTCACCATGGCGGCCTCCCATCTCCAAGGCCAGATCACCCTGATCGAAGAAAACTTTGATGAAGCCAACCCGGGTGCTCATTTGACGGCAAACCAGGGCGGCGACGGCTACGCAGCAATCCGCCCGACTTATGGAAGGTATCAAGCCTTTATGAACGATAAGGCGGAGATTGTGCCCGGTCTCTCCGGCGAAGGCCAGGCTCTCCAATTTCAGGATCAAATGGAAGATGCCGCCATGCGTCTTGTCTTTGGAGCAACCGATGTTGATCCGGTCACGACCGGAAAAATCGAGGTCTCCCTGGATTTTCGCATTGAGAGTGAAGCTCCGATCGAGCGCGGAATTCCCTTGGTGATTAAATTGAGCGCACCCACCAACAGTAACTTTTTGACGGTGCTCATCTCCGGCGAAGGTGGCCACATTTTGCATACCAATCGCTCCACAAATCCGGCTTATGAGGGGATGGTACTCGGAGCGCCGGTCCAGCCGGGTGTGACTTATACTCTCAAAATCACCGCCGATTTGGAGACCTCCACCTATCGCATTTCGGTGCGGGATAAGAAGGAAGGTGAACAGGCAGTGCTCTGGGATGCCTCCGATCAGGAATTTATTCCCATTCCCGATCTGGAAACCAATGGCGTGGGGGTGGACTTGCTTGAAATCCAGGCGGGTGCTCCGGATTTCTCGCAGGGCGCGGCAGCGGTCACGACGACAGTGGATCACATCCTCGTTCGTCATCTGGAATGAGGCCAAATTCCCCGATAGAAATTCACCCTAAAATCCAGAACTTCACTATATAACGTTTTATGATTATGCTAAAGTCTCTGTTTCCATTGAATCTCGTCGCGGTCTTTCTATTCCTGCCTCTGTTGGCAATGGCGGCTCCAGCCTCCGGGCAGGTGCAGGCTTCCCGACCGACGATCAAGCTAGGCCTCACGGGGGAAACTGATGCGACCAAGCGAGATGTCGAGTTCCAGCAGTATGACCACATGGTGCCTGTCCTCCGAGATGAACAAATTGAGGCGTCCTTGATGACCTGGACGCCTTTCTATGAACCCGGTCTCAGTGGGGAGCAGCTGGATGCTCTTTTGCGTGGATACCATGCCATTCATTTCCGTACCACGGAGGTGGGTATAGCGAGGCTGACCCCGAAGCTCGAAGCCCACGCCCGGATGGTCGGGGCCGCATTGGTGAAGTATGTGGAGGAAGGGGGCGGATTATTTCTGGAAGTCCAGCCGGTTCGGTACGCCGGGGCGGAGGATGAAAAATACTGGAACATCGTTTTGGAACCATTGGGTATCCAGATTCCCCATGAGGGCATCTTTGACAAAACCCGAACCTTCGAGCAAGTTCTAATGTATGGCCGAACGCCGTTGACGTTTTGGTTTACGAAGAATTTTTCCGAATCGCCCTTGCTGGAGAACGTAAGAGGACTGTGTTTGCCCGAGAGCAGTTCGGACGGCACTCCAGGCGTGCCCGCACTGACCTATTCCAAGGATTGGAAGATCGTGGTCCGGGGAGAAGAAGAGGCGCAGAGTTACCTGACGAGGGATGACAACGTCATGAGCACAGAGAAGGTCGGCACCTATTCCTCCGCCCCGCCGATTGTGGCTGAGCGTCAGATGGGAAAGGGGCGTATGGTCTCCTATCCTTTGGCCCGAATCTTCACCGGAATGAATCATCTCAACCCGATCTGGCCGGATGTCGTGGAAAGCAAAGGGTTCCCAGAGAAAGGCTGGCCGAGTGACAGCATGCGCCTCCAGCTCAATGCCTATCGTTGGATGGGAGAAAATGCCGCAAAGCTCCCGGATTTCGGGACCCATAAGATCTCCCCGGTGGCCCCGATTCATTATTCCGACTCGAAAAGCTGGGATAACGAACCTTTTCCCGGAACGGTCAAAAGTGACAGCGAGGTGAAGGGCATCATTGGGGCTAGAAGTGAGTTCGGCGGAGGGAACGGCACCGTGGCCGAATATGTGCAGGCGGCCAAGGACGCCGGTCTGGGCTTCATCGTTTTCAGTGATCCGCTGGAAAAGCTGACCGCAGAATCGCTCGAAGCGCTCAAGGCCGCCTGTGCCAAAGAAAATGCCACCGGCGATTTTTACGCGGCTCCCGGCATCCAGTTCACCGACGGCGCGGGCATTCGCTGGGCGATTTGGGGAGAAAATTTCGTGTATCCTCCCGCCACGATGACCACAGAAGACCGCCAAAAAGATTATCCCCTTTGGGACGGCAAACAGGTGCTCGAACGAGGTTATTACTTGGATCTTTGCGGCCAGCCGGGGGGAGGGGTTCTAAGTTTCAAGGGACTACGCGAAAACAAATCCCACCCGGAAAATCTTTGGTGGTATTGGCATTATTTTCCCCGTGTTTATGAGAACAACAAACTGGTGGAAGACCAGTATGCGGAATACCTCTTTGGCCTGCGCGATCTCAGACATAACGCGATTGCTTCCTACACCGGCATCGACAGCCCGGCCAAGGTGGAGGAGGCCGCTAAGCGATTCTTCACCAGTCTTCCCGATCTCGCCTCCGTGAAAAGGGCTTTCAATACTCATTTTGGAGAAGATGGTTACGGGGCCCCCTGGTGGCCGAAATTTTATGTCAGTGAAGGCCCGCGCATCGTGGAGTGGACGGCGTCCAATACGCAAATGGAGGAAAACGTGATGTTTACGCGGGGGGCCCAGCGGGTTCGGTTGCGCTTGGATGTGCGTTCTGAAAACGGGATCAAAGAGATCAAGGTCCATGACGCGGATCGCGGCGTGGTGCGTCGTTTTGCGGGAAATGGTGTCACAGAAATGACCCGGGAATTTGAGCTAGTGCACGATCGGCAACGGTATCTTGCGTTGGAAGTGACCGATGGCTCTGGCAAAAAGGCGTTCTCCCAAGCATGGGTTATCTTTTCTTACAAACAGGGCTTTTTTCGATGCGGAGACAATCTAAATATTCTTGGTCCGCTCGGCCTGCAATGGCATCCGGACCGCAACCAATTTTTTGATGCGACTAAGAATTTTCAAAATGGCATGGATTTTGAAGTGCGCGGGGTGGATACCAGTATCCCCATCCTTCCCATGCCCGATGTGCGGTTGACGGATACGGTCGAGATCAAGGGGGTGGGTTCTTACCCGACACATGGAACCGCTCCGGGCATGACCAGCAAGCTCATGGATGTGCAGCTCGGCAGTACCAATATGCAAATCGCCACCATGAAGCTGGAGAATCTGGCCCAGTTTTTCGAGACCGACGAACGACCCCAACCCGCCTATGCAAGCTCGCCTCAGGATGTGTCGGAAAATGAATATTTCATCCGTACCCATAAGCTTATCTCTCTCCGAGACCGGATCGATTGGTACACCTCATGGAACCATCGTCGCGGTCGGGAAGGACGGAAGAATTACCTCGGTTCGTTCAATTGGCATGAAGGGGAGATCACTTTCAAAAAGGATGTGGTGCTTCAAGGCGCGGTCCCCATTCCCTTGGTGCGGATGACCAGCCCCTATGACGTGGAAAAAGGCTGGGGCACTCATTTCATTGTGGCGTCAAACTCCGATGAGGTGAAGGATACCACGCTGGTTCCGGGAAAAGAGGAACGCTTTGAAGGCCGCATTCAGGCGGGTGGTTTTATCAGCCAGCTTCCCTCTTTGGTCGGTTATCAGGCCTTCTTTGCCGCTCCAGAAACCGAATATGCTTATTGCGCCAATCTTCCCGGAAGGGTCGAAGTTGGCCTTGGGCATGATGGCCAGAAGGTCAAGGCCGGAACGGTTTTCAAATACCGCTTTGCTATGGGGATCTTCACGGATACTAGGCCCGACGCTGCCCTCTTGCGGCATACTTCCCTGGCCATGAACCTGGCGGGTGGGAGCAAGGGATATCCGCTGAAAGTGGAAATCGGGAAACTCAAGGACGCGGCCTTCTTCCTGACCTTGGAAGCGCAAGAGAACGAGGCCAAGTTTACCGTCGGCCCAGAGTCTTTGATCATCGACCTGCCGGTCGTGGTCCAAGGCATTGAGGACAATGGATGTGCGGCAGTCTATACCACCAATCAACCCTGGTTTCGGTTTGTCTCGGTGGTGGACGGCACCGCTTATCTTCAAGAACCGATTGATAAGGAAAATGCCATCTGGGTGGGTAATCTCTTCACGGCGGGCAATAAAGAGATCAAACTGACTGCGGTGATTGACGGACAAAACCGGGGACGAAAACCATTCCTTGAGGTCCATAATCCGACAGATAAGTTCGTTCAAACCACCATCCGTTCGCCACGCCATGTTCCGCAGTTTGGAGGCTTGAGCACTGAGGTGACCATCCCCGCTGGTGGGAGCATCCGCCTGGAGATTCAGGACGGTACGCTCGTGACACCAAAAAGTGAGTAGAGACAAATTGTGCTCCCGAGTATTTCAGTTGAGTCGAAGAAGGGCGCATCTCCGAAAAGAGCAAACCAAAGAAGCGTGGGCGTCTCGCCCGCTTGGTTCGGAAGGCGGGCGAGACGCCCACGCTCCCGTGAGGATGCGCCTTTGCACTTATCGGAGATGCGCCTGTCGAAGAAGCACATCTCGCCATCTGGCTTCACTTTGGTCGAGACCCTGGTCGCGATCGCCATTGTCGTTGTCCTGGCGTCGCTTCTGCTGCCGGCCCTGGGCAAGGCCCAGGAGGCCGCGCTGAAAGTGAGCTGCATGAATAACTTGAGAACCTACTATACCGCCATGGCGGGATATTGTGGCGATCATGACGATTACGTGGTGCCTTATGTGGAATATGCGGATCCCGACGATCCATTGCCAAATAAACTTAGGATTTGGCAAGGCGCCCTGATCCGGCAAGGATATCTCCCTGAGTCCCAAACCTCCAAAAATTACGTCCCTCATGGCCTGCGCTGTCCGGCCAATCCGGCCGGCTACTTGCCCGGAGAGCGCAGCCCGCAAGGGAAACTCAAATACAAGTACGGGACGCCCAATTATGTTTATAATACCGATTCAGGAACCGACGTAAAGTTTTCGGCGACCAGTGGGCCCGAACCGCGAATGAAGCGAGCAGCCATTAAATCGTTGAGCGGAAAAGCGCTCCTTTTGGAAGGTGGGGGAGGCCCGGACGGGAATCCGCCCTATTACTGCAGTTATGCCCTCCAAGCTCGCTCGCCAGGTTATTTTGATCCTAATGTTTCCTATTATGTGATCGGTGACGTTCATAACAATAGCTCTCACGTCCTCTTTTGGGACGGGCACATCGAAACATTTGCCAAAGGAACCATCGATCCCGAAATCTCGGATTGGAAAAATTAATCACGCCTCTTCGCAGTGAAAACCATTTTTGACATAAATAATACCTTAACATCGCCTTTTGTCTCCGAACCATCCACTCGTCTCCAGGAAATTTGGGTGGTACACCATTCCCACACGGATCTCGGATACACGTCTCACCCGGACGTGGTGGAGGAAAAACACCTGGAATTTATCGATCAGGCGATTGACCTTTGTGCTGGGAATGACGCGCGCCCACCCGGTCTGCGATACCGCTGGACCTGCGAATCGTCCTGGGTGGTTTATCGGTATTTTCTGAAACGGTCCCCCTCCCGTTGGAAGGCGTTTCTTCAAGCGGTGGAACGAGCTGACATCGAAGTGACCGCGATTCCACTTCAACCGACGCCGTTAGTCGATGCCGGAACGATTCGAGCCTCCTTGAAAATTCTGGACGTGTTGCGGGAAGAGGGGATTCCTATCTCCATCGCCATGACGGGCGATATCAATGGGCTCAACTGGCCCTGGGCGGAGGTGCTCCTAGATGCGGGGATCGAAGGGCTCGGCACGGCGATGAACCTTGTGTGTGGCGGAGGGATGCCCCGGTTGACGGGATTTCATTGGACCAGTCACAAAGGACGCTCGCTCCTCTGCTGGCAGGGAACCCATTATAATCAAGGGGCGTACTGGGGGTTGAATCATTCGGTTTATACTTCGAACGCAGTGGGGCCGGAGCGCATCGCAGAATTGCGGGATTATCCCTACGAAAACCTGCTTCTTCAGGTGACCAACATTCCTCCCGATAATATGGGTCCGCATCCCGACTACCTGAATTATTTGGAGCGCTACAATGCTATTTCGGTGCAAAACGACTGGCCCCGAATGCGCACGGCGACGATGCGGGAGTGGTTCGATTTCTTGAAAGAAAGTGCGAATCAACTCCCCTCTTACAAGGGAGAGTGGAGCGATTGGTGGGCGTCGGGAGTGGCCAGCACGCCCCGTGAGACCGCAGCTCTTCTGGAAGCGCAACGTCGGATGGGGATGGTCGAGAGAATGGCTGCAAATCCGCATTGTATTCATTTAAGCCCCAGCGGGGCTGAATCTAATAATGAATGTTGGTCGAATGTTTCCGCCGGGGCGCGGAAACAGACACGCGAGGGCGCGTGTGCTCCCGGATCCACTCAGGCGGTACGGGAAAAAATCTTCCTTGCGGCCGAACACACCTGGGGGGCCAGTACGAGCGTCAAATCTCCCTGGATGCTCTCGTCGGTGGCGGGCTTGGCCGCCAAGCAAAATATAATGTACCAGGCGGCCTATGCCGCCAATGAGCTTTTCGGCAGAGTCTTGGAGCCTGAATATGCCCTCTGCGATCCCAAGTTTGGCAGCTTTGATCCGCTTTGGAAACAAACCGCCGAAGCGGATCTGTTGATGAAGGAAAAGCATCCGTTTTATGCGGCAAAGCCCTCCGCAGCCGATTACGATTGGTCGCAGTGGCTGGGTCGCGACTTTGGCCAAGTGATCCAGGAGGAACCCGCTGATGGCAAACGTTCGACCTGGTTTGAAACCGGACGTTCCCATCGTCCGGAATCTCATGGGAAATGGCCTGAACAACCCCAATGGAAACGAAATCCCGTGGAGGATGGGGAGCGTGATATTGTCTATGAGGGCGATGTCGCTCGCATACGGTTGTCGTTTTCCATCGAGACCAAAGGGGAACCGCGAGCGTTTTACATTCGATTTCCCTTTTTGCAGGTCGCCCGCAGTGTTTGGGCGGAGGTCGGTGGTGCGTGGGCAAATCCGCGTGATGAAAATATTCCCGGCTCCTGTCACAACTGGTGGACCGTTCACGGTGGGGTCTTGATGGTTGGTGACGAGGCCTCATGGCTTTGGACTTCATGGGATGCGCCCCTCGTGATGTTTGATGAGATTTGCCCCAATCCGCCCAAAGAAAAAAATATTCTTTCCGTTCCGACGCTGGTTTCATGGGCTTATCACAATTATTGGGCGACCAATTTTTCGGCGGTTCATCAGGGAGAGGTCACTTTTCGCTATCGGGTGAAGTATTGGCCCGGTCGGGTGACGACGGATGAGGTGAATGCCTATTTGGAAAGCGATCCTTTACCGCAATATCCCGATGCGGTGCGGCGTTAAACATCATTTGAGTTAAGCTATGAAAACAATAACCCCTATCGCGGTTGCCGTTCTTGGCTGTGGGAGGATGGGACGTAGTGTTCTGACGACTCTTTCCACATTGGACCGAGTCGAACGCCTTTTCGGCTTTGATCCCGATCCGGCCAGCCTGGAAGAATCGAAGAAAATTGATCGGGTCGAGCCGGTTGCCGATTTGGAATCCATCTGGGGCAATCCGGCAATCAAGCTGGTTTTTATCACCGCGCCCAATCACAGCCATAAAGACCTGGCGATTGCCGCTCTCCGGGCAGGGAAGGCGGTCATGCTTGAGAAGCCCATTGCGCTGACGATGGAGGATTCGGCGGAGGTGGTAAAGGTGGCTCAAGAAGAGCAAGCCTTCTTGCAAATCGGTTTTGAGTTGCGATACTCGACGCTCTACACCCAGGTCAAAGAATGGATCGACGAGGGGAAGATCGGCCAGGTGATCAACATTCACAGCAATTATATTTGCAGTGAGTTTCATGGCAAACACTCCTGGCGGGGCCGTAACGACAGTGGAGGAAGTATGATGGGAGAGAAGCTGTCCCATTATCTGGATCTGCCCCGCTGGTGGACCGGCGACGAAGTGAAAGAGGTGTACGGCGCCAGCGCCCCCAACGTGGTTCCCTACTTCGAGGTGCATGACAACTATCACCTCATTTACCGATTTACCGGAGGAGCGGTGGGACATTTGACTTTCATGATGGCTGTGGCCGAAACTTTCCATGGTGATCCCCTGGAAAATCCGGTTTCGCAACAAGCGGAAGACGGGCACGAACTGCGTTTCTTGATCACCGGGACCAAAGGGGCGATCGCGACCGACGTCTTTCGTCGCACTCTGCGACGCTGGAAGTTTGGCGATTCGCCAGACCGTCTGACGAGCCAAATCGTGGAACGCAAAACCTGGACTCCGGAAGATGATCATACCTGGTTCCACAACACCACCGACCAGGCGATTGACATCGTCCATCGCGTGTCAGAAGGCCGGGGGCCGCTTACGCTGCCACAAGACTCGTTGGAAACCATGCGGCTCGTTACTGCGGCCGAAGAATCCGTAGATCAGGGTCGGATAATCTCACTCTTAGGGTAATCTCTTGAAACAAACTAAGCCTATTCGTCTTGCCATGCTCGGACTTGACAGTGAATTTTTTTGCGACGCATTTTTGCTTTGGACGCGACTGTGCCAAGTCTATCCTTGGATGACTCCCGCTTTTCCCAAAGTGGAATTGACCGCCGCATCAACATTGGGCCGGACCGAGGAGGAAGTCCGGAATAATCTTGGCATGGGCAGTCAGACTTTTGCCGACAAATATGGTTTGAGGCTCTACCAGACCGCCGAGGAACTTCTGGAGCGTGAGCAGCCGGATGGCGTCTTTATTTGCGGTCGCCCGAGCACCATGCCCGCCATTGCGCGAATGGCCGTCGAACACGGGGTTCATGTCTTTCTGCAAAAGCCTGCGGGCCGCAATGCCCAAGAATTGAGGGATCTTGGCTCCGAGGCAAAACGGCGTGGAGTGGTTGCATCGGCCGGGCAGACCTGGCGTTATGATGGTGCGGCCCAGGCGTCCCTCGCCAAATTAAAAGCGGAAAGAGAAGACATCGGAAAGCTGTGTAATGTGCGGATTATGTACCAACATGGCAAACCGACGCGAAAGACCTGGTATTACGATGAAAAAGAAGGAGGACCAGAGCTATGGTTGGGGTGGTATCCGATCGACCTGTTGCGCTATTTTACCCAGTCTCGGATCGTGAGCGTTTATGCCACCGCGCACGGTGGCGACACGTCACCGGAAAATGAAAATGTTGTGTTTCATGCCTCCTGTGAGTGTGAAAACGGTGTTTGTGGCAATTTTGATTTCTATGGCAATATCAAATACAGCTATCCGCGAACGGAATGGGAATTGCTGACCGAACGCGGGATGGTGCGAAATGTTCAGCGACACGACGTAGAAATTTATGCCCATGAAAAGCCGCAGCAGGCGGTGTACCGCGGCGCGTTTTTTGACGGGATCGGGCGGGACATCAATGCTTGGCTCCACCGGTGGGATGGTGACACCAATGATGGAATCGATCTCTTTGAGGCGGCGGACAATGTGTCTGTTGCCAATGCCATCACCGAATCACTCCTCACCCGAAAGGCGGTCAAGCTATGAAAAAAATTGCTCTGGTCGGTTGTGGCGCCATCGCCAAAACCTATGGATTGATTATCCAAGAACTCGGCTATGTGTGCGTTGGAGTGACGGATATTTCTCCGGAAGCCGCTAAACGGTTCTCGCAGAAGTACCCGGAACTTCGGGCAGATTGGTTGACCCATCCCGATTGGGTGTCCGCTGAGAAACGTGCAGAATTACGGGCCAAGTTCGACGAGCCTGCGGTCTATTCGGACCTTGATGCACTCATAGAAGGTACGGTTCCAGATGTGGTGATTGTCGGAACGTGGCCGGGGAGCCATGCGGAATTAGTTTGCCGGTCTGCGGAAAAAGGAGTTCCGGCCATCATCTGTGAGAAGCCGATGGCACTGAGCGAATCCGAATGTTCGGTCATGGTGGATACCTGCGAGCAGCAAAATGCCCGACTGGCGGTTTGTCATGATTCGTGTGTGCTGATGCCGCAGTTCAAGCTAGCACGGGAAATGATCTCCGAGGGACAGATTGGAGAGGTGGAGTTTATTCGCGCCAACACCAGCAGTACCCTGATGGATTGGTCCGTCTATTTATGGGCTGCGATGCATTACCTGCTTCCCGATCATCCGGTGACACTGATCAACGCGGCCATGGACTGTCGCAAGCAGGCTGAAGCCTTTGGGCACATTCAGGAGGATCATTCCACGATTCACTTTCGGATGAAAGACGGGCTGAGTGGGATCCTGTTGACTGGGCAGAAAGTGACCACCGCACACGGAATTCGTATCGATGGGAAAGCGGGATCCCTGGAGGTTTCTTTTCTCCGCGCACCGATGCTGCGGGTTTGGAAAGAAGGCGATAAGAATTGGGAGACCTTAGTTCCTCCCAGAACATGCCTCTACGATGAGCGACGTGCCTTTGTGAAGGGAGTGGCGGAAGATGATCCCGATTTCAGGCGATTTTACGGGGCAAGCGCCTCGGTGCCCTCTCGCCTGGTTTTTGCCGCTTGGCAAAGCTATTTTCAACGACAGCCCGTCGAGCTGAGCCGCCCGGTCTCCTTTGCCATCCCGAAACACTGGGAGATGATATGACCTGGAAAAAAATATGAACGGGACAGAAGAAAACGGACGGATCATCGATCCATCCCTACCATTGCTGGTAGGGCGGTTTTGATAAAATCGCCGTGCATCCTCCGAATTCCCATACGGCATTGCCGTTAAGTAAACCTTAAATACACGACTTATGAAAAACGAAGACCTTATTGCCTTTTTGGAGCCGGTAGCCAGCCGCTTTTGCTCGGCGGAGTGGCGTGATGCCACCGGAAGGATTCAGGACATCACGAGCAACGGAGAGGAACTGGTCATCCAGACCGATCTCCCTCCCGGCATTTACCGAGGTGTCATTGTCATGCAGGAGGGGGCGTTTGATATGTGGACCGCCATGGTCGAAATGACACGCGTGCCCGATGGAGCACGCGTTCCCTTGGGACCCTGGGATCTTGATCATCTGCACAACGTCATGGCCATTCCCATGGCGCTGGTGACGGTGAATGGCCGTTTTCGCGGCGGGATGTGGTTCCGTATGCCCGGACCGGACCACATTGCCACCGGAGTGCTCGAGGCGGACTTCGGCTTCGAGCACGAAGGCGGCGAGCTGAAATTGACCCTGGCGATGTCTCCGAAGGATCGTGTAAGGCTTTCGTGGGATGCGGTCAAGTTTCTGGAATTGCGCCGGGATGATCGGCGCACGATCGAGAGGAAACCGATCTCTTCGCAACAGCCTCGGTTTTTTACGGGAGGCCTAGAGCGCGAGGTGCTCGAAAAGAAGTTGCGGGCACACCAAGGATTTGCTGCCGCCAGAAAAGTTTTGGAAGCTCCGGCGGATGAGTGGAGCCTCTTTTACGGAACGAATCAGAGTGCCTTTGAGCTGGGTTGTCTGATCGGTTATGCGACCGGAGATAAGGAGATCATCGAAAAAGCCAAGCGGGCTCTGCTTGGGCTTTGTGGTCAGGAGACCTGGAGCGGTCGTCCGGATCCACTGTTGATGGGCGGAGACAATGATCGTGGCGTTGGTTACCGACTCGCGGTCACCGGAATCGGATGGGAATTTCTCAAATTTTCTTTCTCGGAAGATGAGCGGACTACGGTCTTGGCCAAAGCGGAAGAATATTTGGGCAAGATGTATGATTTCACCCTGCTGCAGCGTGGTTACATGGGGTGTCCTAGCCCCGATGAGCATTCACTTGGCACTTGGTGGGGTGTGGGAATTGCCTGCATGGCTTTTTATGACGAACTCTCCATTGCCAGAAAGGCGCTCCCGTTCTTTCACGCACTCATGGTGGATAGTCTTACCCTCTTTCCCTCCAGTGGAAAAACCAACTTTGGCACCTTCCAACCGCTTTGGCCCGCCCGCTACTTTGCCGCGGCGATCGAGTTCGGCGGACCCATCCGAGAAGTGGACGAAAGTCCATTTTTCGCCCATTTGGCGGACGCTTTGCAGGCGAGTTTTCGTTCGCCCAACAGTCAGGAAGTGCAAAGGGGGTTGCGTACGGTGGAACACAGGGTTCTGACCTCGTTTCTCCATTGTTTCCATCCCTCTCCGCAGGCGGAATCACTTTATGTCGCCTTTGTTGAAGACGAACGTCAGATGGCGGGAAATGTCTATTGGGGAATGTTTGATCTGCTCTATGGTCCGGTAACGGAGTGTGTTCCGGTCGTCTTTCCGGAGGAGCCTTTTTTTGCCCGCGATATCGGCAGCGTCATTGCCACAGCGGGAGCCAGGCGGGTGAATGTTCAAATCAGCGGGGGAAGCACGGCGGGCGCAGAGAATAATTTCCGACTGGGCTCCCACAATCGGGAATATCACCGGTCCATGGGCGATTTCATTTTGAGCGTGGATGGTGATCCGATCATTACCAAAATCCAGTCTAATTACGGGTTGTTTAGTGCCCTCCGAAATACGCTCTGTTTTGAAGGCGGCGGAGCCGAGGGAGAAGGGCAGTATTTGCATGGGGATATCCCGCCGGAGCGAGGAGGCTTCATTCGCAGATTTTGTCTCAATGACCGATTTGTTTACGCCGAGATCAGTTTCGCCTCTTCGCTGCAGAAGAAGCTTGCGGTCGAATATGCGCATCGGGTCTTCCTAGCGGATCGCAAAACCGGGATCATTCTGGTGCATGATTCGTGGGCATCTGCTGAACCGCTCAAGGTGGGAACGCACCTGCATTGTTCGGGGCGGGTAACCGAAACAAGCCCGGGATGCTACCGACTAACCGGGGGGCAGGCCAATACCATCGCCGGAATCAAGTACGGCAGCGTGGGATTGGACGATGACGAGCGGGGCGAGATCTATCTTCAAGTGTTGGAGGTGTCCGACGATTGGCGAGTTCACGTGGAGGAACCTTTATGGATTCCTGGCTATATTTACGGGGTGAATGAGAGTGGAAAGCCAAATGGCCGCCTTGAGGATGCCCGCTATCCGAAACTGCAACGGTGGCGGCTGGAATTGAAGCAACGCGTTCAGAAGGGACATATCTTGTACGCCTTGACATCTGGTAACGAAGATCTCGCCATGGAGTCTGGGCGGGTGGGGCTCCTGGAGGGAGCAACTTACGATCTTGCTGGAGAAGTCACGGGTGAAAGGTGGTCTTGTTCCGCCGAAGCCGTGGTACAAGACCGGGAGTCCGGGCAGGTGATGGCCATTGGAGTGTCCCGTTGGACCGCAGAGAAGCGGCAAATGACATTTCGGGTGCCCGTCGATATCTGTTGCGATCTTGAGACCATGTCCGGGGTGATTCATTCGCCTGGAGTGGATCCGATCAAGGCCTTTTCGGGCTTTCAAATCGGGGCTCCCGCCGAGGTCCCCAATCATCCACGGTCACTCTTCAGTACCGAACTCGCTTTCCACTCAATCTGACATGAACCAACCATCATTTCCTTTTCTCGGCTTCCATTACGACATTGCGCGCGGAGCCTACTTGCGACCCGAATATTTTCAGGAAGCGATTCGCCATGCCGCGCACCGCGGGTTCACGCATTTCCTTCCTTATCTCGAGAACATGATCCGTCTGCCTTCGATGGAAAGGGCCTGTCCGGAGGTCGCCTATACAAAGGAAAATTGGAGGACATTTGAGGCCACCGCCCAAGAGTCCGGAATCGAGTTAGTGCCTCACTTTAATGTCATCGGGCATACCGAACATATTTGCGCGGTCTATCCGGAATTGGCCGGTCCCACCGGGGGAAGGGAATTAGATGTTGATCGTCAAGAGACCCGCGACTGGGTACTGTCTTGCCTGGAGGAGTTTTGCGCCATCTCGAAAGGGCGTTATTTTCTGATCGGCGGCGACGAGTGGCAGACCCCCAACCATTTGCTGGATCGACATGCCGGACAAGTCGGCAAACTTTGGGCGAATCACATCAATCAGGCGGTAGAGTTTCTTTCGCGGCGGGGACGAATCCCTTTGGTCTGGCATGATATGCTCCTCCACTACCCGGAGGCTCTGGAGCACTTGTCGCGCGAGGCGGTGGTGATGTTCTGGTTTTATGACGCCGATCAGGATTATCCGGTGCTGGAGACCTTTCGCAAACATGGGTTCCGGACAATCATGGCTTCAGGTTGTCATGGACATCTGAATCGACGGCAGACGGCGGCGGTGCATTGTGCGGTCCAGGCAGCCCAAAAGCATCAGACGGAGGGATTTCTCATGACGTCTTGGACTACGAGCCCGTGGGAGGCGCAAAAGGGTTGCATGACAATGACCTCAGAAGCTCTTGCGGGATCGGAATGTTCGGCTGCGTCCGAAGCACTTTCCGCTTATGCCCAATGGGAGAGAGGGTTTGTTCCGGCTTTGACGGCTTTAGCTCAGTTGGGCGGATTGGCCCGCTTCCCGGACTGCCGTGCGTATCTGGAGGCCGGACTGAACGGAGACGCGGAAACCCAACGCAGCCTCTATGAAAAGCACCAGTATCCGGAAGGACCTTTCTATGAGACAATCGGTCGCGTCCCGGAAGAGCCGACAGCATCTGCCATCGCTACGCCGTATGTGAAGCAAATGCACTTTGGCCTGGAGGTCAGCGAAGAGGGGGAAACCGGACCTGTACTGCGATTCACCAATCGCGACGAAACGTTTGTGATCTATCCCCGCTACGGTGCGAGCTTGCAGGACTGGCGTTTGAGCAATCATCCGATTATCGCGCACAATCTACCTTCCTTTCTGGCTGCGAACCAATTTGGGCCTGGTGGGTATCGAAGCTATACCCAAGTGGGAGGATTTCGGGCCGTCTGGGCACTGGGCGCACATCACAACCCCTGCATTCTTTGGCAGCATCCGTTCCAGTGGAAGCGTCTCGGAGGACCGGGAATCGGAGTGGAGTTGACCCTTTCGCTCGGACACTGCGAGATTCGTTACGAAGTTCGGGTGGAGGAAGGGAAACCGGGATTTCATTTTGAAGCACAGGCGACTCCTCTTCGCGGCGACCTCCACGGGGCATGGAATTTCAATCTGCCTCTGATGGTGGAAGCGCCTGACCGCTCCCATCTTAGTTGGGACGGTGTGGCGGAGACCAACCAAGAGCCCCGCTGGTTGCCCGGAGTCAGAACCGTGCGGTTGGCGACGCCGCATTGGAAATTGGATGTTGTGCCGGAGAGGGGACCAACGGCAGGATATTTTGTTGATCGCCAACCGAGTTGGATCACCCCCGATCTTCATGGCGTGTACCAGCTTCGCGAGGAGGGGGAAGCCATTACGGCAGCCTGGCGATTCTCCCTATCAACTTAACTCTTATCCATGACAAAGAAAATTCGCGTTGCGATTATTGGTTGCGGCTTGATGGCGCGCCAGTCCCACATCCCCAACCTTCTCCAAATGGAGGAAGCCGAATTGGTGCTCTGCTGCGACACCGACGAGGAAAGCCTTGCGCAATGTCGTAAGCTGGCGGACGGAGTTCGCGTCTGCACGGACTATCGCGAAGCGATCAACGACCCTGGCGTGGATGCCGTGCTTCTCGCCACCACCGAACGCTTTCGCCTTCCACCTGTGGAAGAGGCGATCCGGGCCAACAAGCCGGTTTACTGCGAAAAACCTTTCGCCCAAAATTTACAGGAAGCTTGGCGCATCCGCGACCTGGTGGAGAAATCCGCCCTGCCATTTTGCGTGGGACACAATCGCCGTTGCGCACCGGCGCTGGTGGACGCGCAGCGGCTTTTCGCTGCTCACATGAGACAGCCGGGACCGTGTCCCTGGAGGTTCCGCCGGGATGGGGCGCTCCCGCCGCGCCTCGAAGAAGAAAGCATTTTCGGGTCTCTGGCCATTCACATCAATGACGATTGGTGGAGTTGGAAGCCGGTGCATGTTACAGGGCAGAATGGGGAGATCGGACTGTTGCTTTCAGAAAATACCCATTTTGCCGATGTGGCCTGCTGGTTTCTGCAAAGCGAGCCGGTGGCCGTCACTACCACGTTTTCCGGCCTGACCCTCCATCAGGTGGCGATCGAATTTGAAGGCGGTCATCTTGCGACGATCCATTCCAGTGCTAATGGTTCCTTCGCTGCGCCCAAGGAGCTTTATATCGCTTCGGGACGGGGGGCAACCGTGACAGTTGATCACATGCTGGAATTACGTGTGGCAGGAATCGCGGGAACACCGCTTATCAAGACGTATCCCATGGTCAACGACCGCCACCCTCAAATCGGAACCGAAGGCGGACTTCATGGCTGGCTGAAGAAAAAGGAGTTCGCCTGCGAGGAGGCGGCTCTCCAGAGAAATCCTTCGCTTCAATTTACGGCGGAGCCCGACAAGGGGCATCAAAAAATACTGGCAGAATTTGTGCGCGAGATCCACAAGGAACGTGCTCCCGTAAGTCCTGTGGCCGATGCCGTCAGAGCGCTCGAAATCTGCGTGGCATCGATCCGCTCCAAACGGGAAGGGCGGAGGGTGGCCATAAGTGAACTTTCTCATGAATGACAATCATACAAATGAACAAACAATTCACATTTTCAGAAACTGGCTCCCATGCAGCCATTCTCTATAATGGGATGGAAATCCTTCATCTCGATAAAAATTGTGCCTTCTTTAATGGGTATTATATGATCCGCAATCAAGTGATGGTTCCCGGCGGAGTGGTTGAGAATGCGTTCGTCCCCGTTTTTTCCGCTTATCCCCCTAAATTTACCGTCGTGGATGTGGAGTATCAATTGGAATGTGATGGCGAACGTCTGCGCCTGCGGATCCTCCCTCTAAAGAGCACAGGGAAAGACTGCTTTTATTCCGGCTGGAGGGAAGAGGTGGTTTTCGAAGTCCATTTGGAACGCGGAGTTTTTGTATGGCGGCAGGAAACAACATTAACGTTCCTTGAAAACTATGACTTGAGTGACCCCCGATTGAATTCTTACCGAATGCATCATCAGGATGGTCGTCCCGGCTATTTCTACCAATTCGCAGATCCGGTACCCGCAGGGGGATCGGGTCCTGCGGTGCCGATGCAACGGGATTGGCTGGGATTTCTCGAGCCATACAATGGACCAGATACTTTCCGCAAACATTGGAAGCGAAACTATCGATCCATAATTTTCGAAAATCCCGACCATACCTTCTCGTGGTCGGAATTAAATAAAATCAAATGGCTCCATCTCACGGCGGACAACCGCCGGGCGCGGCCTTGCGCTTCGTCGGGGGTCTTCTATCTGGTCAAGGACTCTGGCGATGCTCTCGAATACCACGTGGATGCTCCCTCCCACTATCATCATGTCTGCGAATGGGGGATGGATTTCCATTGCTGGGCTGATTTGGCGGAGTTTGCCAAAAATTCTGAAATCCCAGGAGAGACCCAAATTTCCTGCACCACGATTGCTCGCTTGGTTGGCCAGGAGATCGTTTCCCCGATTCTTTCATCAGCGAAAGAAATCGCATTGAGCGAAGAAGAACGGGCAGCTGCAGATCGCCCATGTTACGAAGAACCTGAGAACACTTTTGCCGTTTCCGCGTTGGAACGTCCGGACGGCCAATATTGGGAACCAACCAGCGAAGGATGCGCATGGAATCGAAATGACGGTTATGAACCGGGCCACGGCGCCCTGGTCATCGAAAATCACTATTGCACTTGCGGGTCCTGGGAACAACGGTTGCTTGGCCCCTCGAACTGGGGAAATCCCTTCGTTCCCGGAGTTCGCTACCGCCTTTCCGCGTGGGTGCGCGTAAAACGGTTCTTGCCGGATCCCTCGCTGACATTCGGTCCCCAAGTCGGTGTTGATTTTATTCAATATAACGGGCCCGCAAGTGGAGCGACCACGACCGCCATTGAATGTGGATGGAGTCCGCCGGTGATCAATAGCGAAAGCTGTCTTCAAAATGAGATCGAATGGACGCGGATCGAGTTTGTGACGCCTCCATGCTCCAATTATGTCCTGCGTGCGGTGCTCAAATTGCGTCTCTCCGGGCGAGGGAAAGCCTTCTTCTCCAAAGTTCGTTGGGAACTGGCGGATGATAATAAACTGGAATGAAATTGATGCTTCTATCGACGCAATTTTGCTCTGACTGGGGTAAAGAAACCCCATCTCGCTTATGCCGCATGGAAATTTGATCGGGACGAACGGAGACAATCAAAAAGACGAGGTTCTGAAAACGAATATTTTCCGTCGAAGCGGAGGACAGCGAATGATGCAACCTCGTGCGCTTTTGCTTGATGAATTGGTCTCGCCGGAGATCGCCGCCTTGATCACGAGTGGCTACGACACCGTGCTGGGGGATGTGCTTTTGCATGCGATCAACCAAATGCGAGTCGATTTCGTCCAACGCACTGAGGGGGATTTTGGCGCGGGCCTGACAGTAGGCGCTGGTATCGGCGCTCATGGCGGAGTCATTCGCGCGCTGAAATTTCCGGCGCAACAAGGCCATGACCTTGCGAACCGTTTCGCGGCAGGAGCCATTGGGCGTTTGGACCTGATCGAAAAAGCTCCAGAAAGCGACATCGAGAGAGAAGATGCGCCGGCGGCTATTGGTGCCGGAAGGCGTTCTCGCGAGCAAGGCTTGTGGAATGTAGGATCCAAAGGTCTTGCGAAGCATGGGAAGGGAACTGCATTCCGAGCACTTGGCGAAAGCCTCTGCGAGCGCGGAAACCGGGCGCTTTCCAAAGAGGAGGGGGCCGAAAGCTTTGAAAAAAGGAGTGGAATGGCACTTTACGATTGTAAGTATATATACTCACCGTTGACAGACAAGATAAAATCTCAGCCATGGTAAAAAATCCGCCTTTGACTTCGCGCGAGAACCAACGGATCAGAGCTCGTTATCGCGCCTTGGCCTCCCGGCTCGGGAAGCTGGAATCTTTGAGCCAGGGAAGCGTCATGCCCCAGCCGCCAAGGGCATGGAGATGGACCCGAAAAGTACGGGGCAAAACAGTCACGAATTTTTCCTGTGACGCCAGCAAGATTGCAGCAACCGGCGTTCCCTGCTTGGTGGTGGGTCCGGGGGATATTGCCCATGCCCACACCGCAACGGAATCCATTGCGGTCGAGGAGTTGCTTCAAGGAGTTGAGGCTTACACGAAAATTGCGGAAGCTTTGTTACCAGTATGATCACTTTCGAAGCTATCCG
>Ga0105047_10005641_pt1 | contig 21395 bp, 23 predicted proteins | sample MAT04_FD_78384 | JGI IMG/M metagenome (GOLD analysis project Ga0105047, IMG submission 78384) | Freshwater microbial communities from Lake Fryxell liftoff mats and glacier meltwater in Antarctica - MAT-04 (megahit assembly) | ecosystem: Environmental > Aquatic > Freshwater > Ice > Liftoff... | reverse complement strand
CTTCGCTTCCTCGGTCTCGGCACCGAGGATTCACGGATTGAGTCAGCTTCTTGCTCGCTATCCGCAGCCGGGAGCGCCTACAGTTGATGCAGATGATCTTGACAGGCTCGACCCGTGGATCATCGTCGGGCGCTATGCCGCTGATCTACCTGACCTCGGTCGTGATGAGGCGCTCGAGTTGTTGCGGGCAGCGCAACGCGTGGTCGACGCCGTCGTTGCATCCGAGCCCAACGTCAGGGCGCCTCGGTGAAGTTGGAGTTCGCTGTGGTCGGGGTGTCGAACGGTGTGCAGACGTCGGATGCCGATGTCGAGGTGTTGGCCGACGAGGCTGAACCCGGTTACGTGGTCAAGCCGTCATGCGAGCAGCCGGAGATCGCCTGACAGCGGTGTTGGAGCGCCCCTTGCCCGCCCATCGGGCCGAGAACCGGGTTCGAGCGCGCTGCCACGCGGGTGGCCTCGTCTACCTCAACAACCGCTACATGGACCCACCACCGGGGTCTTCATCAGCGTCGACCCCCTCGTGGGTGAAACGGTGACGCCGTACCTCTACGCCGGCGGCAACCCCACCACGTTGAGCGACCCGAGCAGGCTTGAGCCTAGGTGTGGGTGTTGGTGGCCGTCGGAAACTGCCCACTGACGGCCAACTCTCGCTCGACCGTGGCCAGCCCGCAGGATGGTGGCGGCAAACGACCATCGCTGAACGGTGCCTCACGGAGCCAGGCGTCGGCGCGGTGCCCGGTAGCGCCCAGCGGCAGTTCGGGCCGTCTCGGTCAAAGTCGATACACGCGGTGCGGGCCCTGCTTCTGGGCCGGACTTGTTTCGGGCGGCGGGACGAATTCGGCCCAGAAGCAGAAGTGGGACGATGCAGACCCAGAAGCGGTGGACCAAGTTGCGTACGGTGTCCGCTCTGGCGTTGTTGTGCGACCCTCGCCAGTGCAAATCCTGTCAGCGCCTGAACTCGCTCACCCCGCCCGACACCGCCCACGTTGCGTGAACAACTGGCCGTCAGTGGGCAGAACCGGTTGGCCGCCGACATGCGGGCAAACAGCTACGCGATACGTCTACGCCGCGGGCAACCCTGTGACGCTGAGTGACCCGATCGGGCTCGACCCCGGCTGTCCACACGACAACGCTCGGTGCAACGACGCTGGCCACTACACGTGTGGCCCGAGCGGAGGGTGCGCCGCCAAGGGTGGAACGACATGCTCAAACTGGACTCACGTCAAGGGTCTCGGTCCTCGTGGGATCTCGGAGGCACGGCCATCAAAGGAGCCTCCGACTCTGGACGTTCCTGCTCCGCCAAGACCGAAACCGACGGGACCTGAGGCCGCAGCGTGTGATCATGCCGGCGCTGGGGCCGGCGTGAATTGCTTTGGACCGGGCAGGTGATGGTGACCAGCGGGGGTGGTGCTGCGAGGCGGGTAGTTTCCCTACCCCCGTTTGGCTGGGGCGCCGATCGCTAGGCAGCGGTACGCTGACCCCATGACTTCGCAGACGTCACCATCTCGCGCTACCGGCACCATGCAGGTCAAGCGTGGCCTCGCCGAAATGATGAAGGGCGGCGTCATCATGGACGTCGTCAACGCCGAACAGGCCAAGATCGCCGAAGATGCCGGCGCCTGTGCCGTCATGGCGCTCGAGCGGGTCCCGGCCGACATCCGCCGCGACGGCGGTGTGGCTCGCATGAGCGACCCGGAGATGATCGAGGCCATCAAGGCCGCGGTCACCATCCCGGTCATGGCCAAGGCCCGCATCGGCCACTTCGTGGAGGCGCAGATCCTGCAGGCCCTCGGCGTCGACTACATCGACGAGAGTGAAGTGCTCACCCCCGCCGACGAGGCCCACCACATCGACAAGTGGGCGTTCACCGTTCCGTTCGTGTGCGGCGCCACCAACCTGGGCGAGGCCCTGCGCCGCGTCAGCGAAGGCGCCTGCATGATCCGCAGCAAAGGCGAAGCCGGCACCGGCAACATCGTCGAAGCCGTGCGGCACCTGCGCAGCATCATCGGCGACATCCGCAAGATCACCCAGGCCGACAACGCCGAACTGTTCCAGTGGGCCAAGACCCTGCAGGCCCCGCTGCCGCTCGTGCAGGAAATCGCCGAAACCGGCTGGCTGCAGGTGCCCCTGTTCTGCGCCGGTGGCATCGCCACCCCGGCCGACGCCGCCCTCGCAATGCAGTTGGGTGCGCAGGCCGTGTTCGTCGGCTCCGGCATCTTCAAGAGCGACGATCCGTCACCGCGGGCCAAGGCCATCGTCGAGGCCACCACGCACTTCCGTGACGCCGACATCTTGGCCAAGGTCAGCCGTGGCCTGGGTGCCCCGATGACCGGCATTGGCATGGACGAAATCAACCAGACGCAGCGCTTCGCCGAGCGCGGCTGGTAGGCCGCAGTGCCTGCAGCGGAGCCGCCAGGTGAACGCGGTCGTCGGTGTCCTCGCGTTGCAGGGTGCCTTTGCCGCGCATGAAGACGCGTTGCGCTGGCTGGGTGTAGCCACCCGCCAGGTGCGCACACCGGTAGACCTGGAGCACGTCGCGGCGTTGGTCATGCCCGGCGGCGAGAGCACCACGATGTCGCGTCTGCTCGACACCACCGAACTGTTCGAACCCCTCCGTGAACGCATCTCCCACGGCATGCCGGTGTTCGGCACGTGCGCCGGAATGATCCTGCTGGCCAATGAGGTGCTCGATGGCCGGCCCGATCAGCACAACTTCGGCGCCATCGACCTCGCGGTGCGCCGTAACGGCTATGGGCGCCAGGTCGACAGCTTCGAGACCGACATCGATGTCATCGGTTTGAGCGCGCCGTTCCACGCCGTGTTCATCCGGGCACCTAAGGTGGAGTCCACCGGTGCCGGGGTGGAGGTGCTGGCAACCTGCGACGATGTACCCGTACTCGCCCGCCAAGGGCACGTGATGGTGGCATCGTTCCATCCGGAGATCACCGCCGACGCACGGCTGCACGAGATGTTCTTGCAACACAACGGATTCACCACCGAGCACAGCTCGACCACCAAGGAAAGGGGATAGTCCAATGTCGGGCCATTCCAAGTGGGCAACGATCAAACACAAGAAGGGCGCCGCCGACAAGGCCCGCGCCAAGGTCTTCAACAAGATCGCCCGCCAACTCGAAGTCGCAGCCCGTGATGGCGGTGGCGACCCCTCCACCAACGCCTCACTGCGCACCGTCATCTTGAAGGCCAAGGGCGCGCAGATGACCAACGACGCGATCGACCGTGCCGTCAAGCGCGGCGCAGGCGTCACCGACGGTGGCACCTACGAGTCCATCACCTACGAGGGCTACGCGCCCGGTGGCGTCGCGATGCTCGTCGACGTGCTCACCGACAACCGCAACCGCAGCGGTGGCGATGTACGCAACATTTTCGCCAAGCTCGGTGGAGCGCTCGCCGAGCCCGGTGCCGTCGGCTGGCAGTTCAGCCGCCGCGGCGTACTGGTGGTCCACGGCACCGACGAGGACACCGTCATGATGGCCGCGCTGGAAGCCGGCGCCGACGACGTGGCCGACGACGGCGACGGCATGTGGCGCCTCACCTGCGACCCGGCGCACGTGCACGACGTGCGCGACGCATTGCAGGCGGCGGGCGTCACCGTCGAATCGGCGGAGAGCACGATGGTCTCCAGCATGAGCGTCGAGGTCACCGACGCCGATGACGCTCGCAAGATCCTGCGCATCATCGACGCACTCGAGGACAACGACGACGTGCAGGACGTGTACAGCAACTTCGATATCAGCGACGAATTGATGGAACGAGTGAGCGAATGAGCATCTCGATCGGTGACGCGGCCCCCGCGTTCACATTGCCGTCCACCGGCGGCGGCCGGGTGTCGCTCGGCGACTTCCTGGGCCAGCCGTTGGTGCTGGTCTTCTACCCGGGCGACGACACGCCGGTGTGCACCAAGCAGCTCAACAGCTACAACGACGATCTGTCGCAGTTCGAGGCACTCAATGCACAGGTCGTGGCCATCTCGGCGCAGAGCATCGAGAGCCACGAGAAGTTCGCCAGCAAGCACGGCTTCAGGTTCCCGCTGCTGGCCGACACCGACAAGGCTGTCGCCGGCGCGTACGGAACGCTCGGCCCGCTCGGCTTCCCGCGCCGCAGCGTCTTCATCATCGACGGCGACGGCGTGGTGCGCTACGCGCACCGGGCCATTGCCGGGCTCACCTTCCGCCCCGTTGGCGAGCTGATTGAAGTGCTGCTCGGCCTCACCCGTTGAGCGCGTCGCTGCGGCAGGCCGCAGCGTCACAGACATCGGTGAACGTGCCGGTGAGTAGGAACGTCAGCGCCTGCTGCAGCACCAGTGGTTCGTCACTGCCGGCGCCGTGAGGGTCCTGCCCGTACTCGGGTTCCGTCGGCGGAAGGTTCACCGTCGGCGGAGCAGGCGTGCCGAAATCCCACACGACCAGCACCCCGTTGCTGGGTGCGGCCGGATCGAAGGCGTCGATGCCCCACTGAGGGTCCGTGTCGGCGCTGCGCCCGTCGGTGAGCGACGGCTCGCGCACGGTGGCGCCGAGCGTGCGGGCAAGGACGTCGGTGGAAACGTTGGCCACTTGATGGTCGCCGAACGCCTGCACCATTAGCACCTGCTTGGCCTCGAAGCCATCGTACGGGTTGCCGGTCAGGTGCTGGGCGTAGCCGTTGTTTTCGCCACGGTCCCACAGCAACTGGATCAGCTGCAGCGCGATCACCCGATCGACAGGGTCCGGGTAGGCAACGTCGAAGATGGCCTGGAACTGCGGCCAGTCACTGGAGCGGGGGAGCAGCAGTGAGTAGTTGATGCCGGGCACACCCAACACCACCCGGTCCCACTCGGTACTGACTGCGCTGGCAGCGCCGCCGAGGATGCCGCCCTGGCTGTTCCCGACGAACTGGGTCTCGCCGACGGCCAGCACCGGTGAGCCGGCGGCTCCCTGGAATGCGGGCGAGGCGGCGAAGCCCTCGGGGTGATTCAGCAGGCGGCCCAGGAACTGCTGGTCGAGCAACCCCTGCTGCATGCGGTCGGCCTGCTGGTGGAAGTTCGACAGGTCGGCCAGGATCGTGGCCAGGGTGCCGATGTCGGCAGTGCTCATCCCGATCTCGTCGGTCGCGCACGCCCCGGCGACGCCGATCTGCGCGGCGAACGACAACGCACCGACCTCGGCGCGGCTGCCCAGCAACCCGTGGCCGTACACGATGGCCGGCACCGGTTGCGGCGTGGCGACAGGTACGACGCAGCGGAAGTCGGCGGTGAAGAACGGTGTCGTCTCGTTCTCGGTGGGCATGCCGTCAGCGCCAAACGCGAACGAACTGCCCGGCTCGCCCTGCCCGGTGAGGAAGTTCGGCACCTGGAACGTGCCATCGATGGTGCGCACGTTGCCACTGTCGGTCTGGCCGGTGACCGCAAACTCCGGCGCGGCATCGCCCAGCTGCGCGTACGCCTGCTCCCGGATGTGCAGCATGCGACCGCTGAGGCTCGCGGCGCTGGCCACCGTGAAATCCCATGCGAGGTACAGCTCGCCGGCATCCACGCCGTCGTCGGTGAGTGCACCGATCAGCTCACGGAAGGCTCGGGCCCGCTCCAGCGGCTCGGGAGCGTTGTCCAGCGCCGCTTGGAACGCGCTCGAACGGGAGAGAAAGGTGCCATCGGCGTTCTTCAGGTTGCGCAGGCCGACAACGATCCGGTGCCCTTCACCGAGGCTGGCGGCCGGATGGATCATCAGTAACTGGTCGCCGTCTGGCGCTGGTGCATCGAGCTCTGCCCAGTAGGCGAGGCGCTCGCCGGTGGCGGTGTCGAGCAGCACGATCGGTGCGTCGTCGGCCAACGACTTGCCGATGTCGGTGCTGGGGGCGATGCCCGTGATGGCCGGGTCGAGGTCGGGCACAAGCGTGAGGATGGCCGAACCAGGGGAGAAGCCGTCGGCACGGTTCTGATCGGTGACGTCGATGGGGGTGCCGCCGACGTTGAGCGGTGTGCTGTCGGGATGGATGTCCAGGCGGCGGCCGGTGCTGGTGGCCGCGTCGGGCACCGTGAAGGCGTTGTTGGGCCACGGCAGCAGGCATGCCCGCTCATCGAGCGGGTCGCAGCGCAACGCGGCGTCGAGGATCGCGTCCTCGGGTGCCGTCGTCGTGCTGCCCGGCTCGGAGGGCACGGTGTCGTTCGCCGCGTTGTCCTGCGGCACGGTGTCAGCTCCAGCGGTGGCTCCGGGCGCCGGCGAGTCGGTGCTGCAACCCGCCATGCTCACCCCGGCGAGCAGCGCTGCTGCAGCAACAAAAGCGATGGCGAAACGGGGGCGGGCACGGCGACGCATCTCGCTACGTTGCCACAATCGCGATGCTGCCAGGGTCCGCAGCCTGTGGCGACTCATCCGCTACGCTCGTACGCGTGTTCGTTCGTGACGAGTCCATCGTGCTGGGAATCGACCCAGGCCTCACCCGCTGTGGCTACGCCGTGCTGCACTCGTCGGGTAACAAGGTCCGGCCGGTGGCGTTGGGTGTCATCCGCACGCCGCCCACCGAAGCGTTGCCGCAACGCCTCGCCGCGCTCAAGGCCGAGCTCGTGTTGCTGCTGCACGAGTACCGCCCGTTCGCCGTAGCCGTCGAGCAGGTATTCTTCCAGACCAACGTACGCACTGCGATGAGCGTCGGGCAGGCCAGCGGGTTGGCGCTCGCCGAAGCGGCAACCTTCGGGTGCGATGTCGTGCAATTCACCCCCAACCAGGTCAAAGACATCGTCGCCGGGTGGGGTGGCGCCGACAAAGCGCAGGTACAGAAAATGGTGCAGGCCCGGCTCGGGCTGGCCACCGCTCCCAAGCCAGCCGACGCGGCCGATGCCGCGGCGCTGGCACTGTGCTACATCGCTGCTGCGCCAATGCGTCGCAGCGTGGCCCGGGCGGTGGCGCGATGATCGGCTCGCTGCGCGGCACCGTGCTGGAACGCACCGAAGACGCCATGGCACTCATCGAGGTGGGTGGCGTCGGCTACTTCGTGTCGGTCACCCCACGTACCCTCGCCGAGCTCGAACCGGGCGCATCGGTGTTCGTGCACGTGCACCACCACATCCGCGAGGAATCGCAGATGCTGTTCGGGTTCCTGCACCGCGACGAGCGCACGACGTTCCAGGTGCTCATCGCCACACATGGCATCGGCCCGGCCTTGGCGCTGGCCATCCTCGGCACGCATGCACCGGGGGCGCTGGTCGACATCATCGCCTCCAACGACATCGGGGCGCTCATGCTCGTGCCCGGCGTCGGGAAGAAGACCGCCGAGCGGCTGCTCATCGAGTTGCGCAACCGGCTCAGCCTGCCGATGCTCGACCCGCTGCCCATCGGTGGCGGTGGGCCCAAGGCAACGGTGCTGGGTGACGTGCGCGAAGCGCTGGCAGGGCTGGGCTACGGGCAGGAAGAAATCCGCGAGGCGTTGCGCGAGCTGTCGCCCGACGGCGATGCATCCTCACTGCTGCGCGACGCACTCAAGACGCTGGGGGCCAAGCGTGCGTGACGAGTTCCTCGAACCCGAAATGATCTCCGAGATCGAGGAGTCCGACGAAGCCGGCCTGCGGCCACGGCGGCTCAGCGAGTTCGTCGGTCAGCGCGAGCTGAAGGAGCACCTCACCATCGTGCTCGAGGCGGCCAAGAAGCGCGGCCAAGCAGCCGACCACCTGCTGCTCGCTGGCCCACCCGGGCTTGGCAAGACATCCATGGCCGGCATCGTGGCCGCCGAGATGGGTGTGCACATGCAGGTCACCTCCGGCCCCGCGCTCGAACGTGCCGGCGACCTGGCGGCCATCCTCACCAAGCTGGAGGAAGGCGACGTCTTGTTCATCGACGAGATCCACCGCCTCTCGCGAGCGGTGGAAGAGATCCTGTACCCGGCAATGGAGGACTTCCAGCTCGACATCGTGGTCGGGAAGGGGCCGGCTGCGTCCAGCATCCGCCTGACGTTGCCACCGTTCACGCTCATCGGCGCCACCACTCGCACGGGCATGATCACCGGGCCGCTGCGCGACCGCTTCGGCCTCGTCGCCCGGCTGGACTACTACGCCGACGACGAACTGGAATCCATCGTGCGCCGCGCGGCAGGCATCCTGCGCGTGCAGATCTCCTCCGAAGGCGCCTGGGAGATCGCTCGCCGGTCGCGAGGCACCCCGCGCATCGCCAACCGTTTGCTGCGCCGTGTACGCGACTTCGCCGAGGTGCGCGGCGACGGCACCATCTCAGAGGCAACCGCTCGTCAGGGCCTGAAGGTGTTCGGCGTCGACGAACGCGGCCTCGACAAAGTGGACCGCGCCATCCTCAACGCCATCTGCCAACAGTTCGCCGGTGGCCCGGTGGGTCTCAGCACCGTCGCCATCAGTGTCGGTGAGCAGCCCGAGACGGTGGAAGACATGTACGAGCCGTTCCTCATCCAGCAGGGCTTCCTCGCGCGCACCCCCCGCGGGCGCATAGCGATGCCTGCCGCGTATTCACACATGGGCCTCTCGGTGCCCACCGCCGACCGCCCGTCAGGCCTGTTCGACTGAGCCTCTTTCGACTGAGCCTCTTTCGACTGAGCCTTTTCGACTGACGCGCCCGCGGCTCAGGCCGGCAGGTACAACCCCAGGAACGCGATCGTCTTGGCCCAGGCAGCTCTTGCCGCCGGCTCGTTCCAGAAGATCTCGCTCTCGTGGTTGTCGAACGCGTGGCCTGCGGTCTCCACGTTGAGCACGAAACCCTCACGGCCGGCGATAGCGGCACCGATGGCGTCGACGCCCTCGTTGGGGATGTACGCGTCTTGGTTGCCGAAGTGGAACAGCGTGGGGCAGGTGACCTGATCGAGCATGCCGAGCATGTCCGGTACCCCGGAGCCGTAGTAACTGACGCACACCGACGGCTCGAAGCTGGCGGCCACTGCCCAAGCGAGCGTGCCACCGAGGCAGAAGCCGAGAACACCAGGGGACCGCTCGATGCCCGGCTGGCCGCCGAGGTGGGCGAGCGCGGCACCGAGGTCGCCGATGGCGCCGGGGAAATCCAGCTTGCCGACCTGCTCGAGGCTGGCGGTCAGCCCGGCATCGTCATGGTCGGCTTCCCAGTTGGGTGCGAAGCGCCAGAACACATCGGGAGCACCCACCAGGTAGCCGGCCGCGGCGAGCCGCTCACCCACTGCGCGGATGTACGGCCCGACACCAAAGATCTCCTGGACCAGCAGGATTGCCGCCCGCGGCGGCGAATCAGGTGTCCAGATGTGCAGGTCCATCTCGCCGGCTTCGCCGCAGGCCACTCGGTCGGTACGCATGGTGCTCATGGCGCACATCGTGGCACACGCTTGCCGTTGCAACCGTCACGTGTGGCGCTTCATGAGGCCGCGACCGGCGTGTGCCATTAGCCTGGGCGGTCCATGACCGATGCACCCGACGCCACCGACGCCCCCGCCGACGATGAGCTGCGCGATGCGTTGCCCGACGATCTGAACGCGGCGGAGTACGCCGGGCCCTACGAGTTCCCCGACAACAGCCGCCGTCGCAAGCCAGGCATGCTCTATCTGGGGTTCGCAGTGGTGTGCCTGCTGATGTGGGTGCTTCAGCGCGACTCGTCGGCCATCATCAATGACGGGTTCCTGTGGGCAACAGTGTTGCTCGGCCTGGCCGGAGTATTTTCCATCAGCTCCGGCTGGCGCATGCGGGTCGACGAGAAGCAGGCCCTGGTGGCCGCTCAGGGTGCGGTCGGGTTCGCGGTCGGCCATGCTTCGGCTCAGCAGGTCTGGCGCGGCCTGCGCAGCCGGCCGACGTGGCGAGTGCTGATCTATTCCGCCGAAGAACCGCCCCGCCGCCGCGGGCTGGTGCTGGTGGATGCTGTCGATGGCCGCGTTTTCGAGCACATAGTCCAGGACAACCCAATCGAGGACTGGGACGTCTGACGCCCGTCCGGGGCCGACTGGGCAAGGTCAGTCGGCTTCGGTGAGCGCAGCCATGTGGCGCAGCAGGCGCCCGAGGTCGAGCGCGATCTCGCGCAACCGGGCCAGCGTGGCGTCGTCCCAATGGTCGCCGTGAGTGTCGACGATTGCATCGGCGATGGCCGATGGTTCCTCGTTGGTACCCATCAGGCGACCGGCTTCCGCGATCAGCCCGTGCATCTCCGAGGAAGCCGCGGCAACCACCTCGTGGGGCGCATCGCCCTGCGACTCGCGTAGGCGCCTGGGAAGAGAACGGAACGTAACGGCAAGATCGGCGGGTGATGCGGTGCTCATGAAGTCCATGCTGCCACCACCGACCCTCCTTGCGCGACCTGCGGGTACAGACGGCGACCGCAACGGGTAGCCTTCGTTCGATGTTCGACGGTAAGTTTCGCGCACCGGTCGACAGGGCCGTCAGGCCACTTGGCAACGGTCTACGCCGAACCGGTCTCACGCCCGATCACCTGACGGTGATGGGTTTACTGGTGGCCATAGGCGCGGCGGTCGCCATTGGGTCCGGTTCGTTGCGCCTCGGCCTGGTGCTGGTCATCCTCGCCGCTCTGCCCGACCTGCTCGACGGCGCGCTGGCAAAGGCCTCCGACTCGTCCAGCCAGCGCGGTGCGTTCTTCGATTCCACCATCGACCGTTTCGCCGACGCATTGTTGTTCGGCGGTGTCGCCTGGCACTTCGCCGATGGCAACGATCCGCTGATGGCAATGCTGCCGTTTGGCGTGATGGCACTCAGCTCGGTCATCAGCTACATGCGAGCGAAAGCGGAATCGTTGGGCCTGGATGCCAAGGGCGGCATCATGGAACGCGCCGAGCGCATCATTGCGCTGTGCCTCGGCCTGCTCTTCGAGCCACTGCTGATTCCCATTCTGTGGGTAACGCTGGCGCTCACCGCTGTCACCGCAGTGCAGCGATTCGTGAAGATCTGGAAGCAGGCGGCAGTCGCCCCGATCACCGCAGAACGCATCGAGCTACGCCGTATGCGTCGCCAGAGTCGCCGAGTGGTGCGCACCGAGCGTCGTCGCACACGCATCTCTCGCGCCACCGGCCGCACCTCGTTCCGTCGTGACTGACCAGCCCCTCGCCGACCGAGCCGGCCGCAAACGCATCACCGACGCGGCCACCATCGGCACCTATCGCCTGGGCGCGTTGGCAGCCAAACTGATGCCGGGCCCGGTCGCGGCGGCGGCGGCCACTTCGCTCGGCTTCGGCGCCAGCTTCTCCAGCCCGGCCAAGCGGGCGATGATCGAACGGCACCTCCAGCGGGTGAACCCAAAGCTGCGCGGCGCATCGCTACGCGTGGCCGCACAACAGGCCTTCGACAGCTACGCCCGCTACTACGTGGAGAGCTTCCGCCTCCCATCGCTCAGCAAACGCACGGTGGACCGCAACTTCTCGGTCGACGGCTTCCACCACATCACCGAGGCGCTAGAGCTGGGCAATGGGTGCATCTTCGCCTTGCCGCACATGGGTGGTTGGGAGTGGGCCGGTCGCTGGATGACCGACCAGGGATACGAGCTCACCGTCGTGGTCGAGGCGCTCGAGCCCCCCGAGTTGTTCCAGTGGTTCGCCGATCTGCGCAAGGAATTGGGCATGACCGTCGTGCCCACCGGACCCGGTGCCGCCGCCGCGGTGACGGCGGCGCTGAAGCGCAACGACATCGTCTGCCTGCTGTGCGACCGCGACATAGAACGCAACGGTGTGTCGGTGGAGTTCTTCGGCGAGCGCACCACACTGCCAGCAGGGCCAGCCATGCTGGGCCTGCGTGTCGGTTCGCCGGTGCTGCCGGTGGGCGTGTACTTCACCCCGCAGTACCACGGCCATCACGCCATCGTGCGCCCGCCGTTGTCGATGACTCGGTCGGGCGACGGGCTGCGTGCCGACGTTGGCCGCATCACCCAGAACCTGGCCCGAGAACTGGAGTTCCTCATCCGCCGCTCGCCCGAGCAGTGGCATCTCTTCCAGCCAAACTGGCCCTCCGACCCTGGCTACTGACCTCACCGCAGGTCAGATCGGGGTTAATTCTCGTCAATGGCCCCCAGCCGCTCTGTGTCACGGCACAGACGAGGGTTCCGTCTGTGCCGTGACACAGCTCCCGGAGTGTGTGCGGCTACTGAGCGGTCGGTCCACGCCGGCGGTCCGGGTAGGCTCAACGGATGCCAGTCGAGCAGCGTGATGGATACCGCCTCTGGGAGGGCGGTCCGGTGCCCAAGGGCGCCGATGGCGTCACCATCGGCTCGCTCGTCATCGTGCGCACGGGCAAGGCCAGCCCCTACCTGTTGCGTCACGAGCTGGTGCACGTTCGGCAATGGCGTCGGTTCGGTCCCCTCGGCTTTTCCGCCCGCTACCTGGGCAGCTACCTGTTGTGGCGCAGCCGCCGCAAGGGTCACCGCGGTGCTTACCTGCGCATCCCGATGGAGATCGAGGCCGACTGGGTGGCCCGCCGTCAGCTGGCCACCGCGGTGCGCGACGAACTTTCCGAGCGCGTCGCGTCCTAGCCGCCCCAGTGGCCGATATGTTCGGTCATGACTTCCCCCAGTCGATCCGCTCGGGCCACGCGCCCAGTGTCGCAAGGGAGTCGCGGTGTCCGAGTTTCCGGATCGCCCTGCACCAGCTCAATCGTTGCTCGATCGCGCCCGTGGCTGGGTGCAATGGGTCGGCCCGGCTCGCGTTGTCGCATCCGCGGTGGTCGTGTTGGCGGTGGTGGCCGGTGCCTACTGGCTGGTGAAGCCCCCGCCTGTCACCACCGAATCGAAGCTGCCCTTCGCACAGTCGTCCTCGGTGCCGCCTGCCACCATGGCGGCGCAAACAGCCACCACGGTCGTACCGATCGCTGCCGACGAGGTGGTCGTGCACGTTGCTGGAGCGGTCCTCTCGCCGGGGGTGTATACCCTGGTTGCGGCGAGTCGGGTGGTCGACGCTGTGCGGGCAGCCGGTGGCCTGACGGCCGACGCGAACGCCGATGCGATCAACCTGGCTGCCGTCCTGGCCGATGGGCAGCGGGTGTACGTGCCCAGGGTGGGTGAGGCGGTACCGATCGTGGTAGCCACGGGTACCGGAACCGCTGCCAGCACAGCACCGACCGGGCCGGTCAACCTGAACTCCGCCACCGCCGACGAGCTCGACGGTCTCCCGGGCGTGGGGCCGGCCACCGCGGCGGCCATCATTGCGCACCGCGACGAGCAAGGGCCGTTCGCTGCGGTCGACGACCTCGCCGACGTGCGCGGCATCGGCTCGGCCAAGCTGGAGGCCTTGCGTGGCCTGGTGACCGTATGAGCGCTAGAGGAACGCTCCGCCCAGGATCAGGTTGGCCGCCACCAACGCGCCGACGACACCCAGCCAGATGGCGAACGCCAACCACGCGTACTCCCGCCAGAAGTCGCTCCACATCGCCACCGGTGCGCGAGTGGCACGGCGGCTGGCCGTCACGCCCAGAAGCAGCCAGAGCGCAGCGCTGCCGGCAACAGCGGCTGTCTGCCCGCCGGTGCCGCTCGTCAGCGGTGCCCCTGCCACCAGCAGGCCGGGTGCCGCCAAGACCGCTGTCAGGAAGCCCAGCACCCCACGAATCGTCGACGAGGCGTTGCCACGCAGCAGCAGCATGGCAGCTACACCCAGCGCTGCCGGTGGGAACAGACCCAGCACGGGGCCCAGCCGGCGGATCTGGCGCCGGTACGCGCGCGGCCCCTGCGGGACCGGCGGTGCGTATATGGGCAATTGCTGCATCCCGCGAGCGTACGGCGTGAGCACGCGTGCCAGCAGGCACCATCTCACCGACACCGGCGTGATCCTCGTCGCAACCGGATTGGTCCTTGCTACCTGGGCAGGGTTCATCGCCGGGGTACTGCTGGCGGCCGTGGCGCTGTGTGCACGGCAGCGCCGGCTGGTGCTCGGCCTAATTCTGGTGGCCGCTGCGCTCGGTTGGTGGTCGGGCCACCGGGCCTGGCAGCAGGTCGAGCCCCGGCAACTTGGCGCCTACACCGGCTGGGCGCAGCTGATCAGCGACCCGGCGCCGTTCGGCGTGGGCCTGCGGGTCACGCTGGAGGTGCAGGGTGAACGGTTCGATGCATGGCTGTACGGGTCGGCGCGGCGCAAGCTGGCACCGCACCAGAGTGGCGAGTTCCTGTGGGTGGATGGTCGCCGTGTCGCGCTGTCGTCCACACAGCGCCGTGCGCTGGTTCGTCACGTCGTGGGCCGCTTCGAGGTGGAGGCAACGGGCGACGTCATCGACGGGACGGCATTCGCCCGGGCGGGCAACCGGGTGCACCAGCCTGCGGTCGTCAGCGGAGGCGACGATGGCGGCCAACGACGCGGCGCTGTTCACCGGCCTGGTGCTGGGCGACGATGCCCGACAACCGTCGTGGCTGATCGACGACTTCCGAGCTGCCGGCATGTCGCACTTGACGGCGGTGTCGGGGCAGAACGTCGGTTTCGTGTTGGCCGCGGCGCTGCCGCTACTGCGGCGAATGCGGCCGTGGTGGCGGTGGGCGGCGACCGTCGCCCTGATCGGGTGGTTCATGGCACTCACCCGCTTCGAACCGTCGGTGCTACGCGCCGGGGTGATGGCAATGCTGGCCGCCACCGCCTACGCCAGGGGCCAACAGGTGCGGCCGCTTCGGGTCTTGGCGTTGGCGGTGGCCGTCCTCGTGCTCGTCGACCCGATGCTGGTCTGGTCGGTCGGCTTCTGGCTGTCGGCGGGTGCAACTGCAGGCGTCTGTGCCGTCGGCCCCTGGCTTTTCACCCGGCTGCCAGGCCCGCCGTGGCTGCGTCTGCCGCTGGCCATCACCCTGGGGGCGCAGGTGGGGGTGGCAGTGCCCAGCCTGCTGGTCTTCGGCCGGCTGCCCATCGTCTCGTTGCCGGCCAATTTGGCGGCGGTGCCGGTCGCCGGCTTTGTCATGCTCTACGGACTACCCGCCGGGGTGTTGGCATCGGTCCTGCCCGGGCCGTTGCAGGTACTGGTGCTGCTACCCGCCGAGCTTGGCACCCGCTGGGTGGCCACTGTTGCCAGGGTTGCTGCCGCGGTCGAGCCGTCACCGGGCTGGGCGGCGCTGTGGTGGGCAGTGTCTGCGGCGGGTCTGCTGGCGTGGTGGCGGCGTCGCTCGCGAGTCACCAGCGCGCGTGTGCCAATCTGAGAGACGACATGGCCTGCTACTACATCACCGGCGACGACGAGTCGCTACTGCTGTCCGCAATCGGCGACCTGGTGAAACAGCTCGTCGGCGACGGCGACCGCACCTTGATGGTCGACGACTTCGACACCATCGACTACGAGATGCGAGCGGTGGTCGATGCCGCGCAGACCTCGCCGTTCCTCACCGACAAGCGCGTGGTCGTGGCCCGTGGTGTCGGCCGCTTCAACGTTGACGATGTGCCCTCGATGGTGACCTACCTTGACGATCCGCTGCCCACCACAGACCTCGTGATGGTCGCCGGCGGCGGTCGTATGGCCAAGGCGCTCACCGACGCGATGAAGAAGGCCAAGGCCACCACCATCGATACTGCGCCGCCGAGCCGGGCACGCGAACGGTCGGGCTGGTTCGACGAGCAGATCAAGGCTGCCGGTTTGAAGCTTGACCCTCAGGCCGTGCAACACCTGACCAGCTGGCTGGGCGAAGATGCCGGACGCCTTCAGGGCATCCTCGACACGCTGAAGTCCACCTACGGCAGCGGTAAGGCGTTGCACGCCGCCGACGTGACACCGTTCCTGGGCGATGCCGGGGGGGTGCCGCCGTGGGATCTCACCGATGCCATCGATCGTGGCGACACCACCGTGTCACTGCGACTCTTGCACCGGATGATGCGTGCGGGCGAACGCCACCCCCTGCAGGTGATGTCGATCTTGCACGGCCACTACAGCAAACTGCTCACACTCGACGGCAGCGGTGCCCGCGATGAAGCATCGGCAGCGTCGGTGATGGGCATCAAACCCGGCTTCCCGGCCAAGAAGGCCTTCGATCAGTACCGCAAGCTCGGCGGCGGTGCCGTCACGCGCGCGGTCGGGCTGCTCGCACAGGCCGACCTCGACCTGCGTGGTGCCAAGGAATGGCCCGAGGAACTGGTGATGGAAGTGCTCGTCGCTCGCCTCAGCCGCCTCGCTGGCAGCGGCCGCCGCTGACACAGCGTTGCCCTCGGTCACTGGGGCGGTGACGGCAACATGGCCCGTGACGCGAAGAAGCCCGAGCGCTGGGCTCGGGCTTCTCTCAGATCGTTGGATCGTGGCGGCGGCTCAGCCGGCTGCGTTGACCTTCTTCATCAGGCGGCTCTTGCGGCGGGCGGCCTGATTCTTGTGGATGACGCCCTTGGCGGCCGCCATGTCGAGGCGCTTGACGGCGAGGCGCAGGGCCTCTTCACCCTGCTCGGGCTCGCCAGCAACCTTGACGGCGTTCTTCACGCGAGTCTTCAGCTCGCTCTTCACGGCCTTGTTGCGCTCGGCGCGCTTGGCGTTGGTGAGGATGCGCTTCTTCTGACTCTTGATGTTTGCCACGTGAGAACCCTTTGGGATTGAGCGGCCGGCGGGAATGAGAGCCGGCGCGGCACTTGAAAACGGCCTCGTAAGGCTAACAGGGCGGGGGAGAGGACCCCAACCTCTCGAGGCAACGGCGGCGACCTATCCCGGTAGGATCGGGCGACTCGCCATGGACCTCGAACGCATCCGCAACTTCTCCATCATTGCCCACATCGACCACGGGAAAAGCACGCTCAGCGATCGCATTCTCGAGATGACGGGTGCCGTCGATGCCCGCGACATGCGCAGCCAGTACTTGGACTCGATGGATCTGGAACGCGAGCGCGGCATCACCATCAAGGCGCAGAACGTGCGCGTCGACTGGAAGGGCTACACGCTCCACCTGATCGACACCCCCGGCCACGTCGACTTCGGGTACGAGGTCAGCCGCAGCCTTGCAGCCTGCGAGGGCGTGGTACTGGTGGTCGACGCGGCGCAGGGCATCGAGGCCCAGACGCTGGCCAACTGCTACCTGGCGCTGGAGCACGATCTCGAGATTGTGGCCGCGCTCAACAAGATCGACCTGCCGGCCGCCGACCCAGATCGGTACGCCCAGGAGATCGAGACCGTGCTTGGCATCCCGGCCGATCAGATCCTGCGCATCTCGGCCAAGACCGGCGTCGGTGTCGACGGCCTGCTCGACGCCATCTGTGAGCGCATTCCAGCCCCTAAGGGCGACCCCGACGCACCGTTGCAGGCACTGATCTTCGACAGCCAGTACGACCAGTACCGCGGTGTGGTCAGCAGCGTGCGGGTGATGAACGGCCGGCTCAACAGCAACTCCAAGCTGCTGTTCATGCAGGCCGGAACCCAGCAGGAACCGATCGAGGTCGGTGTGCGGCGCCCCGTCCCCACTCCGGTCGCAGAGCTTGGCCCGGGCGAGGTCGGCTACCTGATCGCCGGCATCAAAGAGGTCGGGCACGCACGCTCGGGCGAGACCGTCACCACGTTTCACCACGGTGCCACCGAGCCCCTGCACGGCTATAGCGACCCCAAGCCGATGGTCTTTTGCGGGCTGTTCCCCATCGACGGCGACGACTTCGAACTGATGCGCGAGAGCCTCGAGAAGCTAAAGCTCAACGACGCGAGCATCACCTACAGCCCGGAGTCCTCCGGTGCGCTCGGCTTCGGTTTCCGCTGCGGCTTCCTGGGCCTGTTGCACATGGAGATCGTCAAGGAGCGCCTCGAGCGCGAGTTCAACCTGTCGCTCATCGCTACGGCACCCAGCGTGGAGTACCGGGTGCACCGCACCAATGGCGAGGTCGAGACTGTCGACAACCCCGCCGACCTGCCGATGCCGCAGAGCATCGAGTACATCGAGGAGCCCTACTTCCGGGTCAGCATCATCACCCCCAAGGAGTACACCGGCACCCTGATGGACCTGTGCCAGACCCGGCGCGGCGACATGACCAAGCTGGAGTACCTCTCACCCGAGCGCGTGGAACTGCACTACAAGATCCCGCTCGCAGAAGTGGTCGTCGACTTCTTCGACCAGATGAAGAGCCGCACCCAGGGTTACGCGAGCCTGGACTACGAGCTCAGTGGCTACGAGCGCAGCAACCTTGTGAAGGTCGACCTGCTGCTCAACGGTATTGCGGCCGACGCATTCAGCACCATCGTGCACCGCGACAAGGCGTTCGCGTACGGCAACCGTATGTGCGAGAAGCTGAAGGAACTGATCCCACGCCAGATGTTCGACGTGCCCATCCAGGCGGCCATTGGCGGCAAGATCATTGCCCGCGAGACGGTCAAGGCCAAGCGCAAAGACGTACTCGCCAAATGCTACGGCGGCGACATCACCCGTAAGCGCAAGCTGCTCGAGAAGCAGAAAGAGGGCAAAAAGAAGATGAAGTCGATCGGGCGTGTGGAAGTACCCGGCGATGTGTTCATCTCGGCCCTCAAGCTCGACGACTGACACGTTCGACTCACCAACAGCCAGGTTCAGGCGTTCGTGTCGCGGCCTGATCGACTCACACCGAGGTCAGGCCGCGACACGTGCGATTGTGAACTTCGAAGTGGGAGCGACGCCACGTGAAGCCAGCGGCTGGCACAACGACAGTTGAGCGACGGCGGGCGAGTACGGTCCGCCGGATGACAGTTGAGCACTTCGATGTACTGGTCGTGGGCGCGGGCATCTCCGGTATCGGCGCGGGCTACCACCTGCAGACGCTGTGCCCCGACCGCAGTTTCGTGATCCTGGAGGGCCGCGACGATCTGGGCGGCACCTGGGACCTCTTCCGCTACCCGGGCGTGCGCTCCGACAGCGACATGCACACGCTCGGCTACAGCTTCAAGCCGTGGATGGCCGCCAAGTCCATCGCCGACGGCCCGTCGATCCTGCAGTACCTGCGCGACACGGTGCAGGAGTTCGGCCTCGACCGCCACATCCGCTACGGGCACCGAGTCATGCGCGCCGAGTGGTCCAGCGGGCCCTCGCACTGGACCGTCACCGGGCAGCGCACCGACACGGGCGCCGAAGTCACCTTCACCGCCGGCTACCTGTTCATGTGTTCGGGCTACTACAGCTACAAGGGTGGCTACACGCCCGAGTTCGCCGGCCTCGACACGTTCCGCGGCCGCATCGTGCACCCGCAAGCCTGGCCGGACGACCTTGACTACGCCGGCAAGAAGGTCGTCGTAATCGGCTCCGGCGCAACGGCGATGACGCTCATTCCGGCGATGGCCGACACAGCCGGGCACGTCACGATGCTGCAGCGCTCACCCACCTACGTGGTCGCCGCGCCGGACAAGGACGTGGTCGCGAACGCGCTGCGCAAGGTGCTGCCCGAGAAGGTGGCGTACAGCCTCACCCGCAGGAAGAACGTCGCCTTCCAGCAGATGATCTACCGGCGCACGCGCACCCAGCCGGCGAAGGTGAAGGCGACCCTGCTGAGCCGAGTGCGCAAGGAACTGGGGCCGGACTACGACGTGGCCACACACTTCACGCCATCGTATGCCCCGTGGGACCAGCGCCTGTGCCTGGTGCCCAACGGCGACCTTTTCGCTGCCATCAGATCCGGCAAGGCATCGGTGGTCACCGACCAGATCGATACGTTCACCGAGAACGGCATCCGCCTGCAGTCGGGCGCGGAACTGGAGGCCGACATCATCGTCACCGCCACCGGGCTGCAACTGGTGACGCTGGGCGAGATGGAGTTCGTGGTCGATGGCGAACCCGTCGACTTCTCCACCACGTGGACCTACAAGGGCTTTGCCTACAGCGGGGTACCCAACTTGGCTTCGTCGTTCGGCTACGTCAACGCCTCGTGGACGTTGCGTGCGGACCTGACCTGCGAATACGTGTGCCGGCTACTGAACCTGATGGCCGGCACGGGCGCCACGCAGTGCACGCCCACCCTGCGCCCCAGCGATCGCACGATGCCGGAACGGCCGTGGATCGACGGGTTCTCTGCCGGCTACATGCAGCGCGAGATGCACCGATTCCCCAAGCAGGGCGATCGCGAACCCTGGCTGAACCCGCAGGACTATGGTCGCGACAAGCAACTGTTCCGCAAGTCGGCTGTCGATGACGGCGTGATGCAGTTCAGCGGTGCGACGGTCACGGCCGCGCACTGAGCCCGGCCGAAAACCCCGTCAACCCTTGGCGTCGGCCCAGCTGTGCACGGTGCTGATGTCGGCGACGAAACGCACAGCCATGCCGTTCGGCCGGCGGGGCTGCCAGCGGTAAGCGGCTTCACCGAGGCAGTCGTGCAGCAGTTGCACGGCGGCCTCGGCATGCTGCTGCGGTACGTGGAGCAGTAGTTCGTCGTGCAGACACAGCACGATGCGCGCCCCTGTTTCGCCACCGCGGGCCCGCACGGTGACCGCCCACACCTTGAACAATTCCGCAGCAGCGCCCTGCACCATTGCGTTGCGTGCGTACCGTCCGCGGCCGGCGGCGACGGCGCGGTGATCGGCGTCGTCAGCGATCGGGTACATGCGGATCAGGCGGCCGCCATAGGTGCGCAGATCGCGACCCTCCACGCCAGACATGGCCGCGTCGCTGAGGTACTTCATCGCGACCGGGTAGCCGGTCTCCATGCCGCGCAGCGCCTGGCCGGCAGTGCCGCTGGTCTGGCCGTACATCGCCGCCAGTACCGCGATCTTGGCGACGGACCGCTCGACGCCGAGCCGCTGGGCCACTGGTGCGTAGAGGTCGTCGTCCTGGGTGGCGCGGCACAACGCAGCATCGCCCGAGACCGCGGCCAGCACACGCGGCTCGATCTGGCCGAGGTCGGCGCGCACGAACACATGCCCTTCTTCGGCCATCACGACCGGCCGAAGCTCTGCGGGCAGGTTGTGCAGTCCCGCTTGGGCGGTCATCCGGCCGGCTGCACCATCGCTGCTGCTCCACTCACCGCGCAAGCGGTTGTCGGCGGCGACATGAGCATCGAGCCAGCCGTAGCCGAAGGTGGTGGCCACTCGCTCGGCCTTGCGCCACAGCAGGAGTGCGTCGATCACCGGGTGCACGGTGCGCAACTGCTCCAGCCGCCATGCCCGGGTGTCGGGCACGTCGATGCCCAGTCGGCGCAGCAACGACTTCACGTCGGCTGGATTGCGCAGGTCGATGCCGCTGCCGGGAGGGAGGTGTTGCAGCACCTCGGCGTCGCGGCGCGAACGGCCCGCCGCTGCAGCTGCCTCGGTGGTGGCGCGGGGTCCGACGAGCGAACCGATCAGCGCTTCAGCGGCTGTGCGATCGACCGGTAAACCGTCAGCGGCCAGTTCGGCGCACAGCAGTTCGGCAGCTGACTCGGCGCGAGCGGTTGCCTCTGGGTCGCCGTGAACCTCACCAGTCGAGCGCAGCCCCGCGAGCTGTGTCTGCTGCACGTTGGACGCGGAGAGCGCCGAGGCTGCCCAGCGTGCAGCGCGGGCCGGAGAATCCGCCCAGGCACCTGCCAGCCACTCCGGCCGCAGATAGCCGTCGGGGCGCACCGGTTGCTCGCCGTCGCCGCCGCCG
>Ga0105047_10005640_pt1 | contig 21399 bp, 16 predicted proteins | sample MAT04_FD_78384 | JGI IMG/M metagenome (GOLD analysis project Ga0105047, IMG submission 78384) | Freshwater microbial communities from Lake Fryxell liftoff mats and glacier meltwater in Antarctica - MAT-04 (megahit assembly) | ecosystem: Environmental > Aquatic > Freshwater > Ice > Liftoff... | reverse complement strand
TGTCACCCGGGTGCCCATGCTGGCCACCGCGCCGGCCCTGCCCGCCACGCCGGCCCTGCCCGCCACGCTGAACCTGCCACAAGGCGCCGTTGCGGCGGCAGTGACGATGGGGGGCGACTGGATTGCGGTGGTGACCACCGACAACCGCATCCTGATCTTCAACCGCGCAGGCAAACTGCGGCAGGAAATTGCTGTTGTCCCCGGCGATTGACCGGCCTTGGGCGGCGAGTTTGCCGGGCCCGATCTCCCTGACCCCGTTCACGCTTCGCCCGAACCGACGCCAAGCGGGTCGGAAGGGTCGCTTCCTGACCACCTCGGGGCGCGCACGGCCTTGCAGAACCACCCTGCCCCGGTCGAGACTGCCATGATCGGCAGGGACAGGGACGGTGAACCAGTGAAGATCGAAGATTTTGGCGCTTTGGACGCAACTGCGCTGGCTGATCTGGTGGCATCTGGCGCGGTGTCACCGGACGAATTGCTGGACGCAAGCCTTGCAGCGGTGGCGCGGATCAACCCCAAGATCAACGCCGTGGTGCTGGTGCAAGAGGATGTGGCACGGCAAGCGATCAAGGACGGGCTGCCGCGCGGACCGTTCCGCGGCGTGCCGTTCCTGCTGAAAGACCTCGGCTGCGAAGCGGCGGCGTTCCCCAGCCACAACGGCTCGCGACTGTTTGCAAACACACGCTATGGCCAAGATTCCGCAATCTTCGACCGCATCCGCGCGACCGGCGTTGTCACCTTTGGCCGCACCACCAGCCCCGAAGGAGGGATCGGTGCTGCGACCGAAAGTGCGGTTTACGGCGCACCGACGCGGAACCCGTGGAATCTGGACCATACCTCGGGCGGCTCGTCCGGCGGCGCTGGCGCGGCGGTAGCGGCGGGGATCGTCGCCTTTGCGCATGGCTCGGACGGCGGCGGGTCGGTGCGTATCCCTGCCTCAAGCTGCGGCCTCTTCGGCTTCAAACCCACCCGGGCAAGCCTGCCTGACGGGCCCTATGCGGGTGAGGGTTGGGCCGGCATGTCGATCGACGGCTTCCTGACCAAATCGGTGCGCGACACCGCCCGGATGCTGGACGCCTGCTTCGGCCCTGACCTTGGCGCGCCCTATGTCGCCCCGCCCCTTGCCCGCAGCCTCGCGAATGCGATCAGCCGCCCGCCGCGCCGGTTGCGGGTGGCGATCTGCGAGACGACCTTCACCGGCGGGCCGGTCCATCCTGACGTTGCCGAAGCCGTGCGTGCGGCCGGTCGCCTGCTGGAAAGCCTCGGCCACCACGTCGAGCCCGCGCGGCCCGACGCGGATGTGCCGATGATGATGCGGGCCTGGACGGATATCGTCGCTGTCGGCACCGCGCTCTGGATGCGCGGCGCGCTCAAGGGCCGTCCCGCGTCCGAGGACCTGATCGAGGGCGTCGGGCGCGGCGCAATCATTCATGCCGAAGCCCTTTCGCCGCTGCGCTACCTGCAAGCGGTGGGCGAAATCCATGCCTTCGGCCGCCAGATGGCGCGTTGGTTCCAAGGCTGGGACATCCTTCTGTCCGCCACCCTCGCCGAGCCCCCTGCCAAGGTTGGCCGCTTTGCCCATACCACAACCGACTATCTGAACTACCGCACCGGGCCGGATGGCATTTTCGCCTATTCCCCGTTCTGCGCGGTCTTCAACGCCTCGGGCCAACCCGCCGCCTCGGTGCCCTTGGGCCAAAGTCAGACGGGCCTCCCCATCGGCCTCCACCTCGCGGCCCCGTTCGGGCATGATGAAGAACTGATCGCCCTCTGCGCGGAACTTGAACAGGCACAACCTTGGGCAGCACACAAACCGCCCGTCCTCACATGACGCCGAATTTGGTTGCGTAAAATTGAGACGCCCGTTCAATATGATCAAAATGACAGGAGCCTGAGTCTTTTGGCCAAAAGCCCCGCTGCCCCCGGAACCGCGTCCGGACCTGCCCTTGGAATAGCCACAGGAATAGCCATCGAAGCTGACCATGTCGTCAAGGAATTCGGCCAGGGCGCCACGGCGTTCCGCGCTTTGGACGATGTGTCCGTCGCCATCCGCGAGGGCGAGTTTTTCACCCTGCTTGGCCCTTCAGGCTGCGGCAAGACCACGCTTTTGCGGCTGTTCGCCGGGTTCGAGATGCCCTCTGCCGGCACAATTCGGTTGCAAGGTCAGGACATTTCAAACCTGCCGCCGAACCAGCGCCCGGTGAACACGGTGTTCCAAAGCTATGCGCTGTTCCCGCATATGACCGTGGCCCAGAACATCGCCTTTGGCTTGCAGATGCAGGGACGGCCCGCGGCCGAGGTAAAATCCCAGACCGAAAAGATGCTGGCGCTGGTGCAACTGGACGCTTTGGCCGCGCGCAAGCCTGCCCAGCTTTCAGGCGGTCAGCAACAACGGGTCGCCTTGGCGCGGGCGCTGGCCCCGACGCCGAAAGTGCTGCTGCTGGACGAGCCTTTGTCGGCGCTGGATTTGAAGCTGCGCAAGGAAATGCAGATCGAGTTGAAGCGGCTGCAAACCGAAACCGGCATCACCTTTGTCTTTGTCACCCATGATCAGGAAGAAGCCCTGACCATGTCCGACCGCGTGGGCGTGATGAGCGCGGGCAAGCTGCAACAGGTGGGCAGCCCGCGCGATATCTACACGAAGCCCGTCAACCGCTTTGTCGCCAGTTTCATCGGCGAGACGAATTTCCTGCCCGCGGTTCGCGCCGCCGAAGGCTATCGGCTTGGCTGCGGTTCGGTGGTGCCGGTGAGCGGAGCCAAGGCGGACAAGGCGACGCTGGCGATCCGGCCCGAACAGGTGCGACTGACCCCGGCAGCCGAGACGGGGTCCATCCCCGCCACCATCACCAACCTCGTCTATTTCGGTACCGACACGCATTGCCACCTTGCCCTCGCGGACGGCGCGGAAGTCGTCGCGCGCCTGCAAAGCCCTGCGACCGGCGAGGCGGGTCTGGCGAAGGGGCAAGAGGTCGGCTTGCGCTTCACCGACGGCGCCCTCCAAGTGCTGGAGGACTGATCCCATGAGCCGCGCCGAACAGGCCGCAAGCGCGCGATCGGTCCGGGCCGGCTGGTGGCTGTCGGCCCCGGCCCTGCTGCTGCTGACCTTTGCGGCAGTCGGGCCCTTGCTGATCGTGCTGATCTATTCCTTTCTGACACCCGGAAAATACGGCAATGTCGAATGGGTGTTTTCATGGGCTGGCTGGGTCTCGGTCCTGTTCGAACGGGATGTGTTCGACGACACGCTGAGGCTGGCCGATGCAAACCTGACGATCTTCTTCCGTTCGGTGAAGCTGTCATTCATAACCACCGTCCTGACGTTTCTGGTCGGCTTTCCCACCGCCTGGTTCATCGCGACACGGCCGCCGAAATCCCGTGCCGGGTGGCTGTTCCTGATCACCATCCCGTTCTGGACCAACCTTCTGATCCGCACCTTTGCGATCAACCAGATCATCCGCAACGAGGGCGTCTTGAACACGATCCTCCTGAACCTCGGCGTCATCGGGGCCCCGATCCAGCTGACCTACACCGACACTGCGCTTCTGGTCGGCATGGTCTACGTCTACCTGCCGCTGATGGTGCTGCCGCTGTTCGCCACCATCGACCGCTTCGACATGCGACTGCTTGAGGCGGGCTATGACCTGTACGCCAGCCGGTGGCGTGTGCTGTGGCGGATCATCCTGCCGATCACCCGGCCCGGCATCATCGCCGGTTCCATCCTCGTTTTCGTCCCCTGCCTCGGCGCTTACGTCACGCCGCGCATCCTTGGCGGCGGCAAGAACATGATGATCGGCAATTTCATCGAGTTGCAGTTCGGTCAGGGCCGCAACTGGCCGCTTGGCTCGGCGCTGTCGATGGCGCTGCTGGTCATCGTGACCTTCGCGCTGCTGGCCTATGTCCGCACCATCGGGGGGGATCGCCGCAATGGCTAAACGCTCCTTCGCCGTCAACGATCTGCCGGGCTTTGCCACCATCGCGATCATCGTGTTTCTGGCGCTGTATGCCCCGATGGCGGTGCTGGTGGTGTTTTCCTTCAATGCGGGGGAATCGCCCGCGCAATGGGCCGGATTCTCGCTGAAATGGTACCAGTTGGCCTTGCAGAATGACCAGGTTCAGGCCGCCGCCATCACCTCGCTGAAGATCGCTTTCGCCGCAGCCCTGCTTTCCACCGCGCTCGCCACAATGGCAGCCCTTGGCACGACACGGCGCAAGAATTTCAAGGGCCAGACCTTCATCTACGCGATGATCAACCAGCCGCTGATGGTGCCCGAGATCGTGACAGCGGTGGCGCTGCTTCTGGTCACGGCGGCGATCAAGAAGGCGACCGGGTATACCGGGCTTGGCTATCTGATCCTGGCCCATGCCGCGTTCTGCATCCCCTTCGCCTATCTGCCGATCCGCGCCCGGCTGGAGGGCATGGACCTGGCGCTGGAAACCGCCGCAGCCGACCTTTATGCTGGCCCCTGGCAATGCTTTCGACGGGTGACGCTGCCCCTGCTCATGCCCGGCATCTTTGCCGGCGCGATGCTGGCCTTCGTCACCTCGCTGGACGACGTTGTCATCACCGAGTTCATCAAATCGCCGGGGCAGGACACGCTGCCGACCTACATGCTGGGGCAATTGCGCCGGTCGATGAAACCGGACGTCAATGCGATCTCGACCGGGATCCTGGCGCTGACCCTGATCCTGCTGACCGCCTTTTACCTGGCGACGCGCACAAGAAAACAACCCGGGGCGTAAGAGCGCCCCAATCAACAGTGGAGTGAAAGATGAAAAGAACCCTGACCGCGCTTGCAGTGCTGCTGGCCTCGACCGCTGGCGCCTTCGCCGAGGGCGAATTGCACCTGTACAACTGGGGCAATTATACCAGCCCCGACATGATCAAGAAGTTCGAGGACAAGTATAACGTCAAGGTCACCATCACCGACTATGACAGCAACGACACCGCCCTGGCGAAGATCGAGGCAGGCGGGTCGGGCTTTGACCTGGCCGTACCGTCGGCTGGCTATGTCGGCATTTATGCCGAAAAGGGGCTGATCCAGAAGATGGACCTGGCCAGGCTGCCCAACCACAAGAACATCGCCCCGGAATGGGTGGACGTCAGCTGGGACATGGGCCGCGAATGGTCGGTTCCGTGGCAATGGGGCACCACCGGCATGGCGGTGAACACCAAGGATTTCGCGGGCGACATCAATACCAGCGGGATATTCCTTGACCCGCCGGCAGAACTGGTTGGCAAGATCAACGTCATCCCGGAAATGAGCGACGTGATGGCGCTGGCCACGATGTATGCGGGCGGCAAGGTCTGCGACGACAATCCCGAAGTGATGAAGAAGGTGCGTGACGTTCTAATGGCGGCCAAGCCCAAGTGGATGTCGATGGACTATTCCACCGTCGAGAAGATGACCAACCACGACTATGCCGCCACGGTGGACTGGAACGGCTCGGGCCTGCGCGCGCGCCTCGCCAATCCGGACGTGAAATGGGGCTTCCCGAAAGAAGGCTTCGGCCTTTGGATGGACAACGTCGTGCTGCTGGCGGACGCCAAGAACACCGACAACGCCTATCTGTTCCTCGACTTCATCATGGACCCGGAAAACGCCGCGATGCTTTCGGCGTTCGCCCGCTATGCCAACGGGATAACCGGCTCGGCAGCGTTCATGCCCGATGACATGAAGGACGCGGTCGAGCTGAACACCCCGGCGGAGTTCGCCGACAAGGGCCAGTTCGTGACCGTCTGCACCGGCAAGGCGCTGGACTATCAGAACGCGATCTGGACCGAACTGCAGAAGTGATCCCTTACCGACACGCCGGGGAGGGCGCGCTGCCCTCCCTAGCCCCCTCCAAGCTGAATGGGCAAGATGGAGCTTTGGCAGCAGTCCGCGTCTGATCTGTCCCGGCTGATTGCGACGCGCAAACTCGCGCCGTCGGATGTGATGGCGGCTTATCTGGAACGCATCGCTGCGGTCAATCCGGCGCTCAACGCCATTGTGTCTCTGCGCGACCGGGATGCGTTGATGGCGGAAGCGCGGGCCGCAGACGATGCGCCGCACCAAGGCTGGCTGCATGGCTTGCCGTTCGCGGTGAAGGATCTGTGCGCCACCAAGGGTCTGACGACCACCTGGGGCTCGCCCCTTTTCAAGGATTTCATCCCCGACAAGGACGACCTTCTGGCTTCAAGGATGCGCGGCGCCGGGGCGATCTTCATCGGCAAGACCAATGTGCCGGAATGGGGCCACGGCTCGCACACGTTCAACCCGGTGTTCGGGGCGACGCGCAACCCCTATGATCTGACCCGCACGCCGGGCGGCTCCTCCGGCGGGGCGGCAGCAGCGCTGGCGGCGCAGATCGTGCCCGTCGCCGACGGGTCGGACATGATGGGCTCCCTGCGCAACCCCGCCGCCTTCTGCAACATCTACGGCTTTCGCCCGTCCTGGGGTCTGGTGCCCGGCGATGCCGAGGGCGACACGTTCCTGGCCACCATGGCGACCCAAGGCCCGATGGGCCGCACGATCGAGGATATCGCGCACCTGCTTCAGGTGCAGGCCGGTCCCAACCCCGAGGTGCCCTTCGACCGGCCCGCCGGCGATTACGTCTCCGCACTGAAGCGCGCCAGTCTGAAGGGCAAACGCATCGCATGGGCTGGCGACTGGGGCGGCGCCTATGCGATGGAGCCGGGCATCCTGGCACTGTGCGAGGCCGCCTTGCAGCAGATCGAGGACTTGGGCGCGGTCATCGAACCCATCCCGCCACCCTTCCCCGCCGAAAAGCTGTGGCTGGCCTGGACCACCCTCCGCGCCATGCTGAATGCCGGAAATTTCCGCGACATCTGTGCCGATCCGGCCAAACGTTCGCAATTGAAACCCGAAACCCTGTGGGAGATTGCGCAAGGCCAACACCTGACCGCCGCCGCAATCTATGAGGCCAGCACCATCCGCAGCCACTGGTATGCCCATGCCGCCAAGCTGTTCGGCCGCTTTGACGCCATCGCTTTGCCCACCGCGCAAGTCTGGCCCTTCCCGGTGGAGTGGCGGTGGCCCGAAGCCATCGGCGCGCGCAAGATGGACACCTATCACCGCTGGATGGAGGTAACGGTTCCCGCGGGCCTGATCGGCCTTCCGACCCTGTCCCTCCCCGTGGGCTTCGGCGCGCAGAACCTGCCGATGGGCTTGCAACTGGCCGGCCCAGTCGGCGCGGATGCCGCCATTCTCGCAATGGGCCAAGCCTGGCACCTCGCAACCGATTGGCCTGGCCACAAACCGGCTGTCCTTGCACCTCGGGTCCGCGCCGCCTAATCAGTCGGCGGGAGGCTTCCTTTGCGCATTCTCTATTCCGTGCTGATGACGCTGGCCCTGCCCGCCCTTTTGGTGGCAGCGCTGTGGCGCGTGCTGAATGGCACCGAACCCCTTGCCGCCTTGCCCGAAAGGCTGGGCTTCGTCCCGCGCCCCTCTGGCACAGGCCCCACCCTGTGGCTGCACGGCGCGTCAGTCGGAGAACTCACCTCCGCCCGCTGGATCATCGAGCGCCTTCTGCGCGACAGACCCGGCCTTCAGATTCTCGTGACCTGCAACACCGCCACCTCCCGCGCGATGGTCGCAAAATGGTCCCTGCCTGGCGTGACCGCCGCGCTCGCGCCGTTCGACACCGCGGACGCGCCCGGCCGCGTGCTGCGCCGCTGGCACCCCAAAGCCCTGATCGTGGTGGAAAACGAGCTATGGCCCAACCGCCTTGCCGCCCTGCGCAAAGCCGGCGTGCCGCTGATCCTGATCGGCGCGCGCCTGTCGCCCCGCAGCGCGAACCGCTGGGCCAAACTGCCGGGCCTGGTCACGCCCATGCTGCAATCGGTGGCCTGGATGTCCGCCCAGGACGCCGGATCGCGGGAAAGACTGGCCGCCTTGGGCGTTCCCGCCGTAGCCCTCGGCCCCGACTTCGCCCTCAAAGCCCTGATCCCGCGCGCAGAGCCCCCCAAGCTGCCCAGCCCTGCTCCGCGCGCCCAAGTGCTGCTCGCAGCCTCGACCCACGACGGCGAAGAAGCCCCGATCCTGACGGCCTTCCGCGCCCAAACAAACTTCACCCACCTGATCCTCGCCCCCCGCCACCCCGCGCGAGGCGACCAGATCGCCGCGCTGATCCGCTCACAAGGACTTCCCCTCGCGCGCCGCTCGCGGGGCGCGGTTCCCCAGCCCGATCACCCGGTATTCCTCGCCGACACCTTGGGCGAAATGGACCTCTGGTATGCCCTGTCCGGCGCCTGCCTGATCGGCGGCAGCCTCGCCGACAAAGGCGGCCATACGCCCTACGAGCCCGGCCAGCACGATTGCGCTCTGCTGCACGGCCCCTCCACCACGAATTTCGCCGCGCTGTTTGCCCGGCTGGACGCCGCCGGAGCCGCTCTGGCAGTCACGCCGGAGACGCTTGCCAAGACCCTGAACGCGCTGACACCAGACCAGCAGACCCGGATGGCCGAAAACGCCACGCCGATCCTGCGCCCCGAAGGTGATGGCAGATGGCTTCTGGACGAAATCCTCCGGCACGCCGGCCTCTGACCCCTCTGCCCATATCACGGTGGAAAGAAATACTCCGGGGGTTTGGGGGCAGCGCCCCCATCAACCGAGGCGAAGGCACTTGCCGTAGCCGAGACAAAAGCCGTGCGAAGCCCCGTTGCTTCACTTCTGGCCACCGCCTCACCCGCAGATCAGCCGCACCGCCCGATCAGGCGAACCGGAATTCGCGGCTTTCCACGGGGCTGGCCCACAGCGTGTCGCCATGCGCCACTTTCAACTCGCCCGCCGCCCGCGCGACCAGATCGCCCAGTCTCGGCACATCCAGATAGACCACCGTATCCGCGCCAAGATGCTCCACGTGCCGGACCTTGCCCTGCCATTTTCCTTCGCTGGCAGACAGCGTCACATGTTCCGGCCGGATGCCGTAGGTGGCGCAGCCCATCGCTTGCGCCACCGCCCCATCATAAAGGTTCATCTTCGGGCTGCCGATAAACCCCGCCACGAAGGGCGAGACCGGGTGGTTGTACAAGTCCATCGGCGTTCCGACCTGTTCGATGCCCCCCGCGTTCAGCACGACAATCTTGTCGGCCATCGTCATCGCCTCGACCTGATCGTGGGTGACATAGATCATCGTCGCCCCCAGCCTCCGGTGCAGATCGGTCAACTCGATCCGCATCTGCGCCCGCAAGGCGGCGTCGAGGTTGGACAGGGGCTCGTCGAACAGGAACACCTTGGGATCGCGCACGATGGCCCGGCCGATCGCCACGCGCTGGCGCTGGCCGCCCGACAGCGCCCTGGGTTTGCGGTCCATCAGCGGCCCAAGCTGCAAGGCCGCCCCCGCCGCATCCACCTTGGACTTGATCTCGGCTTTCGGCAGTTTGGCGAGCGACAAGCCAAAGCCGATGTTCTCGCGCACCGTCAGATGCGGGTAAAGCGCGTAAGACTGGAACACCATCGCAATGCCGCGCCGGGACGGCTCCACCCCCGACACCTCGCGCCCGTCGATCCAGATTTCCCCGTCCGTCGCCGATTCCAGCCCCGCGATGATCCGCAGCAGTGTGGACTTCCCACAGCCGGACGGGCCGACAAAGACGCAGAACTCGCCCGAGGCAACCTCCAGGTCCACCCCCTTGATCACATTGACCGCGCCGAAGCTTTTCTTCAGCGATTTCAAGATCACAGCCGTCATGACTATCCTTTCACAGCCCCGGCGGTCATGCCGGCGACGATCTGGCGGTTGAAGAAGATGAAGACGATCAGCGGCGGGATCGTCACCAGAAGGATGTTCATGAACAACAGGTTGAATTGGCTGACGAACTGGCTTTGGAAGTTGAACAACGTCAGTTGCACCGTGACGTTGTCCTTGCCGGGCAGGTAGTACAAAGGGTTGGTGAAATCGTTGAAGATCGCGATGGATTGCACCACGATCAGCGTCACCGTCACCGGCTTCAGCAGCGGCAGGATCACCTTGAAGAACACCTGCAACGGCCTCGCCCCGTCGATGATCGCCGCTTCGTCCAGATCGCGCGGAATCGTGGCGATGAAGCTGCGATACAGCAGCACCGAGAAGGCCAGACCGTAGGCCACCTGAATGAAGATCATGCCATGGATGGTCTTGAACAGGTGCAAGCCCTGCATCACCCAGATCGTTGGCACCACGGCGGGCGGCACGATCAGCCCGACCAGCACCGCGCCGAAGATCAGATTGTTCCAGCGGCTTTGGCGGCGCTGCAGGACATAGCCCACCAGCGCGCCAAACACGATCAGCATGGCGACAGCGCCCACGGTGATGACGCTGGAATTGAAATAGGCCAGCAGCAACTGATAATTCTGCGTCTTGAGCACGTCGAGGAAGTTCTGCGCGAGGTGCCATTCCTTCGGCCAAGTGAAGGTCAGCAAGGATGCGTCCTTCTTGGTTTTCATCGCCGTCAGGAAGATGAAGACAAACGGCAGGATGAAGATCACTCCGGCCAACGCCATCGCGATCATCCCGGTCACATACTGGCGGCGCGTCACAGGTCCACCTCGCGCCGGTTGAACCACCAGGTCAGGGGCAGAATGATCACCGCGATCATCAGGAACAGGATCACGTTGCCAGCCGTGGACAGACCATAAAACCCCGCCTGATACTGCTTGTAGATCACCGAGGCGAGGACATCCGACGAAAAGCCGGGGCCGCCCCTGGTGGTCGCCCAGATCAGATCAAAGCTGCGCAGACCCCCGATCAGCGACAGGGTGACGACCGTGACCGTCGCGGGCCGCACCAAGGGCACGGTGACGCGCCAGAATTGTTGCATCCGGGTTGCACCGTCGATCCGCGCCGCCTCATAATAATCCGGCGAGATTGCCGACAGCCCCGCGATATAGATCACGGTTGCAAGGCCGATGCCCTTCCACAAATCGATCATCGCCACCGAATAGATCGCCAGCGTCGCATTGGTCAGCCAGCCTGGCCCGTCCAGGCCGATGGCGGCGAGGGAGACATTGATCAGCCCCTTGGTCGGATGCATCAGGGTGGCAAAGGTGATGCCGACCCCGATGGTCGAGACCAGAACCGGAAAGAACACCACCGTCCGCAGAAACCCCTGCCCCCACAGGCCCGAGGTCAGCGCCACCGCCAGCAGCAGCCCCAGCACAGATTTGGTGCCAGAGGTGATCACCGCATAGACCACTGTGTTGAACAGACTGCGGGTCAGCTGCGGCTCTTTGAAAAACTGGCGGTAGTTGTCCAGTCCAATGAATGTGGTGGTGAACAGATCCCACCGCGTCAGACTGAACCAGAAGCTTGCCACCGTCGGCACCAGAAACAGCGTGACGAAAATCACCGCTGCGGGCAAAACGAACCAATAGGGATAGGGCGATGGGCGTTCTTTCATGCCTGACCTTGTGAAAGGTGCCCCACCCGGACGCCACTTGGGCGGCCTGACCGGATGGGGCATTGGGTCATCGTCACTGGCAGGAGCTTACCAGTTCGGAAGGCCCAGTTGCTTGGCCTGCTTTTCGACGTCCTGGTCGTAAAGCGCCGCACCGTCCGCTGCCGGACGGATGCCGCTGCCAACCTCGACGGTGATCTGTTCCAGGCTCGGCCCTTTGACCGGCGACAGGAATTCCAGCGCCGGGGCCGTCATGCCGTCCGCTTGAAAGTAGGGCATCATGTCGGCGACGACCGCAGGCACGTCGGACGGCAAGGTGCAACCCTTCACCAGATAAGGACCGGTGGCACCATTGGCCTTGGTCTGGATGTCGCAGGCTTCGGTCGTTGCCACGAAGTCCAGGAACTTCTTGGCCTCGTCGATGTTCTTCGATGTCTTGGGGATGTAAAGACCCGCAGGCATCCACACTGTCAGACCGTTGTGCGCGGCATCCGCGCCCGGCTGGGCGAAAAGGCCGACGTCGGCCAGCTTGTCGGGGTTGTTCTGCTTGATGTTGGCCACGGCAAAGGTCAGCATCGGGTAATGGGCGCCTTCGCCCATCGCCAGCATCGTCAGGCCGTCGTCAAGTTTGGCGGCCCCAAAGTCGGCGTTCAGATAACCGGCCTTGAACACATCCTCCTGATGCTGGAAACCCGCCATTGCGGCGGGGGTGGCGGCGTATTTTGCCTTGTTGCCGGTGTAGTCGGCAGCAAAGCCCGGAACGGCGGCCTGAACGTTGAAGAAGTCGGCCAGCACGAACAACTGGCTGGTCCAGGTGTCGCCGTAAGTCTGGATGACCGGAACCTTGCCCCCCGCCTTGATCTTCTCGTTGTTGGCCATGAAATCGGCCCAGGTCTTGGGAACCGACAGGCCAAGGTCGGCATAGATCTTCTTGTTGTACAGGATGCCGCCGCCCATCGCGGGGCCGATCGGGATGCCGTAGATTTTGCCATCCGTGCCGGTCACGACCGATTTGAAGCTGTCCAGCACATTGGCCTGGTTCGCCAAATCGGTCAGATCGACCAACGTGTCGGTCGGCTTCATCGCCTGGAACAGCGAGCCGGAGTTGTACAGGAACACATCCGACATCTCGCCCGTTGCCAGACGTGTCTTGACTATGTTGTCACCGTCGGCACCGGAGGGACGTTGCTCGATCTCGAAGCTCACCTCCGGATGGGCGGCGTGATAGGCGTCCGCAAGTGCTTGCAATCCGACAAAGTCTGGCCCGCCGTTGCCGACAAGCAGGCTCAGGGTCGTGTCGGCATGGGCAAAGCCCGCCGATAGCGCGAAGGCGGCAAGCAGGGCCGCGCTGGGGTAAAGTCTCATGGTCTTTTCTCCTCCATTGGACCATTGCAGGGTCGGTCCGGGTGCTCTTCGCCCGGGGTCTTTGGCCCTCCGCGTCAGATGCGGAAGGTGATCTCGTGGGTGCCGGGCGGCAGCATCTCGCCCTGCACGCCGGGCCTGCCGTTCACGGTCAGCCCGGATCTCGCAGCCTTGGGCGCCAGCTTTCCGCTGGTGCCGTGCGGCAGGGTCACGCGGTAGGTCACCTGACCCTCCGTCACGCTCCACCCCGCCTCGATGTGGCCATGCCGACAGTCATGCCACATGGCGACCGGAGACAGCGCGGGCAGGATCAGCGGGTCGAGTGTGACCACGTCAAACCCCGGCGCATCCTCGTGCGGCGCAACCCCCGCGACGCCCTCGAACAGCCACTGGCACACTGCGCCATAGGCATAGTGGTTGTAGCTGTTCATGTACGGGTCATAGATCGTCCCATCCTCGCCCAGCGCGTCCCAACGCTCCCAGATCGTGGTGGCACCCTTGTCGACCTGGTAAAGCCATCCCGGGACCTTGCGGTTCAGGAAGATCTTTTCGGCCAGATCAGCCATGCCGTGGATCGTCAAAGCGGGCAGAAGTGCCGGCGTGCCGATGAACCCGGTGCCGATCAGCCCATCGGCATCTTCGACCACTTTGCGGAAATAGGCCTTGCCCGCTTCGTAATACTCTGGCGGAACAAGGCCATACAGAAAGGCCAGACTCCACGACGTCATGTCGTTATGCGCGATCCGGCCCGAGGGCGAGAAGAACTCATGGCTGAATGCCGCGCGGATTTCCTCGGCGCGGGCCCTCAGGCGGGTCGCGTCCTCGGTCTTGCCCAGAATCCCGGCGATCTTCGCTGCAAGGTCGGCCGAGATGAAATGGTACAGCGTCGCTGCGCAATCATCGGCGATGGTCGGGCGCGGTTTGCGGTTGTCGCCGACCGGCTGGATCCAGTCGCCGAAGGTGAAGCCGCGCCCGCCCCAGACGCCGGATGGCCGGATCACCGGGCCATTCGAGATGTCCCACAGGTAGTCCAGCCAGCGCAGCATGGCGGGGAAACATTCCTCCAGCACGCCCTTGTCGCCATAGTGCAGATACAGCTGCCAAGGCATGACGGTGATCGCGTCTCCCCAGCCCGTCGAGCCTGCCCAATCGCCGCGCCCGTCAATGGGATTCAACCGGGTCGGATCGGGCGAGAAATGCGGCACCGCGCCGTTTTCGCGCTGGTCATGCATCACGTCGCGCAGGTATTTCTTCAAGAACCGCTCGCTGTCGGCCAGCCAGCAGGCCGTGCCGGCAAAGACCTGCGCATCGCCGGTCCAGCCCAGCCGTTCATCCCGTTGCGGGCAGTCTGTCGGTATCTCGATGAAGTTCGAGCGTTGCGACCAGATCGTGTTCATCACCAGCTTGTTCACCGCAGGCACGCCGCAGGTGAAGCCGCCCGCCATGACGGGGACCGAGGAGATGGGCACGAAGTCGATCTTCGTCAGCTTGGCTTTGCCGGTGATGGTCACCCGCGCATACCGAAAACCAAAGAAGGTGAAAATCGGCGCGTAAGTCTCTGGCCCGTCCCCTTTAAGCGTGTAGTGCAATTCGGCCCGCGCCGATCGGTAGTTCCGGTTGTCGAACGCCTTGTTCGGGCCCAACACCTCGGAAAACTGGAACCGAAGCGTCGCCCCCGCCTCGCCCTCAACCGTGAAGCGGACATAGCCGCCCGCGTTCTGGCCAAAGTCGTAAACCTCGCGGCCCTCGTCGGACCAATGCTCCACCGGGGCTATCGGCGGCAGTTCCTTCACCCCGTCGGCTTCGTGCGGCACCAGAAGGTCGGTGTCGAAGTCCAGCACTTCCACCCCGGCGCTGCCCTTGGGCACCACCCGGGCGTCCACGTCCTCGCCATAGTAAATCCCGTTCTCCAGCACCGGCAGGAAACCAGAGGTCCAGCTGGCATCCGTCGCCAGAATCACCGTGCCGCCCGCCACGATCTCGGCCAACGTTGCCATGCGGCTGCCCCAGGTGTCCACGATCGGGTTCAGCGCCCACATCAGGCGGCCGCGATACCAACCATCCCCCAGCCAGATCTCGATCCGGTTCGTGCCCGGCTTCAAAAGGGGTGCAACGTCATAGGTCTGGAACGCGATGCGGTCGTCATAGCAGGTCCAGCCCGGGGTAAGAAGATCGTCGCCCACCCGCGCGCCGTTGACAAAGGCCCGGTAAAGACCCTGCGCCGTCACATGCAGCAGCGCCTCGGCCGGTACCGTGTCCAGCGCGAAGGTCTTCGCCACGAAACTGGCGCGGGTGCCCTGACCGGCGTCGCAGGCGGGCGCAATCATCCGGCCGGTCCACGACCGCGCAGCACGCCGTTTTCCTGCCGCAGACTCGCTGCGGATTTGCCCATTCAGGCCCATAAAAGCTTCCTCCCAGACGGCACTGGTTGCGCGAATCCCTCCCCGCGCGATTCCGTGCACCGTTCTACGTAGAACATTCTACAAGACTTGTTGCCGCGCAAGTTTTTTTTGCATAGCGTCCTGCGACGGGAGAAAACGATGGCCGACACCGGGCAAAAGCCCCCGCCCGCAGGACGGGTTACAATCCGCACCGTGGCGGAACACGCGGGTGTCTCGGTGGCCGCCGTCTCGAAAGTCATGCGCAACGCTTACGGCGTCAGCGAGGCATTGCGGCAGAATGTGACGGAATCGATCGAGCGGCTGGGCTATCGCCCCTCGCTGGCGGCACGCGGCATGCGGGGGCAAACCTATACGCTGGGCGTGCTTTTGGTGGGAATCGGCAATTCGTTTCTGCCGCAAGTCTTTGACGGCATTGCCGGTGTCGCGGATGCCGCCGGGTTCAAGGTGCTTTTGGGGGTCGGTGCCGCCAAGATGCCGATGGAAGCCAAACTGATCGAGCAGATGATCGACAACCATATGGACGGTATCGTTCTGGTGGCAGCGGAGTTGTCGGGTCAGACGCTGGAACGCTATGCACGGCAAATCCCGATCTCGGTGATCGGACATCACGAACCAACCGCCACGGGCTTTGATACGATCAACAGCCATGATGGGGCGGGCGCAGGTATCGCTGTGAAGGCACTTCTGGCCAAAGGCTACCGCGACATCGGCATGGTCAGCCTGGAGCCGAAGGTCCACCAGGACGCCAATGTCGCCCCCCAGCGCGAGATCGGATTCCGCGCTGCCATCGAAGATGCAGGGCTTGGTCCGGCGCGCATTTTTCGCTTTGATACACTGGACGCCGCGCGCGGCGCCAAACTGGAAGCCTTGCTGAAAAGCCCGGACCGGCCACGCGCGCTGTTCGTCTGGTCCGACCTGGACGGCGTGCCCCTGCTGAATATGGCGCGGCAGATCGGTCTGCGCGTGCCCGAGGATCTGGCCCTGATCGCCTATGACAACTCGCCCGTGGCGGCTTTGCCACTGATCGGCCTCGCCAGCATGGATCAGGAGGGTCATCGGCTGGGTCAGATCGCGACAGAGGCGCTGCTCAGCCGCATCGGCGGGCGCACAGTGGCGCAGCACACGCTGATCACGCCGCATCTGGTGGCACGCACCAGCTTTTGACCCGGCAAAACGTGTAAGATGATCGCAAATGAAAGTGAATCGCTTGTTGGGCGTTGAGCAGACCTGTTTTTTGTGCGACCCTCATGGGAACCCCGCCGCATGTCGTCCGTTAACGGACCAGCAGGCCAAGACGGGCAAAAGGAATTTGAGCAGTCATGAATGCCAGTGCCCTAACCATTGCCGAAGACGCATCCGCGCCGATCAACGCCGAAGAAACTCAAGCAGCAGTACCGCAAGTCGGTGCCCTGTGCTGGCGCAATCATGGCAAGGGCGTGCAGGTGCTGCTGATCACCAGCCGCGACACCGGGCGCTGGGTGATCCCCAAGGGCGGCATCGTGGCGGGCAAGGATGCTGGAGGATCGGCCAGACTGGAAGCCTGGGAAGAGGCCGGGGTCGAAGGGCATCTGTCCTCGGGTGGGGCCTTGGGCGCGTTCGATTATGACAAGATGCTCCACAAACGGCGTCAGGCGCTGCGCTGTCAGGTCATGGTGTTTCCGCTGCGGGTGGACAGGCTGCTCAGCAAGTTCCCCGAAAAGGCCCAGCGGCGGCGCAAATGGTTCAGGCCGGCCAAGGCAGCGGCGCAGGTGATGGAACCGGCTCTGCGCGCCTTGCTGGAGGCTTTGGCACTGGACTCCAGCGTGCTGACCAGCGCCGGGGCGGCGACGGCCGCACCTGCGGCCGGCACTTGAAAACCCGCCCATCCCTGCCACTTAGGTCAGAGATGATGTCCCGCGCAAACCCCATATGATTCGCTATGCCCTGTCCTGCAAGGCAGATCACCAGTTCGAAAGCTGGTTCCCCTCGGCTGCGGGGTTCGAAGCCTTGCAAACCGCCGGGCATCTGACCTGCCCGATCTGCGGCTCGGCCAAGGTGACAAAGGCCCTCATGGCCCCCTCCGTCGCCGCTGGCGAGGGCAAGCCCAACCTGACCCGTCCGCAGGGCGCCGTGGAAGAAGCCATGGCCGCGATGCGCCAGCATGTCGAGGCGAACTCCGATTACGTCGGGCTGAACTTCGTGGCCGAGGCGCGCAAGATGCACGCAGGCGATGCGCCGGAACGCTCGATCTACGGCGAGGCGAAGCCTGACGAGGCCCGCGCATTGCTGGAGGACGGCGTGCCAGTGGCGCCCTTGCCGTTCATGCCGGTGCGCAAGGTCAACTGAAGGCCGGGGGGTTTGACACCCCCCCAGCCGCGCAGGCGTGCGCGGCGTTCTTCGCTGAAACGCGCCACTGGCGCGTTTTCGGGCGCTCATCACCCCCGGTCGGATATTTTTGGCTTCTATGAGGGGGGTCAGAAACGGCGCGAGATCAGGTGAAACGGCGTTATCTCGGGCCCATCATCCGTGGGGCGTTCCAGACCATCCACCGCTTGCGCTGCCTTGCCGCCGGCATGCTGGAAGCTGACCGTGCCGCGACGGCCCGCCACCTCAGACACCCGCAGAATATGACCGGCGCCCTCCTCGGCGCGCTTCAGCGCATGGAACCGCAAGTCAAGCCCTTGCCATTGGATCGGGGCAATCGTGCCTTCGGTCCTGGCGGACGCCGCAAAGCGCAGCGGATCGGACAGCAGTTCCGCCTCGGCCTGAACCTCCGCGCTCCACCAGCGCCCGTCATGCGGCAAAAGCGCATAGGTGAACCGGTGGTGCCCCTCATCTGCCAGCATGTCGGGATACATCGGCCCGCGGATCAGCGAGATCGTCAGCGTGCTGCCCTTGGCGGAAAACCCGTATTTGTCCGCCGACAGGATCGCCGCGCCGAAGTCGGTTTCCGACAGGTTGGCAAAGCGGTGGCCCGACCCTTCGAACTGCGCGCGCTGCCACGAGGTGTTGTCATGCGTCGCCCGCCGCGTGACGCCGATAGCCTGATCGAACACCGCCTCCTCGGCCATCACATTCAGCGGAAACGCGGCGCGAATGTACGTGCGCCGGTCGTGCCAGTTAAGATCGGTGACAATCTCCAGCCGCGGCGAATTGGCCCACAGCCGATAGCTTTGCTTGATCGTCGACGCGCCAAGGCGGCGGGTGACGGTGATCTCGGCCAGATGCGGGCCGGTCGCAGTGACGGCGATGCTGTCCAGCGCGGTCAGTTCCGCGACGTTCAGATCAAACCCCGGTTCGATGTCCCAGGCGTCATAGGTGCGCGGCAGATCATTGCGATAAACCATCAGCGCATTGCCCGGACCGGAAAGAACCTCGCGCCCCATGCGCTTGTCAAACAGGCTCGCAACCCGTCCTTGCGCGTCCATCGTGGCGCGGACAAGTGCGTTTTCCAGCACCGAGCCGGTCGCCGTAGCCTTGGCCTTGGTCGCCTCGGTGCAATGCGTCACAGACAACGGCACCAGCGGCGCATCGCAGGCCGCGACCCAGCCTTCGGCGACTTTCTGCGGGGTCAGGCTGGAGGGAAGCCCAGCGGCAGAAGCCACTTGCCAATGCGCCAGGGTCTGCCCGGTCAGATTGGCCACTGCCAGAGCATTGCCCGCGGGGCCGGCCAACTCGGCCAGCCGGGCAGCGGCAACAGCCTCTGCCCTCGCAATCACGCCGGTCATCTCGGCCTCGGTCTGAACATAAGCCTCGCGGATCGACGATCCCGGCAGGATGTCGTGGAACTGGTTGCGCAAGGTCAGCTTCCAGTCGGCGGTCAGGTCCAGCGGTTGCGCGGTGCCCAAGTCAAGGTCCGTAAAGACGGTCAAGGCTTCAGCCGCAACCAAAGCGCGTTCCGCCCGGCGATTGTTCTGCTTGGTATGCGCCTGCGTCGTCAGTGTGGCGCGGTGGTATTCAAGGTAAAGCTCCCCCGACCAGACCGGCACCGCAGCACCCTTGAGATCCACCTGCAACTGATCGAAATGCTTCTGGAAATTGCCATGCGCGATGGACGGCAGCACCGGCATCTGGTTCAGGATCGGCAAGGTGGCGATCTGGTCCGGGTCCGGGCCACCGCCGCCATCGCCCCAGCCATAGCTGGCAATCGCCACCGCAGACAGATCCTTGCCCGTGTGGTTCCGCCACACTTCCTCCAGCGCCGCCGGTTGCATCAGCATGTTGTAGCCGTCGTTCCTGTAGGCGTTGAACGTATGCACCAGCACGCGGGTGCCGTCGTTGCCCTGCCAGTGGAAAATCGTGTCCGGCAGCGCGTTGGTCTCGTTCCAGGTCACCTTGATGGTGAACAAGGTCTCGATGCCGCAATGCGCCATGATCTGCGGCATGGCAGCGGTGAACCCGAACGTGTCCGGCAGCCAGGCCGTCTTGCAGGTCTGGCCGAATTCCTTCTGGAAATAGCGCTGCCCATACAGGAACTGCCGGGTGAACGCCTCGGCCGAGGGCATGTTGGTGTCGCATTCGATGAACATGCCGCCGGTGATTTCCCACTGACCGCTGGCGGCGCGGGCTTTGACACGGGCCAGCGCGGCGGGGTCCATCTCCGCCATATGTTCGTAAAACAGCGACGAGGACTGGATGAAGGTGAACTCGGGATGCGCGCCCATCAGGCGGTCAACGGCGGTGAAGGTCCGCAGGATCTTCCGCTCGGTTTCCGGCTGCGGCCACAGCCAGACATAGTCGATATGGGCGTGCCCGGTGGCGAGGATCTGGCCGACCTTGGGATAAAGGCCCCGCAACTGGGCAAGCCCGGACTCGAGGCGGGCAAGCGCGGCACCCACGGACGCCAGTGCAAGGTCGGGTGGCGGTTCGGGGGTCAGTGTCGGCTCGAAACTGCGCTCCCAGATCTTCTGGGCCCAGGGCTGGTCGGCCAGACGCGGGCCAAGCACGCTGGTCGCGGTCGGAAAGCGCAACTCGGTCAAAGCGATTTCGGCGACTTCGCAAAGCGAACGGGCCACCTCGGGCGCAACGACAGCGGTGGTGTCGGCGATGACTTCCAGACTGCGGCGCAGGCGGCGGATCGCCGGATAGGTTTGCGCGAGTTCCGCCAGTTCCAGCTTGGGCTGGCGGTTCGGCACGCCGAACAGCGACCTTGCTGCAACCTCGGCAGTGATGCGGAAGGGTTCGGTCGGGATCGGGGTGAATCGCTTGTGCTTGGGGTTGGCCCCGAAGGCCAGCAGTTCTGCGCCAGACGCGGAAAGCAGCCAGACCATCGCCTCGCCGCCGAAATCGAGCCAAAGTTCGACCTCTCCGGTCAGGGCCTTGGGGTCGATCAGCGGGGATTGGAACCGGGTGATGCCGTGGCGGGTCGGCCATGCCTCGCCCTGCGCGATCGGGGTGGTCGGGCCGCCTTCGGGGGTGACGGTCCAGCCGATGATCGGATGGCGGTGGCCGCGCTCCCAGGCGCGCAGTTCCTCGGCCCAGTTGCGCAGATGCATGGCCAGATGTTCCAGGCTGCGCTGGCGGTCGCGGTATTCGCGCATTGGGGTCTCTCCCGTAAGACGGCGGCAGGCTAAAGCGGCTGGGGCGGAAGGGAAAGGGGCGAGTTTGGGTGTGTCAAAACCTTTCCACTTCGTTAAAAGATTATCCAATATCATTTAAAATCAGATAGATACGAAATGTTGCACGCGTGCAACCTCCCCGATTTCACACCCTGAAGCGGAGAGACGTCAGCCGAACCAGGTAACCCCCGTTTCGGTGACGATGGCGTCGAGCTTTTGATCCGTCGCATCAATCGGCACCTCGGCCACCTCTTGCGCGGCAAAGGCAAAGCCGATGGCAAGCGTCGGTCTTTTGGATCGAAGCATCTGCAAGGTCCGGTCATAAAACCCCCCGCCATAGCCAAGGCGGTATCCTCGGGCATCAAAGGCCAGCAGAGGCACGATCAGCACTTCAGGTTCAATCCAAGCCCCTTCAGCCGGAATGAAGGCCCCAAACTCACCCGGAACCATAGCGCAGCCGGGGCTCCATTCGCGGAATTTCAGCGGGGTCGCCTTGGCCATGATGATCGGCACCGCCACCGGGCCGGGATGGGCCGCCATGGCCGGAAGCGGGTCAATCTCGGTCCGCATCGCCATATAGCCCGACAGCGGCTTGTCCCGGAAAGCCGCCAGCACATCGGCCAGAATCTCTGCCGCCTGCCCCTGCCCCTTGGCAAACGCCTCCTTGCGGGCGGCAAAGGCGAAGGCGCGGGCGGCGGCCTTCACATCGCTCATAGCAAAAGCG
>Ga0105047_10005639_pt1 | contig 21402 bp, 13 predicted proteins | sample MAT04_FD_78384 | JGI IMG/M metagenome (GOLD analysis project Ga0105047, IMG submission 78384) | Freshwater microbial communities from Lake Fryxell liftoff mats and glacier meltwater in Antarctica - MAT-04 (megahit assembly) | ecosystem: Environmental > Aquatic > Freshwater > Ice > Liftoff... | reverse complement strand
TCGCATTCGAAGCTACATCTCCACTCTCCGCAAACACGGCTTACCGGTCCTCGAATACCTCCGCCGCGCGCTCGACGGACGCCCGTTCTTGCCGCAAGCCGCCAAATCGACCTGAGCAGTTACTCCGCATCGCCCGACTGGACCCAACCGAACCCGCGATTCAGCGCCTCGACTACGACGGCGCGACGCTCACCTGGCTGCGCGGCGGCTCCAGCCCCGAAGTCGGACGCACGACCTTCGAGTTCTCCACCAATCTCACCACCTGGAACACGCTCGGCGCTGGAATTGGCGTCGCCGGAGGATGGCAACTCGGCGGACTTTCGCTGTTGCCTGCGGGCCGCATCCGTGCGCGCGGCTATACGGCTGGCGGTAGTTTCAATGCCTCGAGTTGGTTCGTGGAAAAGACGCTCATCGTTGATCCGAATGCGTCCCCAAGCATCCTCACGAGCGATGGCAACTTCGGTTTTCGCACCAACCAATTCGGCTTCACCCTCGCCGGCTTGATCGGTCAGGTCGTCGTCCTGGAAGGCTCGACTGACTTAGTGAACTGGTTCGCGCTGATCACCAACACGCTCCCAGCGACTCCGCTCTACTTCACCGATTCCGGATCGACGAATTTCCCCTCGCGCTGCTATCGGGCACGGCTGCGCTGAATAGCTTCCGCCGCATAACTCGCGCACCGTGAGAACGGAAGCATCCTACTGCGCCACGACCACTCCATCGTCGCCATTGCTGAGGATCCGGCTCTGGCGCGTGGGACAAGTCTTTGACCAGGGGCAGATCCTCGTCCTCCTTGCTCTTGCCCATCAGCACCGCAGGATCGTAAAGCGAGGGCAGGCGCGGGTAACGCACGGCTAACCACGCCTTCGGCTCCGTGAGTAGCTCCACCGGCGCCTTGACGTCGTGCGCCGCGGCCCAATCCTGGAAGCCGCTGACCTGGGCATCGTTCGCCTCGATCACCACTTCATTCGTCGGCATGAGTTCCTCCCTCGCTGCGGGTATCCTGCTCCCGCTGGCATCGTTGATAGACTTGGCCAACAAGCTCCCGTCAAAAGCCTGCAAGCGGCAGACCAAACCCGCGAAGCCGCAAACCAAAGCCGTCCGTGTCCGGGCAAAAGTCGGGCGGCGGTGCCGCCAGAACCTGAGCGGGCGAACGTTTCAACGCCAGAGGTGAGCGACCGCCGCCGACAGGGGCGGTGGGGCGCATGAGGTCCTCCCGAATCGTCGCCCGGCTTCGAGCGGAGAAGCGGGGCGGCGGTTCGTCTCCACCGACTTGTTAGGCCGCTGATGCGTGCCATCAACGTTCATTTGGATTCACCAAGTCGCGATTTGAGCAACCGAATGTTCTCGCTGCTTGCGGGCACAAACGAGTGTTTCTGCCCGGTAGCATCCTCATAGCCTGTGAATGGGACACCGCGAGCCGGGCGGAGAAACAACAGGAATGTATTTGTGCCAACGAGTTTGCGTGGCTTTTTCTCCATCCGCCAAAAGACCGCGAGAGTGTTCGTTTGGTTGAATCCTTTTGGAGCTTTGAAAACCTGAACAATCTTTGCCCCACCACTAAGCCACTCGCCACTGCCCTGGGAGTTAAGGAACTTGCCCGAAACAATTAGAGTGCTATTCGTGACACCAAATCCAACCGTGTCTCTCTCAATATGTGTGGCGTCGGCCGCCGAGGCGATACGAATGGTGAAGAATGCGACCGCAAACATTTCAAGAAAAGTCATTTTCATAGGATGGCGTCGAGCGGCCTAACAGTATTTATTGAGCCAAACCCGCTGGCCAAAGGTCAACTGGAGAGTTCGGTTCACAGGTCTGAACTAGTAGGGTTTCCGGGGGCTGGCAAGCTTGGCTTCGCACGGGCGGCGCTTCACTTCCCGCTTGCCTTAATCGCCCTGAACATTGCCAGCATGTTTTCCAGCGGCGTCGAGCCTTGGATATTGTGGACGGTGTTGAACACGAAACCGCCGCCGTCGTGGAAGAGGTCAATCCGCTCGCGCACCTGCCGATAGACTTCGTCCGGCGTGCCGAAGGGCAGCGTGTGCTTCAGGTTGCGACTTGCTCCACCTCGAAGGGCACGCGGCGCAGATTCAGCTTGTGCAGGCTCAGGTGTTTGGAGGCTTGGTCAATGTCGAGGCCCACGGCCCGGCCTTGCGCGTCGATGTCCAAGATGATCCCCTCCTCGATTTCGCGGGTGTCCACCCCAGGGCGGTCGGTTAATTCGATGTAGAGGCTGTCGGTGTCCGGGAAGTATTCGATCTTCATGGCGTAAATCTCCTGTCGGGGAAGGCATTGTGGATGGTGCGCTCGTCGGCCAGCGTAATGACGCGGAGGAAACGCCCCTCCAAGGCGGCAACCGGTGCCCAGAACCTTACCCTTTCGTGGTCATCCTGGACTTCTCTTCGAACCGGGTTGTTGACGACCGCGAGGCACATTTCCTTGGTGAGGTAGGGGCGCTTCGCCAAGACCTTGGTCTCGAACTACTCGGTAAAGGCGTAGTCCACGGGATCAATGCCTCAGCCGAGCCGGGGCAGGTTTGCGAAACCCGCTGGCGCAGGGTCAAACTGGAAGGTTTGGTTCACGGGCTAGGGTGTAGCGCGGTTTGCGGAAGCGGGCAAGCTTGGTCTCGCGCGGGCGACGCATCATTTCCCGCTGTCTTTGATAGCGCGGAACATGGCGAGCATGTTCTCCAGCGGCGTCGGGCCTTGGATGTTATGGATGGGGTTGAACACGAAGCCGCCGCCGTCGTTGAAGAGGTCAATCCGCTCGCGCACCTGCCGATAGACTTCGTCCGGCGTGCCGAAGGGCAGCGTGTGCTGCGTGTCCACGCCGCCGCCCCAGAACGTGAGCTGCCGGCCGAACTCCCGCTTCAGCGTGGGCGCGTCCATCTTCGCCGCCGAGCACTGGACCGGGTTGAGCACGTCGAAGCCCGCCTCGATGAAGTCGGGCAGGAAGTCATAGACCGAGCCGCAGGAGTGGATGAAGGTCTTCCAGTTCGTGCGTCGGTGGATCAGGTCGTTCACGCGGGCGTGGAAGGGCTGGTAGAGGTCGCGGTAGGCGGCGGGCTTGATGAACGGGCCGCGTTGCGTGCCGAAGTCCGTGCCGGTGATGACGGCCACTTGGACGAGGTCGCCGAAGATTTCGATGAGCGTGGCGAGGTTTTGCAGGCCGACCTCGCATTGCCGCTCGAAAATCTTCCGCACGTGGTCGGGCCGCGCCGCCGTGGTCATGTACCACTCGGCGATGTCGCGCACGCCCTTGGGCTGCTTGAGGAACGGCGCCGGCACCAACGCGATGTCGCCGAACGCCGTGCCGGGCACGACGAGGATGACGCCGCAGTTCGCGCGCTCCTGGAACCACTTCTTCTTCGCCTGGTAGAATTCGATTTCCGCGGGGCCGAACAGCTTGAACTCCTCGGTGTTGTCGTCGGGGTTGAGCTTGTCCTCGTCAATCGGCTCCTGCCGGATGATGGCGTCGAAGAAGTAACTGCCGTTGGGCAGGCGTCCGCTCGGCGGGTAGGACTGGTCGCCCTCGGCGTAGATGAGCCAGTCGCCGGTGCCGTCCTGGATCGTGATATTGAAGTTGTGCGGCACGAGCAACTCGGTGCCGTCCCAGAAGGTGAAGGGCTTCCACGCGCTCTCGTCGGTGCCGAAGATGGACTTGCGCGCCAGCGAGCCGATGACATCAATGCCGAGGGCCTCGCGCAGTTCGTCGTCCACCTCGCCGAGCATCTGGTACGGCTCGCAGACTTTGATGCGGTGGCCGGGGCGTTCGCCGAGCACCGCGTGGCGGAGGCGGGCCAGCGCAGTGACGTGGATGCCGGTGACGAAAGTGGCGCCGATGTCCACGGGCACACGGTCGGGCTGGGTGTGATTCAGGGCGGCTTGGAGGCGGTCGCGAGAGGTCATGGCAAGCAAGGGGCTAAGGGTTCAACGGCTCCGACGCTGGTGCGGGTGAAATCTGCGCCCGTGTTCTGTCACACGGGCGCGCGGTTCACAAGTCACTTCTCAGGCCGCCGCGCCGCGCCGATCGCCGCGCCGATGCGGGTGGCGGGCGCGAGCGAGCGCAATTCGAGGTTCAAGGCGCCGCTGGTGGCGGCAGCGCAGCCGAGCTTCACTTCGACCGCGCCCGGGCTGACGAGCACCGGCCCCGCATCCACCGGGACGCGGGCCAGTTCCTTCCAGGAGGCGTCGCACAGCAAGGCTTCCGCGCCGCCGACATAGCGCAGGCTGCCACCCGGTGGCAGGGAACGGTCGTTTAATTCCACCGCCAGCTTGCCGTTGACTTCCACCATCACGCCCGAGACGGGTTGCTTGGCGGTGGAACGGACGATCCACTGCAAGGGCTGCGCCGGGTTCGGTTGCTCGAACCGGAAGCTGCTGGCTGTGGCCTGGGTCGCGCCGTGCGTGAACCGGGCAGCGTGGGCTGCCCGCAAATCCCACTGCCCCGGCCCGGCGGGTTCGAGATGAAACTCACGGGCGTTGTCGCGCAGCAGCGCTTTCACCGGCGGCGGGAAAGCCCTCGCCATGCGCGCGGTTTCCCATTGCTTGAGGGCGGCCAGGATCGCGGGCGTCGCGCCGAACTGCTTCGCCGCGGCGGCGGAGTTTGGATCGGCCTCCAATTGCGCCGTGCTGGCCAGGCTCGCGGCGAGCGCGAAGCCGGCGTCGAAGCCCGCCGCGCGCGCCAGCAGCCACTCGGCGTCTTCGAGGCTCGTGTCGGGCCGCAGTGCGAACCAGCCCAGCATGTGCGGCATGAGGTTGCGCTCGAAGTGCAACTGGTTCTTGAAGCGATAGAGCGTCTGGCTTTCGCGGAAGCCGGCATACCACGGCTCGCCCCAATTCATGCGGGTGTAGATGTGCCAGTTGAAGTGGCCCGGGTTGCTGGCGTCGTTGATCTGGCCGCGCAACTCAGGCGCGAGCGCGCATGGCGAGCCTCCGGCATCAGTGCCAAACATGGCGGTTTGCGTGCGAAAGGTTGCGGTTGAGATTTCCGCCGCCGTGCAACCCAGCGCCGCCAGCAGGAATAGGATGATCATTCTCATATCAAGACGTGGCTGCGGACTTCGGCCAACGCGCCCACGGCGCTTTGGAGTGCGGCGACCGGCCGCCGCTTTTCTGCCTGGCTGACTGGCCAGCCGAGCAGCGCCGCGCCGGGCGGCGCGCGGAATGGTAGGAGGCAACCGTTGCTCTGGAATCATTCGCTCCCCCACGTTCGACGCCGACGAGTCACCGCACTCCTAAGGCTGCGACGGCAGCCTGGCGATTTTGGATCAAGTTCACGCGCCACGCACCACGCCCGCGGCCTTGGCTTTCGCGGCTCTTGCTTCGGTATTTCAGGTTATTGCGTGCGCAGTGGTCAGCCGGCTCATGCCAAAAGCCTGAAAGCGGCAGACCAAACTTGCGAAGCCCCGGACCAAAACCGCCGGTGGCCGGGCAAAAGCCCGACGGCGGTGTAGCTGCGACCAGCGCGAGCGAACGACGGTGATTTCGGGCTCAACCGATGCGGCGCCTCGCTGCGCAGTCGTGACTGGAGTGGTTCACAAGCCTATGCATGAGTTCGGAGCCTTGACGTGCCGCGCCGCACCCGCTACGCCATCGCCATGTGGCGATGTCTTATCCCCCTAATTAGTTGCCAAGTCCTGGTACTTGCCGCCCGCGCCGCGGGGCCGGACGTGGGCCAGACGAAGTTGGAACCCCGGTTGCGCGCGAGCGTGGCGACGACGAACGACGCGCTGGTGCTGCTCGCCGAGCAGGCCGATCTCCGCAGCGCCACCAGCCTCAAGAGCAAAGCCGCTCGCGGTGCCTACGTGCTCGCCCGCCTGACGGAAACCGCGCAGCGCAGTCAGACTCCCTTGACCGCCTGGCTGGCGGAACGCGGCCTGCCCCACCAGAGCTTTTGGCTGGTGAACATGATTCAAGTCCGCGCGGATGGGGCCACCCTGGCGGCAATCGCCGAGCGGGCCGACACTCTCCGCGTCGTCGCCAACACGCCCCTGCGCGCGCCGGAGCCGATCGTCAGCGGCAACGCGCCCGCCGCGGCGAGCGTCCTCGCGTGGGGCGTGGAAAAGGTGCGGGCGCCGGAAGTGTGGGCGCTGGGTTTCACCGGCGCGGGCATCGTGGTTGGCGGTCAAGACACGGGCTACCAATGGAATCACCCGGCGCTGCTCCGCCAATACCGCGGCTGGAACGGCGCGCAAGCGGACCACAATTACAACTGGCACGACGCCATTCACGGCCACGACCTCAACAACGCCGGCGCCAATCCCTGCGGTTACAACACGCCCCTCCCCTGCGACGACGGCGCCCACGGCACCCACACGATGGGCACGATGGTGGGCGACGACGGCCTTAGCAACCAGATCGGCGTGGCCCCCGGCGCGCGCTGGATCGGCTGCCGCAACATGGAACGTGGCTGGGGCACACCCGCAACTTACACCGAGTGCTTTCAGTGGTTCGTCGCGCCCACCGATCTGGCGGGCAACCACCCTGACCCGACGATGGCCCCGGACGTGATTAACAACTCCTGGGGGTGTCCGCCCGAGGAAGGCTGCGCCGACCCGCTCGTGTTGCAGCTCGCCATCGAGCACGTCCGTGCCGCAGGCATCGTGGTGGTTTTCGCCGCTGGCAACAGCGGCTCCGGCTGCAGCACCGTGACGGACCCGGGCGCGACTTACCGTGCTTCCTTCACAGTCGGCGCCACCGACAGCAACGACACGATTGCCGGCTTCAGCAGCCGCGGTCCTGTCACGGCGGATGGCAGCCAGCGGCTCAAGCCTGACGTGGCGGCGCCAGGCGTCAATGTCCGGTCCTGCGTGCCAGGGAATGGCTACGCCAGCGGTTGGAGCGGCACCAGTATGGCGGCGCCGCACGTGGCTGGCGTGGTCGCCTTGTTGCTCTCCGCCCACCCGGAACTCCGCGGCGAGGTGGCTGCCGTCGAGCGCATTTTGGAACAAACCGCCGTGCCGCGCTCCGCCCCGCAGTCGTGCGGTGGCTTCGCGGGCGCTGCCATCCCCAATCCCGCCTACGGCTGGGGTCGCGTGGACGCCCACGCGGCGCTCGCGTTGGAGGACGGCGACGGCGATGGCCTGCCCGACTGGTGGGAAATCTGGCACGAACTTGACCGGACGGATCCCAGCGACGCCGGGCTGGACCCTGACGCCGACGGCGCCACCAACCTGGCTGAGTATCTCGCCGGCACCGATCCACGGGATGCCGCGTCCGTCTTCCGGATTGCTTCCGTCCAGATCGGCGAAGGCTTCACGCTGCGCTTCGAGTCGTCGCCCTACCGTCGCTACACGCTGGAGAGCCGATCCGAAGGTGCCGCCTGGACGCCAGTTCCCGGGCAGGAAGCCGTGGGCGGCCACGGTGGCACGCTGGCGATGACGCAGACAAATCTCCCACCCGGTGGCGCGCGCTTCTACCGCGTTAGAGTAGGAAGGTAGCAGTTCGCATTTTGGACCTGGGTCGCGCCCAGCACCGGCTAAAGCCGGGACTCCAAACGACTCTCGGCAGCGGAGGGCGGGGTTGGGAGTCCCGCCTTTAGGCGGTCGGGGTCAAACTGAGAACTGCTGGTAGGAAGGTAGGAGATGGTTTGGGTTCGCGATGATCGCTCGCTGCGCGGCACCTTGGCCGGCCGATTGCCAACCGAGATGGGGCTGACTGGACGGCCTGCCCGGCCATCGCGGCACGCACCCGCGGCGGTGAAATGGTGTGGACCCGTGCACCACCTCAGCGCAAATTCTTCGCATGAAGACCAAGACCAACTCCAACGATCGTTTCGTCATCATCATGGCCGGCGGCCGCGGCGAGCGCTTCTGGCCGGTGAGTCGCGAAAAGACGCCCAAGCAACTGCTCAGGCTGCTGGGCGAACGCTCCTTTCTTCAGGACGCCGTGGACCGCGTCCTGCCGCTGGTGCCGGCGGAAAACGTCTTCATTATCACCAACGAAACGCAGGCTGCAGAGGTGCGGAAGCAATTGCCGGCGTTGCCCAAGGAAAACGTGGTCGCCGAGCCAGTGGGCCGTGACACCACCGCCGCCGTCACGCTGGGTGCAGCGCTCGTCGGCGCGCGTTCGACCACGGGCGTCATGGCGGTGCTGCCGGCGGATCATGTCATCCCGCAACCGAGGAAATTTCAGCAGGTGCTGGGCGATTGCTTCGATCTCGCCGGTCGCGGGCAGGCGATTGTGACGATCGGCATCAAACCCACCGAGCCGAACACCGGCTACGGCTACATTCACACCGGCGCGGAATTGCCGCCGCCCACCGGGGCGAAGCCTTACCAGACCACGTTTTTCAAGGCCGAACAGTTCGTCGAGAAGCCCGACCGCGAGACGGCGGACCGCTATGTGGCCAGCGGGCATTACCGGTGGAATGCAGGCATGTTCATCTGGTCCTTTGTGACGGTGACGCGCGGTTTGGAGACGCATCAGCCGGAGATGTTTGCCGCCTGCCAGCGCTGGTTCGCCGTGGGGAATCAGCCCGCCAAACTGGCGAAGCTGCTGGCCAAAGAATACCCGGAGATCCGCAAGGTCTCGATTGACTACGCGCTGCTGGAGAAGGCGCAGAACGTGGTGGTGGCGGACGGGAGTTTCGAGTGGGACGACCTCGGCTCCTGGACGGCCCTGGCGCGGCACTTGAAATCCGATGCTGAAGGCAACTGCGCGGTGGCCGACTTCATCCACGTAGATGCGGCGCGGAATATCATCTTCGACGCGCGCAGCAAAGCGCGCCGGACGCCCATCGCCGTCGTCGGCCTGCGCGATTCGATCCTGGTGCAGACCGACGACGCCGTGCTACTGGCGCACCGCAGCCAGGCGCAGAAGGTGAAGGAACTGGTGCGCAAGCTCGCCGGGTCGGAGCAGTTCAAGCACCTGGTCTGAGCGGCGCGAGGGTGTCGCTGAGCTCGGGTTCCGGGCCGCCCGCTGAGTGGCGATGGGGACAGGCGCGGAGCTCCCCCAGCGAGCGAGGCGCGCTTCACCTGAGCGCTTCATGCCACTCATCGGTGCCGCGGAAGAAGCTTTCCAGGTAACGCGCCCGGGGCACCCACTCAGCGTGGCCGTCGCCGAACACCACGTTGCCACCCTCGGCGCCGTGATTGTCTCCGGCATCGGGGTAATCCTCATTCTGACGATTGGGATCGGTGGCATCGCGGTCATCCGCGTCGTATAGCACCCAGAGGGTCGAAGGACCGGCGGGGAGGCCGTAGAAATTCCATTTGGGGAAGCTGCCGGCGTTGTTGAGCTTGTAGGTGTAACCCGTGAGCACGCTGTCAGTCTTGCGCAGCATGACCCCCGCGGTGCCGGCGCCGAGGCGGGCGTTCATGAAACCGGCCACTTCGTAGCTGTGTCCCACGGTGCCGTTCTTGCCGGCGGCATTATTGGCCAAATCCAGGAGAAAAGTGTCGCCGCCGTGCAGGCGTTCGGCATAGGTGGCTACCCCAGTGTCGTTCGGACCGACCGGGCCGGCCACCGTCACGGGTAAGGGCTGGTCGCGGAGGTTGTTCTTGGTGGCGGGACAGAGGAAAGCTTTCAGCGCGGGCACATAATGGGGATAGAGCCAGTTCAAATCGTCATCCACCCAGTTGGCGACGCCGCTGAGCGCCTGCTTGGGATCCTCGTCGGTGTAGAGTCGTCCGCCAATGCCCAGTTGCCGGTTGTTGCTCAGGCAACCAATGCGCCGCGCCCGGTCCTTCGCCCGCGCCAGCGCTGGCAGCAGCAGACCGGCGAGAATCGCGATGATGGCGATCACGACCAGCAATTCGATGAGCGTGAAACCGCACCGGCGGCGAGCCGTGGTGAAAGCCGGAGCCTCAGACTCCGCCCTCCCGCTGACTGCGGCCGGGCAGTCTCGCCCGCGCTCTGGCGTAACGTTGCAGTCGGAGCGCGGCTGGCTCAGCCGCAGCCGCGTGCGCAAGCCGATGGCCCAAGGCTTGGTCACCGCATCCACCAGCGCGTTCCCACTCCCTTTTCGGTGATCGTTAGCGCCCGACGAAGTAGCTGGGTTGTCCTGCATTCCCAGCGGCTGCGGCTGAGACAGCCGCGCTCCACAACTGCATGGATACGGCCTAGCCGGGAGGTTTGTCGGCCTTCGGATTTCGGACTTCGGACTTCCTTCGGCCTTCGGATTTCGGAATTCGGATTTCATTTTAAGAAGTAGCGGCGTGAGCCGGCTCAGGCAAGAGTCGCAGCGTGGGCGGAGCTTCCTCGCGCATCGGATTGAGCGCGGGCGTCTGGCCGGAGAGTTGCCTCAGCCACCCGGCGATGCGCCTGCGGACCTCAGCAACCGGAAATTCCTCATGCCCGTCGGCGCGGGGCGCGAGATTGGCGTCGGCCAGTCGCAGCAGCGCGGCAGCGGGACCGAGGCGTTCCTTTTGCAGATGCACAAACGCCCCGGCGAGTTGGATGAGTCCTTTGTAGAAATCGCCCGCAGGTTCCCGGCGAATCGGCAGCCAGAGATCCTCCAATACTTCGTGGGCCTCGAAGTAAAGCTGCCGGTTGAAGCAATCGAACCACGCGAGGTAACGCGCGTCCTGCCGCTGCCCGGCGAACGGGGCGGCGAGGGCAACAATCTTCGGGGTCTTGGAACTCACGCCGCGGAAAGTAGCGGCTCCCCTGCCAGAGACAACACCCACCAAAACCCAGCGGCGCCATCTTTCGCAGTGACCTTCCCCTGCCCCGTCGCCAGACTCCGCGCCATGCAACGCCCGTCTCGCCAATCCAGCATCGTCGCCCGCTCCGGCCGCTTCGCCAGCGGCCCCGCCGCCGAGGTCGCCGCCTTCTCCGAATCCATTTCCTTCGACTGGCGGCTCTGGCGGCAGGACATCGCCGGCTCGCTCGCGCACGCCACGATGCTCCAAAAGATCGGGATCCTCACCGCCGCCGAGTTGAAATCCATCCAGACTGGTTTCGCCGAAATCGCCACTGAGATCGAGGCCGGCAAGTTCCGGTGGAAACCCGAGCTTGAAGACGTCCACATGAACCTCGAAGCCGAGTTGACCCACCGCGTGCCCGCCGGCGCCAGGCTCCACACCGGACGCTCACGCAACGACCAGGTCGCCCTCGACATCCGGCTCTGGCTCCGCGATGAAACCACCGCCCTCCAAACCGACCTCCGCACTCTCCAGCGCTCGCTCCTCAAACTCGGCGCGGCCAATGCCACCGTCGTCATCCCTGGCTACACGCATCTCCAACGCGCCCAACCCGTCTATCTCGCGCATCACCTGCTGGCCTATGTCGAGATGCTCGACCGCGACCACGGACGCCTTGCCGATGCCGCGGCCCGCGCCAACGTTTGCCCCCTCGGCGCAGGCGCATTGGCCGGCAGCACCTTGCCCCTCGACCGTGAACTCGTCGCCAAGCTGCTCGGATTCGTGGATGCCAAAGGTCGTCCGCAGGTCACTCAAAACTCCATGGACGCCGTGAGTGACCGCGATTTCGCCGTCGAGTTCTGTGCCACCGCGGCACTGCTCGCCGTCCACCTCAGCCGCCTGGCCGAAGACGTCATTCTCTGGGCCAGCAGCGAATTCAACTTCATCCGCATCGCCGACGCCTATACCACCGGCTCGTCCTTGATGCCGCAGAAGAAGAACCCCGACGTCGCCGAACTCACCCGCGGCAAATCCGCCCGCGTCATCGGCAATCTCATGTCCCTGCTGACCCTGCTCAAGGGCCTGCCGATGACTTACAACCGCGACCTCCAGGAGGACAAGGAACGGCTCTTCGACACCGCCGACACCGTCCGCGCCTGTGTCCGCCTCATGGCCGCGATGTTAGCACACACCACTGTCAACGCCCCCGCCTGCGCTGCCGCCGCGAGCGACCCGCTGCTGCTGGCGACGGACCTGGCCGACTACCTCGTGCGCCGCGGCATGGCGTTTAGGGAGGCCCACCACGTCGTCGGCGCCGTGGTGGCCCTGGCTGAAGGACTCGGCAAACCGCTCGACCAGTTGTCGCTCGTGGAATTGCAGGCCGTAAATCCCGCCTTCGCCCCGGACGCGGCGGACATATTCAACTTAGGAAAAGCTATGGCCCGCCGAGCCATCACGGGTGCCCCTGGGACCAAGGAAGTGCAGCGGCAGCTCGCGAAGTGGCGCAAGCTGCTGCGTTGAGCTTAGCACGCACACACGCGCTGACTGGCATCTTCAATCCGCGATCCGGGTTTGATTTATGACCACCAACGACCTCCTTGCTGAGATTCGCCAGACACGGGATGAACTCGCCCGCGAGACCGGCTACAACTTGGACCGTCTCTTCGTGCTTGTGCGCCAACGTGAACGTGAAGCTGCTGCACGCGGCGTGAGGTTTGTCTCCCCTGCGGAACAAGCCCCACCTGACGCATCCGCCGTGTTGCGCGAGGGGCCACCACCACCCTGACAGACGAGCCGCGCGCACCGCAACCACCAAGCTGTGTGCGTCACCGCGGGCCGAACACGAACCAAAGCCGCAGATGATAGTCGCCGACGGCCTGATTGGGCTGACTCTCCGGGCCGATCACCTCGGGAGCGTGGAACTTGTTGCCGATGGGCGCGATGCCGTGGAGGAATGACAGGTTGCCATCGGGAAATGCCGCGCGCGTCTTCTGCGGCGACTCGCCGGTCTGTGGCGTGCCAACCCGCAGAAACAGATCGGGCGTTTCGGTCAGGACCGTGAACTGTCCCTCCCCTGTCACAAACTGCACCCAGACGAAGTCGCGGAAGTAACCGTTGAATTCAGGATAGCTCCACTGTTGGCCTGGGACCAGATCGTTATACGCCGTGCGCCAGACATCTGTCCGCACCCCTTGCAGCCGGTTCTTCCACACTCGGTACGGTCCGGCCCCCAGCCAGGTCTTTTCCCGTAGCGACTTCTCCGGGTAATCAAACGTCACTCCCAAGTAGTCCACGCTGCCTGTAGCCGAGTAAGTGCAATCTAACTCCAAGTAGCCGGCAGGATGCACCTTCCACACCCAGCGCAGCGGACCTTGCGCCGCAGTGACGGTGTAAGTGCTGCCCGACGGTCCATGTTGAACCGTCGCCAAGGGCGAATCTGCTGGGGCAGGGGCGAGTCGCGGGCCATTGCTGAGCGCATAGGTCTCGGCCCCGTTCAGCGCGCCCAGCAGCCGGCCAGTCGCCACGTCAAAGCGCACGGTGAGCTTGCCTGCCGTGACCTCCAGAGCGCCTTGCTCAGTGCGAGCCACGACGGCCGGCCCCGCATGAGTCGGCAGCAGTGCCGGCGTCAATTGTGCCGCTGACTTCACCCGCCACGACCAAGTCCAGAGTTCTCCCCCGTTGGGATCCCGTGCGGTCAGCATCAACGCATCGTGACGGCGCCAGTCCTTCGGCAGTGGCAGGCGCAGCGATCCTCGCGTGCCCGGACTAACCGACGGTCCCGGAAACGCCCCACTGGCGCGCACGACATGGCCGGCCTGGACTTCACTCGGTTTGCGAAAGTCCACCAACCCCCAGGCAAAGCGGCATTGGCTGAGGTCGGTGAAGCTGTATTGGTTCTCGACCGTGAGAGTGCCGTCGAAACTATCATCCAGCAAAGGTGTCAGCACTTGCACCGGCGACCAGAGTTCCTGGATGGCGTAATAGCTGCCTTCCTTCTCGCGATAGGGGCCGACGATCCCATCGGGCGCCTGATTACCGGCGCAATCTATCCGGCCTCCCTGGTCGGCCCGCACCGTACCTTCATCCACCAGCGCCCAGAGAAATCCTCCCGCTCCCAGTGGTGACGCCCGCACCGCGCGCCAGTAATCGCGCAGCCCGGCGCCGTGGCCACCGTCATACAGCCCGTGCAGAAACTCCGTCGGCAGCACGAGCTCGCTCGGCACATAGAAATGCTGCGGCTTGGGGATAGCTCTGCCAGCGAGCAATAACTCGTGTTCGGCGAAAGTGCGGTAGTGCGCGGTGTTGATACCCTGGTTGGATTCCCACGGGTGGAGCACGCGGCGCCCTTGCGGATCATAGCGCGGAAACTCTGCATCCAGCTCCTTGTTCCAGCCGCCTTCGTTGCCGTTATCCCAGAAGAGAATGCTCGGGTGGTTCACATCGCGCGCGACCAACTCGCGCACAAGTTGTTTCCCTGTTTGCGTGTCGTAAGGCTCACGCTGCCAGCCGGCCAACTCATCCAGCACGTACAGCCCCAACTCATCGCAAGCGTCGAGAAAGTCCGTGTCCGGCGGGTAATGCGACATGCGTGCCGCATTCATGTTCATCGCCTTCATCAGGCGCGCGTCATCGTAACAGACCTTGCGACTGAGACAGCGGCCGGAATCCGGCCAAAAGGAATGTCGGTTCGCGCCTTGCAACACAATGCGCGCGCCATTGAGAAAAAGTCCCTGACCGGGGCGAACCTCAAAGGTGCGAAAGCCGAACCGCGGGTTGACCGTATGCACCGGCTTTCCGTCCTGCTCGAAGGTGACTTCCACTTGATAGAGATCCGGGGTTTCCGCCGACCACGGTTTCACGCCTGCAATCTGGCTGCGCAGAGTAACAAGACGCTCTGCGCCCGCCGTCACCGGGGCGCTGAAAGGCTCGCCCACCGGCTGGCCCACCACTGTCAGCACGCGGGCCGTGGCCCGACTCGCGGCGGCGACGCCTTGCAGGTGAACGTCCAGCCGAAAGCTGCCGTCCGCGCGGGCATCCACCGCCGTCCAGTCAATGAACGACGCCGGCAGGGCCTCGAGATATACCGGACGATAGATGCCGCCGAACACCCAGTAATCTCCGAGCCGCTCCGCATCCTCCACCCGCGAATTCGCGGACACCTTGCTCACCTTCACCTCCAGCAAGTTCGTTGCGCCGAGGCGGACCAAACCCGTGACCTCGTATTTGAAACGATAGAAGCCGCCTTGGTGAAGCGGCCCGGCAGATTGACCGTTCACGAGCACCTCGGTGTCAGTCATCACGCCCTCGAACACGAGGTGGACCCGCCGCCCCGCCCAGGCCGACGGCACAGCGAATCCGTGCCGATACCTGCCTTGCTCGTTGCTCTTCCCGGCCATCGGGACGTTGCCATAGTCGAACGCGCCGAAGCCCTGCAGCTCCCAATTCGCGGGCACGGCAATGTTTGTCCAGAACCCACTGTTGCGTCCCCCCGTGCAGAAGAAGTCCCAGCGCACCGCGTCATCCTTGTCGCGGCCGGACAGGTATTGGCGTTGCGTGGCCGTCGCCTCGTCCGCCAGCCCATTCAGGGTCGCAAGCACGGCGCAAAACAGGCAGAGGATTCTTTCAGGTTTCATAGCGTCACTCGGCGGATCGAAGCCGCCGCCCGATGCTGCCGCGCCCGCCCGCGGAACGCCAGCGCCCTCCCCGCGTTTTGGCTGGCCGACCACTTCGGTCGGCACCGGCCTATCCATGGGCAAGTTCGCTGACCGCGGATTCCATGCCCACGTCGCGCTGGCTACAAGCCGGCTGCACCATGCGCGAGGCGGGCCCTGGGAAAGGAGAAATGGGGCTTCAATCGCGGGGCGGGGCGTGCAATGCTTGGCGCATGGCAGACAACAAAACGCACCCCCCAGGCGGGGTCGCCTTGGAGTGCCCCGGTGGACTGACGCGGGGCACGACGTGGGCAGCGCTGCCACGGGTGCAGAAACCTGTGGCATCATTGGCTGTCGGATCGAGTTGCGCGGAAAGGTCTGAAGATCAGCTATGACAATCCGGAAAAACTTGGTGGCAGTTAGTCTCGCCAGCTTGCTTTCGTTCACCGCGCCGGCTGAGCCGGTGGACCCGTTCAATACGGTCTGGGATTCCCCGAGCGCGGACCACCACGGCTCGATGCCGCTCGGCAATGGTGACGTCGCCCTCAACGCCTGGATGACGAAGGACGGCGACCTTCATCTCTACCTCAGCAAGACCGACGCGTGGGATGACAGCGCCCGTCTGGTGAAAATCGGCAAGGTGCGCGTTCACTTCGAGCCGAATCCGATCACACCGGGCACGGGGTTTCGTCAGGAACTTAAGCTGAAGGAGGGCTGCATCGAAATTGCGACCGGTAACAAGGCCGAGACCAGGATCCGCTTGTGGGTGGATGCGAACCACCCCGCCGTGCAGGTCACGGCCGAAAGCGCCGCGCCGCTCGAAGTCACCGCCTTCATTGAACTTTGGCGCACCAATCAGCACGAACTGGTGGAAGTGCAATGCAGCGATGTCCTGAACCATCCCGGCCAGCCGCAGAACAAACACTCAGCCACGATCATCGAACCTGACACTGTGCTCGCCAACCAGCGTGACCGCATCGGCTGGTTTCACCACAACCTCAAGTCGGTTGGGCCGCAGTTGCTCGCCGAGGTGCAGGGTCTGACCGGTTTTCCGCAGCCTGATCCGCTGCTGCACCGCACGTTCGGCGCCGTCGTCACGGCGGTCGGCGGCGAGCGGCTTGACGATCTGCGCCTGCGCTCGCCACGCGGCACCACGCACCGTTTCAGCGTGTTCGTACTAACACGCCAACCATCCACGCCGGAGAGCTGGCTGGCGGACCTGGACGAGCGCATCCGCCGTGTCGAGACGCAGCCGTTCGCGGCGCGGCGCGCGGCGCACAATGCCTGGTGGGACGAGTTCTGGCGCCGAAGTTGGATTCACGCCTCCGCCAACACCAATGCCCATCCGTCGCCCGCCGCCATCGTTCCCACGAATCGGCATCCCGTGCGCCTCGGCATGGACCAAGGTGGCGGGAGCAAGTTTGCCGGTGAACTCGGGCGATTGACGATGCTTGGCCGGCCACTGAGCGAGGCCGACATCGCCGTAGCCGCTGATGCCAGTCGGCGCGCTGCTCCCTTGGCGGCGAGTTTGAAGTTGGCCCCGACTGGCGGCGGCAGCTACGACGGGGTTATCTTCGCCGGCACGAATCTGACGCCGCAAACCCTCTTCAACTCGGCCGCGTGGAATTTCACTGCCGGCTTCACCCTCGAAGCCTGGGTCAGGCCGGCGAAACTCGACAGCCGCGGTGCGCGGTTGGTGGACAAGATCACCCCTGGCAGCAGCGATGGCTTCCTGCTCGACACGCATCCCGGCAACAGCCTGCGCTTCATCTGCGGCGGCGACGTCCTCCAGCAAGACGACGCCCTTCCTGCCGGTCAGTGGACGCACGTTGCCGCCGTGGCCGATCCGGCGGCGGGTGGGTGCCGCCTCTACGTCAACGGCCAGCTCTCCCTTAACGCCACCGGCGTACCGGTGCGGGACGAAGCCGCCTATGTCAGCCAGATGTATCAACTCCAGCGTTTCATCACCGCCTGCGCGGGACGGGGTGCGTATCCGATCAAGTTCAACGGCTCACTCTTCACCGTGCCGCCCGGCCCGAGTGAGCAGGACCCTGACTATCGCCGCTGGGGGCCGGGCTATTGGTGGCAGAACACGCGCCTGCCCTATATCAGTCTCTGCACGTCCGGAGACTTCGAGCTCATGCGCCCGCTCTTCCGCATGTATGCCGAGGAGTTGCTGCCGCTCGGCAAATACCGCACGAAGCTCTACCTCGGCCATGCGGGTGCATATTACCCGGAGTGCATCATGTTCTGGGGCGCGGTCTTCAGCGAAACCTATGGCTGGACGCCGTTCGAGGAGCGCAAAGACAAGCTCCAAGAGAGTGGCTGGCACAAGTGGGAATGGGTCGGCGGCGTCGAACTCGCCTGGATGATGCTCGACCACTACGACCACACGCTGGATCGCGAGTTCCTCCGCCAGAGCGCGCTGCCCTTCTCGCGGGAGATGCTCACCTTCTTCGAGCAACAGTATCCCACCAACGCGCAGGGCAAACTGGTCATGCACCCGTCGCAGGCGCTGGAAACCTGGTGGCACTGCACCAACGCCATGCCCGAGCTGGCCGGTTGCATCGCGGTCACCGAGCGACTGCTCGGGTTGCCTGCCGACCTTGCCTCCGTTTCCGACCGCGAAGCCTGGCAGCGTTTCCGCACCAAGCTCCCACCGATTCCGCTGCGTGAAGTCAACGGCCGGAAAGCCCTCGCGCCTGCCGAGTTCTTCGCGCAGAAGAGCAACATCGAGAACCCGGAACTCTACGCTGTATTCCCCTTCCGCCTCTTTGCCTTCAACCGTCCCAACGCCGATTGGGCGCTCACCGCGCTGGAGCATCGCTGGGATCGCGGTCACAGCGGCTGGCGTCAGGATGACATCTTCATGACCTACCTCGGCCTGGCGGACGACGCGCGCAGAGCCATCGTCAGCCGCGCCCGCAGCCACGACCCCGGCGAGCGCTTCCCCGCGTTCTGGGGACCGAACTACGACTGGACGCCCGATCAGGACCACGGCGGCGTCCTCATGAAAACATTTCAAGCCATGCTGCTCCAGACCGACGGGCGAAAGATATTCCTGCTGCCCGCCTGGCCGAAGGAATGGAACGTCGAGTTCAAGCTGCACGCCCCGCAACAAACCGTGGTGGAAGGCCTCTATCAGGACGGGAAGCTGGCGTCACTGAAGGTCACGCCGGAATCGCGGCGGGCAGACGTGGAGCTGCCCCGCTGACGCGCGAGGCAACCGATGCTGGAGCGGCCAAGGACAACCTTGTGATCACGCCGCTGGCCATCCCGATGCTGTCCGGCCTCGGCACCCTTTCCACCACCTTCCTGCTCCGCAATCAGGCGGCGGACTGAACCCGAAGTCCGAAGTTCGGTTCAGTTGCGAACTGGGCGCGCGGCCTTCAGGCCGTTTCAGCCTGGCCCTACCCGCGGGTGTTCGCTCGCACCAAACCTTGCGGACCCTGAAGCGGCGTAAACGCCGTGCTCCGCCGCGCTGCCCTTGCCTAACCGCTTTTCCAACTTCGGAATTCGGACTGGATGCAGGTCGGCGCACTGTGAGTGAGCATCCTCCTGGTGTCGGCCAGCACCTGGCTGATCCTCTGGTTGTCCGCCCGCGGTGCCCGCTGGCTCAGTCCCCTCGCGCTGCGGATCACCCCGCGAATCATGGGACTGCTGCTGGCGGCCGTGGCGGTGCAATTCCTGCTGAACGCGCGCAAGGATCTGACGGTGGTTCCGTAGGCGACCTCGGTTGGTAACAGCGCGAATCTACCGGGCGGGCGTCACGAGGCGGAATCCCCGCTCGGCCGTGCCATCCGGAAAGAAGGGAATGCTGATGTCCCGGTTGGTAGCGGCGACCGGAACGTCGAGCAGCTTCTCCCAGGTTCCGCTACTCAGGTTCGTCGCCGTCTGCACGGTATAGCTGTGATTGGAAACAGCGCTGAACTGGAGCCGCCAGGCCGCGTCGCTATCCCCACTGATTGCCAGCCGGAACACGCTCTGCGGATCGTGTGGGTCGGTGCCGGCGAGGTACTCCTGCAAGTTGTTCAGGCCGTCGTGATCGGCGTCAAAGACCGCGTCGTTGGCCTGCGGATTCAGTCCGTGGGCAACTTCCCAGAAATCGGGCATGCCGTCGCCGTCCGAGTCGAGAAAGGAGACGGTCAGGAAGGCGACGCTGCTCGTGGCTGCACCCGCGAGGTTCGTCACCGCCAGCAGGTAGCTGCCGGCTTGATTCGTCTGCACATTGGGCAGGGTGAGCGTGGCCTTGGTTTCGCCGGCAAGGGCCGTGCCGTTGAACCGCCACTGGTAATCCAGCGGTGCGGTGCCAACCGCCGTGGCGTTGAAAGTGGCGTTGCTGCCCGCGAAGGCCGCCTGGGATTGCGGCTGCGCCGCCAGATACGGCGCACGAAAGTCCGCCCGGCCAATCAGCTCGAAGTCAAAGGCGAAGTCACTGCTCATGGCGCTGGACTGGTGCACTTCAGCGGCGATGACGTTGGTCCCGGGCACGAGGTAGCCAGGGTCAATCGCGCTGCTGTAGAAGCTGGTTTCATCCACGCCGCTGACATTGGCCAGCGCGGCGGTCAGGTAGTTAATCGGATCACCCGGCAGGTTGTTACGGTACACCGGCATCCCGTTCAGATGAATGAGCACGCCGTCATCGCGTTGCACGCGGAGGTCCAGGCCGGTGAACGAGGCCGGATTGCTCAGGACAAACGCGCGCCGGAAGTAGGTCGTGATGTATTTGTTGTTCGCGTCCGGGCCGAAAGCAACCGTGGTGGTGGGCCACTCGCCGTTGGCATCGCCGTAACCCAGCATGGCTGGACCGACGGCCCAGGCGCTGTCGTTGTAGTGGATGGCTGTCCAAGTCGCACCCAAGTCCGCGCCCGTATCGCGGTATTTCCACACCGCTCCGGTGGCGATCAAGGTGACATTCGTGGTGAACCCGGCGACCACCGCGATGTCCACCGGCGCCGAGGTGCGGCTGAGGCCGCCGTCATCGGTGACCACCGCGGTCAGACGATGCGGACCGACCGGAAGATTGAGCCAAAGGAGGCTGAATGGACTGACGGTGGCTGTCCCCAGCAGGCGGGCATCAAAGTAGAATTCGACCCGGGCCACCGCACCGTCCGGATCGCTGGCGCTGGCCGCCACCTCCACCGTCGAGCCCGCCACGAACGCCGCACCCGTGGGCGGGTTAGTGAGGATGACGCTCGGGGGCTGGTTGGTCGTGGCCGGCGGGTAGAGTTGGGTTGCGGGAATGACTTCCTGCAGCACGCTGGGCGCAGACCAGAAGAGTTGCGCCACCGCACCACCGCCGTTTTCGTACATTTCCAGCTTCACGTCGTAAAGTTGGCCGGCCTGCAACGCGAGGAGCCCGGCGTTCTCCGTCGGGCCGTGGTCGGTCCAGTTGTCAATGAGGAGTTGGTCGTTCACCCAGAGGCGAATGCCGTCATCACTCACGGTGTAGAAGGTGTAAGTTTCGCTGTAGCGCGGCTGCACCTTCCCGGTCCAACGCACGGAGAAGGTATCCTCGCCGATGCCCGCAGCGGGCGCGCCCCCGCCCCAATCGAAGTTCACCGTCGGATCCATGCGGCGGACGCGTGTGCCGGTGAAGTTCAGGTTGTCGTAGTAATCGCCGCGCAGCCCGGTGCCGCTGCCCATCGGCGGCGGAGTGACCGTGATGCTGACGGGCGCGGAAGGGGTGACCGCGAGGCCGTTATCGCGGGCTTTGGCAACGAGCGTGTGCGTGCCGGCAGGCGCGTTGGACCAGACAAAGGTGAAGGGTGCATTGGTGGCCTCACCGAGCGTTACCTCGTCCGCGTAGAATTCGACCCGGCGGATGAAGCCATCGCTGTCGGACGCCGTGGCGCTGAACGTGACGTGGGCCGGAGCGGCGAAGTTCGCACCGTTGGTCGGTGTGATCAGCGTGCAGATTGGCGGCTGGTTCAACACGTTTGTTGCGCCGGGGGTAATGCCAGAAGCAAACCAGTTCGTCGGTTCGTTGCCGTAGGCGGTGGGCGCGCGACGCTGAAGTGACGGGCCGGCGCCATCCGCACTGAGTGGCCAGGGTGCCTGGTCACGATAACGCACCTCGTCCACGACGATGGAAGCGAGCCCGTTGGTGTCGGGCGGGTCGGGCCGCTCCAGCGCCAGGCGTTCTCCGCCGTTTTGCAGCGATCC
>Ga0105047_10005638_pt1 | contig 21403 bp, 19 predicted proteins | sample MAT04_FD_78384 | JGI IMG/M metagenome (GOLD analysis project Ga0105047, IMG submission 78384) | Freshwater microbial communities from Lake Fryxell liftoff mats and glacier meltwater in Antarctica - MAT-04 (megahit assembly) | ecosystem: Environmental > Aquatic > Freshwater > Ice > Liftoff... | reverse complement strand
GAATGAACATCTTACACTACTTGCCAAGCGTTTAAAATGAATGAGAGCGGTTGGCTGTTTTGGTTTATGTGCATAATAAAAAATCCTTGCTTTTTTTGCAAGCATTTAACTTTCAAGGTACTACAAGGGAAAACCTATCAGGTCTGGGCGCGATACATCGTCCGCATAGCCCTCTGCATCGTCCGCACTGGCGAGGGTATGGCATCATCAGCCCTGTGTATGGCATCATTTGCCGATGTAAAGCCGAAATTTGAGGTAAAACCCCGAAAATGAGCATAAATCCAATTGGGCAGGGGAAATTTCGAAGTATCTATCGCCCCCGTCTAAACCAGACCTCCGAGTTCTTTAAGAACTCGGAGGTCTTTTACAATATGCGCCGTTGTCACGCTGCAAGCGTGACCTACATGGTTTATTTCAACTGCGCTTTGATCTTCTCGGCAGTATCTTTATAGCCATCCAATTTCTCGCGTTCCTTTGCGACCAGCGCGGCGGGAGCTTTGTTGGCGAAGTCTCCGCCAAGTAAATTCTCCAGACGTTCAATGTGAGACTGCGCTTCTTTCAACTCTTTTTCGAGGCGCGGCTTGTCAGCGGCGAGGTCTACCGTATCCGCGAGCGGAATGTAAATCTCAACCGAACCGACCACGATCACGGAGCTATCTTCCGGCTTCCCGGTCAGGGAGTTTTCAATCGTGATGAGTGAGAAGTCCAGACCGGCAAGCGCGGCAATCATTTGCGCCTGTTCTTTCAGCAGGTCAGTCTTTGCGCCAGCCGAGATATGTGCGACAAGTTTTCTGGATGGCGCGATGTTCTTCTCCGCGCGCAGGTTGCGGATGGCACGCACCAACTCTTGAATGAGGGTGAAATCTGCGGTCTTGGATTCTTCCCAGCCTTCGGCTTCGCGCGGCTCCGGGAATTTTGCGGTGATAAGAACTGGCGACCAATCTTGAGCGAGAGTGGAGAGTGGAGATTGGAGAATTGCCGTTTTGAGATGTCCCCAGACTTCTTCGGTGATGAAGGGCGTGAAGGGATGCAGCAAACGCAGCGAAATATCAAACACGCGCACCAGCGTTTCCACAGTCTTCTTTCTGCTTTCTTCTTTCTGCATTTGTCCCTTCGCGATTTCTACGTACCAATCCGCGAAGTCAGACCAGATGAATTCGTAAATCTGCTGTCCAGCCTGTCCATATTGGAAGTTCTGGAACTGGCGTTCCACGTCACGGATGAGGGTTTGGAGTTTGGACCAAATCCATGAATCAGCTAAAGTGTAATCTTCCCTCACCCCTTGCCCCTCTCCCTCAGGGAGAGGGGCAAGGGAGTCAATCGCATTGATCACAAAGCGTCCCGCGTTCCAAATCTTATTGGCGAAGTTGCGGTTGGCTTCCACTTTCTTCACACCCACACTGCTGTCGTTGCCGGGCGTGGACCCCACCAACAGTGTGAAGCGCAGCGCATCCGTGCCGAACTCATCCATCATGATCAGCGGGTCGATCACATTGCCCTTGGTCTTGGACATTTTATGTCCATGCTCATCGCGTACCAGTCCGTGCATGTACACCGTATGGAACGGCGGGACTTCCGTAAATTCAAGTCCGCTCATAATCATACGCGCGACCCAGAAGAACAAAATGTCATAACCCGTTTCCATGTAGGAGGTTGGGTAAAAATATTTTAGGTCAGGTGTTTGCTCGGGCCAGCCCAACGTGGAGAAGGGCCACAAGCCGGAAGAGAACCAGGTATCCAGCACATCTTCATCCTGACGGATTTCCTTCGAGCCGCAGGTGGCGCATTGAGTTGGGTCTTCGCGCATCACGGTCATGTGGTGTTCGGGGCAATACCAAACCGGGATGCGGTGTCCCCACCAAAGCTGACGGCTGATGCACCAATCCTTGATGTTGTCGAGCCAGTTGTAATACACCTTTTCAAAACGCTCAGGCACGATCTTGATCCGCCCGTCATGCACTGCAGCCAGTCCGGCATTTGCAAGCGATTCCATTTTGACGAACCATTGCTCCGAGATCATCGGCTCGACAATTTCACCGCCGCGCTGTGAGCGTGGGATGGTCGTCATATATTTTTCTTCCTTGATGACGAGACCCGCGGCTTTCATATCTGCCCAGATATTCTTGCGCGCCACGATCCGGTCCTGACCCTGATACTTGCCGCCGTTTTCGTTGACCTTTGCCTCTTTGTCGAGCATTGAAATGATCGGCAGGTTGTGACGCTGCGCGATGGCATAGTCGTTCGGGTCGTGCCCTGGTGTGATCTTGAGCGCGCCCGTGCCGAATTCCATGCTGACGTATTCATCCGCAATGATGGGAATCTCACGCCCAAGCATCGGCACGATGGCTTTGCGCCCGATGAATTTCTTGAAGCGTTCATCGTCAGGGTGGACAGCCACAGCGGTATCGCCCAAAATCGTTTCGGGGCGGATGGTGGCCACTGGTATATAAACCTCCGAGGTCTCCGAGACCTCGGAGGTTTGTGGCTTAATCATATATTTGAAATAATACAGCGTGGCTTGTTCCTCGGTGTATTCCACTTCGAGGTCAGATACAGCGGTCTTGAGTCCCGGCGACCAGTTGATGAGACGCGGGCCGCGATAGATCAGTCCCTTTTCATAGAGGCGCACAAATGCTTCTCGGACTGCCCGACTCAGCCCGTCGTCGAGTGTGAAGCGTTCCCTGTCCCAGTCACAGGATGCGCCGAGGCGTCGAATCTGATTGGTGATCATGCCGCCATATTTATGTTTCCAGTCCCAGGTGCGCTCAATAAATTTCTCGCGCCCGAGTTCTTCGCGGGTTACTTCGTCATTTTTGAGCAGGTCACGTTCCACCATGAGCTGTGTGGCAATGCCCGCGTGATCGGTGCCGGGCACCCAAAGCGTGGAGAAGCCCTTCATGCGGTGATAGCGGATCATGAGGTCTTCGATGCTAACGGTCAGGGCGTGACCGATGTGCAGTTCGCCCGTCACATTGGGCGGGGGGATCGAAATGACGAACGGTTTAACACTCGGGTCGAAACCGGGTTGGTTGGGATCGTTATGCGGCTTGAAGAATCCGCCCGAATCCCACATCGCATAAATGCGGGATTCGGTGGCTTTGAAATCGTAGGCTTTGGGTAATTCGTGTTTGGTCATTCAGTCTCCTCACGTCATTGCGAGGGAGCGGAGCAACCGAAGCAATCTCCAACACTGTGGGAGATTGCTTCGACGGAAGAGCACCGCCTCGCAACGACATAACTTAAAATAAAAACGCCTCGTCCAATAAGAGGACGAAGCGTGTGCTCCGCGGTACCACCTCAGTTCAGTCTTTCGACTGCGCTCGGTAACTGACTAACATCAGTTTATGCTGTAACGGGCAATCCCGTGCCGTTCTACTGACCACTGTTCACTGAACACTGTCTTTCTTCGGCAATCAATTCAGGCGACTTCAGCAATTCTTTTCTGCGAAGGCTCACAGCCGATGACCTTCTTTTCTGCCAGAGAGATAATTGCTTACTACTTCTGAATGGCTGGGATTATATGCTTGGGAAGGGAATGCGTCAAGAATAATTTCCGGATTTTTTGACGAAAAGCCTGACAAGCGGAGAAAAAATCCGCGCAAGCACAAAGATGATTAGATACCACCACGGTGCGGCCAGTTGACTCTTCCCGCGCTGCATTGCCCGCACGATGAGTCTGGCTGCTGTTTCGACGGGCAGGTCCAGCCGCCGATACCAGTTCGGCTGTCCCGTGCGCGGGTGTGAAATGGACTGGGCGAAATCCGTTCCGCGCAGGGGACCGAGGATGATGAGCAGCGTCTGCGCGCCTTCGAGTTGGATGGAACGCGTGAACGCATGTACCGAAGTTTTACTCGCCGCATACAAACTCATCGAAGGCAGGTTCATTTCTCCCGCTGCCGAGCCGATGTTGACGATCAGCTCAAGTGGAGATAAGCCCGCGATCAACTCAAGCGGAGCCAGCGTGTTGACCTGCATCACGCGCTCGATCTCATCCACCGTGAGTTGACTCAATTGCGAGTGACTGCCAATCCCCGCGCAGTTGATGAGGATGTCAATTATGTGATTCGCGCGTACTTTTTCAATCAAATTCTTTCTTTGGGAAAGATCGCTCAGGTCGCAAATAAACACTTGCGCGTTTTTAAGTGCAGCCAGATCGTGGTCAACGAGAATAAGCGAACAGCCTTCCCGGTCGAGAAGCAGCGCGAGTTCGCGTCCAAGTCCGCGCGCCGCGCCGGTGATCAAAACCGTTTTGCCGCGCAGGTTCAAGCCTCGCCTCCTTTGACCGAATCTGCAATGGATTGATCAAGCGTAAATTTCGGTTCCCAGCCCATTTCAGTTTTGATCTTTTCATGCGAGCAGGGTTTGTCAATGTTCATCTGCGAAGGGCGGCGGATGCCGGGGTTGAGATTCAGCGCATCAAGCAGGGCGACCAAGCTGTCGGCAAGTTTTAATCCAAAGGATGAAATTGGAAAGACGCGCGTCTTTTTTCCAAGATGTTTGACCACTGCCTGGGTAAACTGGATCATGCTTGCGTTATGTGACGAGACGAGGTATCGCTCGCCGCTGCGTCCCTGGGTGAGCGCCAGCGTCACCGCGTGGGCCACGTCGCGCACATCCACAAAAGCGTTGACGTAATCCATCATCGGCAGGATGGGAAATTTGCGGATTGCGTTGATGGCGGCTTCCACACGCTCTGAGCCGGGTCCGAGGATCACGCTTGGGTTGAGCATGACGACGCGCATGTCGTTTTTCATTTCGTTCAGTTCGATCTCGCTCAGCCGTTTGGTGTAGCCGTAAATATCAAACTTCTTTTTGTATTCGAGGTCTGGGAAAAAAGTTTCGTTGGTAACTTGCGGCGGACGAAACTCAACGGCAGAGATGGAACTGATGAAGATAAAGTTTTTGCATCCCGCTTTACGCGCGGCTTGCGCGAGGTTGCGCGTGCCGATCACGTTGGCATCAAAGACTTTTTGCGCGTCTGCTTTTATGAATGAAACCATCGCAGCGTTGTGGATGACCACGTCCACGCTTTTGAGATGTTCGGCAAAGGATTCGGGCTGGGTCAACTCGCCACGCACCCATGTCACGCGTTCCAGTTTTTCAAGGTTCAAAAATGTCTTGCGCTGTGTGCGGATCAAAACCCGCAATTCTCCCTGCGGGTCAAAATCATGGATGGCTTGCACAATGTATTGTCCGAGGAAGCCGAAGCCGCCGGTGATGAAATATGTGGTCATGGAGTTTCCTGAAAATTCACGCGCGCTCAGTCACAGCCGGTCATTTGTACGATGCGCGCATTCGGCAAAAAGAAAATTGTTTGATACCAGGCAGGTTTTAGATTTGCAAAACTTGAATTGAAACTATGCGGCAGACCTCCAACATAGATGTGCGTTACCTGCTGCTGGCAGAGCATGTCATGCGTGCTTTGGAGATTGAAATCTTTGGAGTAAGGCAGGGCGAAGACCATACGCCCGGTCAACGACGTGACCCAAGTCCCTGCGTCTGTGCCTATTCCCTCCATGGATGCGCCGGAGGCAGCCAGACTCAAGTCTGTGCTGGCGATGGCGATCCGCGCGTTGGCGGGCAGGTGTTTGTCCATCCAATCCAGCGTCACGACATCGTCGCGGCTTACCAGCCGACAACAGTCTGACGGGCTGAAGTTGTACGCTGCCCACGCGTGGATGATGATGGCCGCGGCCAGCACTGTCACGGCAAATCTGGGCAGGCGCGTTGCTCCCAGCCCGCCGAGGAATGCCAGCGGCAGGAATAACGCCATTTCCACGATTGGTCTGTCTAGCAGGCTAAACGCAAATGAGACGGGAATAAATATCCCAGCCAGCATCAACAGGCTGGCAAGGATGGAGAAAAGCATCAGACGGGGAAATGATCGGAAAACAGAAGCAGCTAAAAGTCCGACCAGCAGCGTGACCCAGATTCCGTACGGTTCAAAAATCAGACCGATAACCTGATTCTGATTAATCAGCAGGATCAGCCCCCCCAGCATTGCACCGGTCAACGCGAAGAATAGGATGCGTTTGTTGCGCGGCACCGCAGACAATATCCATGCTGCGCCAAAAATTGCCAGAAAAATAATCGCGCGGCTGTGGATAAGAATCGAGGCTGCGGCGCTCAACGCGAGCAGCCAGCGATTTTTTGTGAACGCCGCGCCGAGCGTGAATTCGATCAAAAGCAAACTTAACAGCGCGGGATACTTGCCCCAGTTGACCGCATGGGCCGGCATGAACCAGCCGAACGCGGCGAGTGTCACTCCAAAAAAAGCCGCCCTGTTTGAGTTGGTGGCGCGCCGGACAAAAAAATAAATCGGCAAGGGGATTGCCGCCAGTATGATCTGCCCAAACAGCAGCATGACTTGCCCAGGATTTGCGTGCGTGACCAACGTAAACGCCGCGACAATAATATGATAGCCGCGGTGATAATAGGGCGCCGTTATAAAGACATCGTCCATGCGCATCAGCGACTGAATAATTTCGTAGTGCATTGCTGAGTCAAAATAAGGGGGCAAAACCGCATTGGCGGGAAATCCCAGGCGCAGGAAAACAAAGAACAGGAAAACAATAACAGGAATTGCGACCCCGGGTGAGATGAGTTTCCACACAGCGTGGACGGCAAATGCCGCGCTGATGGCGAGGAGCGCAAAAGCAATGATCGAAATGAAATTGTCGGGGATGAAAAAGCGCAGACCCAACAGCAACGCGGAGATTATCAGCGCCGGCAGGGGCCATCCACCCAGAGCCAGCGCAGCGAGTTCGGCATCGGTGAATTGTGTCCCCGTTATTTTTTTTAGAGCCGCAAAAGTTAACAGCGTCCCCCAGCTCACGCAGGTCAGAATCGCAAGAATGAGTTCCCAGTTTTGAACAAGGACATGCGCGCTATTAATGAACAGGTCATTGTTCATAAGGGAACATCACGGGTTGGGATAAGCCGTATTTGGCGTTGATGTTGATCCGGGAGTATTCGTTGCTTTACTTAGAGTTGGTGTGGGCGTGACTTCCCCGTTTGGAGAAGGAGTGGCAGAAGCAATGGGAGTCACAGTCGGCGTTTCTTCTCCGCCGGGAGTTTCTGACGGCAGGCTGATCGGCGTCGAGAGCGCGATTGCCGAGATCAAAAACGATCCACGCGCGATCAGCGTATCACCATCGGTGGCGTACACTTCAAGGTCAATCGTTTCTCCAAGCGGCGTGCGGACACCAGTGCAATATGCGCTGGTCGGTGTGGATTCGACCACCTCGCACGTATAAATGCTGACCGTTCCTCTATTCATCGCTTTAACGTAGAACGGAGCATAGTCTGCATTGGGCAATTGGAAATTGATCACCATGCGGTTGAGGTTGTTCGCCCCAAATGTGACGATGCACAGACCGCTGGCATCCTCGTCGCACATGACCACATTTGCCACTGGAGACTCTGCGCTTTTTTCGTTTGATCCGCGCAGGTTTTTGATGACCAGTGTCAGGACGGCAAACCAGAACAGCACGAAGATAATCCCGATTGCGCCCAAAATAATGAAAATTTGTTTTTGTTTCATAAATAATTACCTCAACAGCTCCAAACAATCTGCGATGTTTTTACCTGATTTTCTTCCATGTTTCGTTTGCTTTTCTGGATCGTCAAATCCAGAAAGATCACTGCTGATGATACATCAAAACAGTCCGGTTCAAAATACTCACTTAAAAGCAAATAAGAGTTCAACTTGACTATGATTTGTTTAAAATGGTAATATGATTGTATGTACCTAAAAGGAAGTAAATGGAGTATGAATCGGCGGCGGACGCGTCCCAACTGGTTCCGCATTACCCTGCTGTCCCTGCTGGTGTTGGGCGGCGTGTACGTCAACCGATTTGTCATCCCGAATCAACCCCAATTGGGAGTCCCAACTCCCACCGCAACCCGCTCGCCAGAATCATTTGTCACAGAAGCCGAGGAATATTTCAAACAAGGCAAACTCACTGCCGCAATTGAAGCCTACAAGCAAGCCATCGTCTCGTTCCCTGAAAACCCGGCTGTCTATGTGGCGTTGGCACGCACGCAGGTTTTTGCAGGTCAATACAAGGACGCGCAAGACAGCGCCGACTCTGCCATATTGCTCAACAATACCAATTCAAATGCACATGCCGTGAAGGCCTGGGCTTTGGATTTTCAAGACAACACCCTCGAAGCGGAAGCCAGTATCAAACGCGCATTGGAGTTGGATCCCAACAATGCATTAGCCCACGCTTACTATTCGGAAATCCTTGTTGACTCTTTCTACGGCGGCACAGGCGCTGTCGGCGCCATCGAAAAAGCCATTGAAGAATCAAAGGTCGCCATTGCGCTTGCGCCTGACACATTGGAAACACATCGCGCGCGTGGTTATGTCTTTGAGGCTACGGGAAACTACGAAGAAGCCATTCGTGAATACGAAGCCGCAATCGCCGTCAATGCCAATGTTGCCGACCTGCACCTCGCCCTCGGACGCAACTATCGCACGCTCGGCATTTACGATAAAGCTGTCGAAGAGTTCACACGCGCCAACGCGCTCAACCCCGAAGATCCCACACCCGATCTCTTTATCTCGCGCACCTACGCCACCATTGGTGAATTCGCAAAAGCCATGCAGTACGCCGAGTCTGCGGTGACTGATAACCCTACCAGCGCAAGCCTGCACGGCAACCTCGGCGTGATGTATTACCGCAACTCCTATTGGACCGAATCCATCACCGAACTTAGTTATGTGGTCAACGGCGGCGTGACCGAGGACGGCACGATTGAAGCCATCAATCTGGCGCCCAATGATTCGCGTACCGCAGAATATTATGCCACGTACGGTCTCGCTCTTTCGCGTCTGAACGAATGCAGTAAAGCCCTGGAAGTTGCCCGCACCATCAAAGCGCGCATTCCGGCTGATTTAATTGCCGGCGAAAACGCAGATGCGATCATCGCCCGCTGTCAGCAAAATCTGGATGCGACTCCCAATCCGCTTCCGACTCCGCTCGCAACTGATCCTGCCCCGACGGAGACTCCCGCCGCTGCGACAGAAGCCCCAACCCCTACCACGCCATGAACATTTATCAAAAACGCGGATTGTTCCGCCGCCGCGACGCGCCCAATGTCTACCGCATGTTCTTCTGGCTCACTTTGATCCTCGGTGGAATTTGGCTGATCCGCTCCGTGAACAACGGTGAGATCAAACCGCTTTTTCAAGCTACGCCCACCCCTACACGTTTTGCGAGTTCCTATATTCTCGAAGGCGATGCGCTCTTTACCGCTGGTAAACTTGAAGATTCCCAGAACGCCGGTGGCGGCGTTCTCCCTGGAGCCATCACTGCCTACCGTGAAGCTGCAAAGGGCGACCCTTCCAACGCACAGTTATTGGCGAAACTCGCCCGCATTCAAATCTATTCATCCGCGATGCTCGTCAAGGATGAAACCATCAAAGCGCGTCTGGAAGAGGGACTGGCATCTGCCGAGCAGGCGGTTGCGCTTGCTCCCGACGATAGTTTTACCCATTCCATTTATGCCTTTGCATTGGACTGGAACGCAAACCCAACCCTGGTGGTGGATGATCGTGAAATCCAAAAACTGCTCAGCAAAGCTGAGAACGAAGCCGTGCGCGCCCTGCAACTGGATAATACCAACACACTCGCGCTGGCCTTTTACGCTGAAATTCTCGTAGACGAGCAAAAATGGACACAGGCCGAACAATACATTCAACAGGCCTTGGACCGCGACGCATCCCTGATGGATGTACACCGTGTCCATGCCTATGTGCTTGAGTCGCTGGGCGAATACACGCTTGCCATCGAAGCCTACGACCGCGCCATTACCATCAACCCCAACCTGACATTCCTATACCAGCGTGCAGGCGCGAACTACCGCCGCCTTGCATTCGACAGCCCCAATGAAACAGTTCAAACCGGGCTTTACGAAAAATCCCTGGAGTATTTCGCGCAGACCGCGCGTATTAATAATCAATTGGGCGTGGAGGATCCTGGTCCCTATCTTTCCATTGCGAAGACCTATTCGCAAATGGGACAGTTCTTTATCGCTATTCGCAACGTGCAAAAGACCATCGAATTTCAGCCGGAGAATGCCGTGCTTTATGGCGAGCTGGGCGTGCTGTATCACAAGAACCGCAACTATGAGACGGGTATCCTTGCGTTCGCCTGTGCCGTGCGCGGATGCACTGCCGAAGAATCCTGCCCGGCGCGCGGCGACTGCGGGCTGAACGATGAACCCGCAGAGGTGAAGGGACTTCCGCTTTCAGCCAGTACGATCTATTACTACGATATTTACGCTTCCGAACTGGCAGCGTTGAGCACGCCCAAGAAGAATTACTGCGCTGAAGCTCTGGCGCTCGCATCCGAGATCGAAGCCTCTGACTTTGACAGCGATCCCAACATCGCCGCAGATATTGTCGTGATGCGGAATATCTGCTCCTTCGCCCCCGAAACAGCGACAAGCCCCGCCCAGGAATCCACTGCCACCGAGCCTGCTATGCTGGCAGAAACGCCAACGGCTGTGCCATAGTCAATGTAACTGTACCAACTAACAGCCAGATGGGCAGCGGGGGCTACATCAGAGTTTCGTAAGAATTTACATACTCACCTTGACTTTGCCTCTTTAACTGGGTAATATTGAAATTAGCACTCGCCACTAGTGAGTGCTAAAATTTTGTGATTATTCAAAATATTCAAAATCCTAACAGGAGCTAAGAAATGGCAAAAATAACATTCAAACCCTTGGGCGCACGTTTGCTCATCGAAGCAGTCGAACAGGCTGAAGTCACCGCAGGCGGTATCGTGCTGCCCGAAACCGCAAAAGAAAAACCCCAGCAAGGCAAGGTATTAGCCGCCGGTCCTGGTGATCGCAACGACAAAGGCGAACGAGTTGCCATGGATGTGAAAGTCGGCGATATCGTTCTTTTCGCCAAGTACTCTGGCACCGAAGTCAAGATGGACGGCAAGAAATTGCTCATCATGCGCGAGAGTGATCTTCTCGGTATTGTCGGATAGTTTGTCACCGCGAGCGCTTTGCGCGAAGCGGTCTCCGTAATAACAAGGAGATTGTTTCGGGAAGAACACCCTCGCAATGACATAATAAAATAAAAGGAAGTATTACCATGGCTGCTAAACAAATTGTATTTTCAGAAGATGCCCGCCGCAAGCTTAAGAACGGCATGACTGTCGTTGCGAACGCTGTTTCCGCAACCCTCGGACCCAAAGGCCGCAACGTGGCCATTGACCGCAAATTCGGTTCCCCCAGCATCACTCACGACGGCGTATCCGTTGCGAAGGAAATTGAACTCGAAGACCCATTTGAAAACATGGGCGCGCAACTCCTCAAGGAAGCCGCTCAGAAGACCAATGATATTGCCGGTGACGGTACAACCACCTCCACCGTTTTGGCTTACGCCATCGTGACCGAAGGACTCAAGGCTCTCGAAGCTGGTTACAACCCGATGCTGCTCAAGAAGGGCATTGAACTTGCTACCGAAACCGTTGTGGCTGAACTCAAGAAGAATTCCGTCAAAATTGACACCCGCTCAGAAATTGCATCCGTTGCAACCAACTCTGCGGCTGATGTTGAGATCGGTGAATTGATCGCAGACGTGATGGATAAAGTCGGCAAAGACGGCGTTATCACCGTTGAAGAATCCAAGTCCATGCAGTTCGAGACCGAATTCGTGGAAGGTATGCAGTTTGACCGTGGCTACATCTCGCCCTACTTCATCACCAACGGCGACCAGATGGAAGCCCAGATCAACGATGCGTATGTTTTGATCTACGACAAGAAGATCTCCGCCGCACAGGACATCGTTCCTTTGCTCGAAAAACTCGTACAGGTTGGCAAGCGCGAACTCGTCATCATCGCTGAAGATATTGACGGCGAAGCCCTCGCCACCCTCGTGCTCAACAAATTACGCGGCATGTTGAACGTGCTGGCAATCAAAGCCCCAGGTTTTGGTGATCGCCGCAAGGCCATGTTGAACGATATTGCCGTCCTGACCGCTGGTCAGGTCATTTCGGAAGAGATGGGACGCAAGCTCGAAACCGCCACCATTCAAGACCTCGGTCGCGCTGAGAAGATTGTCTCTGACAAAGAGAACACCACCATCATCGGCGGCAAAGGCAAGAAGGGCGAGATCGAATCCCGCATCAAAGAAATCCGCATCGAGATCGACAAGAGCACCAGCGATTACGACAAGGAAAAACTTCAGGAACGTCTCGCCAAACTCAGCGGTGGTGTTGCCATCATCCGCGTAGGTGCCGCGACCGAAACTGAAATGAAAGAGAAGAAGCACCGCGTCGAAGACGCCCTCTCAGCCGCTCGCGCCGCTGTCGAAGAAGGCATCGTCCCTGGTGGCGAAATATCGCTGATCAACGCCGCTGGCAAACTCGATAAACTCGCCAAGGCTCACGCCGAAGACGAGAACGAAGAGATCAAAGTCGGCATCAACATTGTCAAGAAGGCGCTCGAAGCCCCAATCCGCAAACTGGCTTCAAACGCTGGTCAGGATGGCTCGGTCATCATTGACACCGTCCGCCGCACCGCCGCCGAGAAGAAGAACATCAACATCGGCTACAACGTGCTCACCGGCGAATACACCGACATGATCAAAGCCGGCGTGATTGACCCGGTCAAGGTTGTGCGCGGCGCTCTCGAAAACGCCGCCTCCATCGCCGCGATGATCCTCACCACCGACGTGTTGATCACCGACGCACCTGCGAAGGACAACGCTCCTGCCATGCCTCAAGGCGGCATGGGCGGTATGGATTACTAGAATCCGACCAAAGTATTTGGTTCGGGGCAGGTCTCAGACCTGCCCCGAACTTTTTAAGTTGGTATAATCTTGACGATGTTTTATAAACCCAAATTAAGTCTGACGCTGATATTCCTCTTTTTTGGATTAAGTGCCTGCGCTTCTTTCATGCCGCCGGGCACGCCCACTCCCCAATTGCCGACTGCCACGCCTGTGCCTCCGACTGCCACTCCTCCGCCATCCGTGGCTGCTGTGGACGGAGAATATATTACTGTGGCAGAGTTTCAAGCGGAACTTGCGCGGTATAAATCCGCGCAGACCGCGCTTGGGGTCACGGTGTCGGATGAAGAGGCGAACAAGGTTGTGCTGGAAGATATGATAGCGCAGGTTTTGCTGTCACAAGCTGCCAGAGAAGCGAATTTCAATTTGGCAGAATCAGACCTAAAGCTGAGGATGGATGCGCTGGCTTCCTCCATCGGCGGCGCACAGGCTTTATCCACCTGGCAATCGGCTCACGGGTATGACGATGCCTCCTTCAAAATCGCATTGAAGCGTTCTGCCGAAGCGGCATGGATGCGTGACAAAATCATTGCGGATGTGCCGACGACCGTGGAACAAACTCATGTGCGCCAGATTTTGGCCTATAATGAGGAAAACGCGCGCGCCGCACTCGATGAGTTAAAAGCCGGTACAGATTTTGATGAACTCGCGGCGCGCTATGACCCGCTCACATTCGGAGAGTTGGGCTGGGTGCCACGTGGTTACCTGCTGGATGCCAAAGCCGATGAAACCGTGTTTGCCTTGCAAGTCGGCGCGTATAGCGATGTGATCGCAACCGATGCAGGGTTTCATATTTTCAAAGTTATTGAGCGCGGAGACCATCCGCTTACGCCGGATGCTTTGTTGACGGTGCAGGAACTTGCGTTAAAGAATTGGGTTGCAGAACAACGGGCAAAAAGCGAGATTGTTTTAGTCCCGTAGAAATACCATGATCTTTTGAGAAGTTATTGTTGGGAGTGATTCGATGAGCAGAAATAGCTACAATTATGAAGAGGCGCCCACGCCGAAGCAAAGAACCAGACTTGAAATTTGGGACATGTTAAGTATCGTCACGCTTATTCTCACAGTTTGTATCGGAGTATATTTTGTTGCGATCTTTCTCTTCCCCCAATCCGCTTTTAATCCTTTGAAGCCAAGTTCGGTAAACCCAAACATGCCTTCCACGCCGACGATTACGCCCTTTATCCTTGATGCCACATGGACAGTTACCCCTCCAAGTATTGTGACAGAGACGCCGACCCTTCTTCCTACTTACACACTTGAACCTTCGGCAACACTTTTCTCGCTGATAACGCCGACAATAACGCCTACGCCGACAGCGACGCCCAAAGCGCCCTTCTCGGCAACCATCACCTACCTTACCAGCACGATCATCCATCTGGACGCCGCCTGTAATTGGCAGGGAATCGGCGGTACGGTTGTGGATGCAAGCAATACAGACATGCTCAGAATGACGATTCGTCTTGTGGGGTCTTACAATGGAAAATCCAAGACCGAGTTGACGGTTAGCAGTATTGCCCCGGCGTATGGCAGATCGGGTTATGAATTCTTTTTAGGGACCGTGCCGATTGCGTCCAAAGGGGAGTTGTATTTGCAGCTTGAAGATCAGCAAAGCCTGCCGCTTTCTGACAAGATTTATCTTAACACCTTCAATGACTGTTCAAAGAATCTGGTGTTGGTGCGGTTCAAGAAGAATCCGTGATGGGGTTTGAGAAGTAAAAAGTCCGTCGCCTGATTGGCGACGGACTTTTTTTACCAATGTATCTATCTGCTACCCCACTTCCACATTCCAGTGTTGATATTTTGGAACCTTCGCACGGACTACATCATCGAACAGGGCGCGCAGTTTGGCGGTGACTGGTCCCATGACGCCCTTGCCAACGGGACGGAAATCCACCTTTGTCGCTGCTACGATCTGGGCGGCGGTTCCGGTCATGAATATTTCTTCGGCGATAAACGCCTCTGTTCGGTCAATAGAGCGTTCCACAACCTGGAGTCCCAGTTCGTTGCGCGCCAGTTCGATCACAGAGCGGCGGGTGATGCCTTCGAGAATATTATCCGTTGGGGGTGGCGTGACTAGAATCCCATCGCGCATCAGAAATATATTCATTGCCGAGCCTTCCGAGATATGACCATTTTGGTCAAGCACAATCGCTTCATCAAAACCTGCGCGGTTCGCGTCGGTCTTGATCAGCGCCGAGTTGGCATACGCTCCCGACACTTTACCGCGCGCAGGGATAACATTATCGTCAATGCGCCGCCAGGATGAGAAAGTCAAATGTGCGCTGGTGTCGTTTGAGAGATATTTATCGAATGCCGTGACAAACATGCTGAATTCATCGCGCAAGTTGTGCAGGCGTACGCCGATTCCCATGTCTGCTTTGTAAATGGTGGGGCGCAGGTAGATGTCCTCTTTCCAGTCATCTGTCCGCAGGAGATCAAGCGTGAGTTTGATCAAACCTTCTTCATCGTAGGGGATATCCATTGCCATCATCCGCGCTGAATTTAGCAAACGATGAAAATGCTCGTAGGGACGAAAAATAAAAAGACGCTTCTTCTCTTCGTTCCAGTATGCACGCATGCCACTGAATACCGTAGTCCCATATAAAAAGCCATGTACGGCTATGTTGATCTTTGCGTCCGCAAGCGGGACGATCTTTCCCTCAAAGAAAGCGTGTTTCGAGAGATCCATAAAACACCTCCAGATTGAATTTAATGGGGCAGACTTTTACTCAGGGATTATACCCGCTCCAATTTAACGATACGAAAATTACGCTTCAAGTTTTGTATCTTCCCCGGCAATGGACTGAGTATTGGCTCGACCGATCAACGGAAGGGCGGGCAGTAATAAAAGTCCCGATGTGACGATGGCGGCGACAACGGAATATAGGCCTGCGATCAATGCTGCCAAAGGACCGCCGCCCACTTGCCCAATGGCATCCATTTGTGAAGACATGGAAAGCACTGTGGCGCGTGTGTTGGAATCAAGTTTCTGATTGACCCAGGCGTCATAAAGTGGACTCATCACATTCCTAAGCACGCTGATGCCCCAATATGCGGCGATTGTCACAGCGAAGATGGGGGAGAGCGCGAAGCCGATCAACCCCGCGGATATGCCAAAGGTGATTCCCAGCGTTGCGCGTCCAATCGCCAGCGGACTGGCTGTGTTGACTCGCTTCTCTACGAAATGTGTCGCCAAAATGGAGAGGATCATACTGCCTGCGCGCAATAATCCAAAGAAAGCCACATCGGTTTGACCAAAGATGACAGGCAGGTCGAAGGTGTCGATGATGTGCTTCACCCACAAACGGTCAAAACCTTCGCTGTATAAGCCGTACAACAAGCCGACGCCAAGAATGGTTATCAACCGCGGACGAGTGCGCACGGCTTTGATCCCTTCCTTGAAAGTGTGCCCCATGTGCTGCCAGTTGTTGCGGTCTTCCCTGGGCGTGGGATGAAATCCGGTTTCGGGCATGATAATCATCAGCGTGAATCCGATCAGGATCACGCCAACGCCGCCGACTAAAATGGGCAGTCCTACAGTTTGCGATCCGATCAAGATTGCCAGTCCCATGCCAAGCAAAGATGCGTACAGGCTGACACGGTTGGCGCGCAAAAGTAATTTGTTGGCAGGCTCTTCGCCGATTTCATCTGAGACCCATGCCTGGGTGGCTCCGCTGGTGAAGGTGTATCCCAATGCCCAGAGGATTTGTGCGGCCAGGATCGGTAGGAAAGCAGGGAAGAGTCCTTCGACGAGAAAGCCAACTCCCATCAACAAATAACCAATAATGATGGAAGTCCGCCGCGAGTACACATCCGCGACGATGCCTGTCGGTACTTCAAACAAAAATATAGAGACTTCCACTGTGGTGCCAACCAGAACAAGTTGCACTGGGGTGAGTCCCGCGACAGTGGCTTCATACAACGACATGGTGACAAACATCATCGCGAAGAAGGCGGAGGCGGTAAATTCAATAAACAAATAAACTTTGGTTGCGTCTATTTTTAAGTTGGAAAACATGGTTTACCTTTAATAAAATTGTCCCGCAGGTTTATTTTCAGGACAAGCATGAAGCATAAAACCTGCGGGACGAATATTGATTAAACTCTCAGGCAACAGGAAATACATCCGAAAGTTTTTTTGGGAACAGAATATTGAGCAGGCAATAGCTCTCGCCGCTGTTCCAGAAACAATCGGCAAAGGCGTAGTGCAATTCGTCAAAATTGCGATAGCCAAACAGTAGTTGTAGGAAGGCCAATCCGGGAAAAGCCGCGCTTTCATTATCTTCGGGTGTGGGCTTCCAGGATTCAATGACTTGCAATTGTCCTTTCTCAAAGACCAGCCGCAACCCATCACGATAAAAACTGATCTTCAATTCGCCGCTGAATCCCACCGCAATGGACTCTGCCAGTCGTTTTTCCAACGCAGGTTTGATGTGGCGAATAAAAGCAGGCAGGTCGGGTACGCGCATGAACCACGCGTACGGTTTGCGCACACCTGGCAGAGAGTCTCCCGCTGCCGCATAAACTGGATGCTGCAACCCCAGCATGTAGCCAAACATCGAACATTCATTGCCGTCGCGCTTGGCATACTCCTGTCCTTTCTGCCATAAATAACGCGAGATACTTGGCGTGACCTCCAGCCACGAAACGCCAGCCCGAAGTTCATAACCTATGGCAGACAGCCCTGTCAGACCCAGATACGGGGAGTGTTGAAAATAGCCCACGCGTCGTCCCTGCGTATCTTCGACAATCATAATTTGATTGCGGTTGGCGTTGTTTTCGCTCTGCCCATCCAGTTCATATTTCCAGATTTCAAGCAAGCGTTGACAGGTCAATGCGTAGCGAGCAGATGCTTCGTTGTAAACCTGGGCAACGAAGGGCAGGTCTGCTTCGGTTGCATAGCGGATGAGATATGGCTCTGGTTGACCATCTAATAACTTTGGCACATTGGCTTCATAACCGAAATGCCGTCCGCTTAAATCCAGCGCCATTTCGTAGCCGAACAGACGGTAATAATACGGGATACCCGTGATGACTTGGACCAATTCGCCGCGCTCCGCGCTCCATTTATGGATTTCATCAAATTGAATGCGGACCAATCCGCGGTTGCGATATTCAGGCAGTGTGCCAACCAATTCAGGTCTTCCCACGCCAAATGGGATGCCTTCATACATCCATGTTTGCGGAATCATATTGAGGGTCGAGACAATGCGCCCAGTGGCGGCTTCGACGATCACGGTGAAATCGTCAGCGTGAAAAGTTGGATGGGGCTTGGCAAGCAGGTCACGGGTCCAGGCAGCGATGCGAGCATCCGGCTTGTCGGGGCCATCATCGCTGTGGATGCGTCCGCAAAAATCCGCCAACGGTTCAGCATCGGCCGGGGTGGAACGGCGAAGGATCAGCCCATCGCCAAGATCGCGTAAAAATAAATTATTTTTTGCTGGCATAGTATCCCGTCACTTTATGTTAAAACAAGCATCCCGCGGATTTTGAAAAAAGACCAAACGGGCTTCATTCAACCTGCGGGATGGCTTACTTGAATACGGCCTGATTTTTATTTGATCTTCAACAAATGATTTAAGCGGCTCAAGAATTTTTCAAAATCGTTGAATAGGATGCCTTTCATGCCGACTTTTTCACAAGCCTCGATGTTGACCTGCACATCGTCAACAAAGACCGCTTCGCCCGCGCTGACCTTGGCCTGCTCCAACGCAACTTCATAAATCTTTGCTGACGGTTTGACCACACCGATCTCTGCCGAGATGATGACCGTGTCGAACAGGTCGACCAGCTTTTCTCTGGTGATGAATTCACGCAAACCGCTCCAGGCATTCGAGATCAACCCTGTATGAAACTCCCCGTGCAAAGATCGAATGTATTCAACCAACTTGCGGTCGATCACATCACCGCCGAAGAATTGACTGCGAAAAACCTGCATCTCAGATGCAGGTTGCTTAAATCTTTTCAGTATTGCGGCCCAGTGCGCTTCTTCGGTAATTTCACCAACCGATGCGCGCCGCGCCGAGTCACTGCCAAAGACCGCCCTGTCAATTTCATCATAGTCCATGTTGAAACGTTCAGCCAGTTTCTGGCGCGGGGACTGAAACTCGGTGCGCATAATGACACCGCCGAAATCAAAAAAAACTGCGCGGATTGCCATTCTACTTTTTGTCTACTTTTTCTTGGCTTTGGGTTCGGCGGACTTTTTAACGACCGGTTTTTTTTCGGCTGGGACTGTCGCTGTTTTCTTTGCGATTGGTTTTTTCTCAATCGCGGCCTTCATGGCTTTTGAAAGAGGTTCGGTCTTAAGAAAAGCAGAGGCTGGCGTTTCCGCTTTGGCGGCGGAAGCCATTTGTTTGGCGGCGTTCTGCCAGTTTGGGAAGTCCAATTCCATTCGCTGGCGCGAAATTGAGTTGGCGCGGCGGCAGCGCGGACAATGTGCATCGTAATGGCTTTGATGCTTTTCGTTCATCGTAATAATTGCGCCTAACATTTCGGTGCGGGGAAGAGTGAACGGGGTCTGACAATAGATACAACGCAGATTCATAATAATATCCTTTCTTGGATGGCGAGTATGGCTTGATTCTACACTGATTTTCCCTGCCCGCCGAACCAATTTTCAGGTTTTTCGGAATTCAAAAGTTCCACTTCTGGTGCATAGCTGGGAGTCCACAAGTTCTACTTGCAGACTCCCAGCTTTTGCGTCATTCCAAACTTCGACCCGCGCGCAGTTCTTTTTCGTAGGTGGCAAACTCACTCGCCACGTACATGCCTGCCCGCTGATATAGACGTGTCGCGCCTGTCGGGTTGGAGGCGTCCACTTAATCTCCATCCCATATGAATTATTCAAGCAAGAATTTTCGCATTTCATCATAGACCAGTTCCTCCTGTGCTATGAAACAAAAATGATGTCCGTCGGGGATCACTTTTGTTTTTGCATGAGGGAATCTATTCTGAAACTCTGAAATTAAAGACATGTAAAAAGGATTTCTTACATTTAGAAAGAATTGATCAAACGAGACTTTTTGTTCCTCGGTGTAGGCATTTGATTGTTTGGGTTTCCCCAGCGCGTAAAAACTGAGGGTTGGTATTTTGGCATCCACTCTTTTAGGGGCATACCCATTGAACAGATTTTCAAACATCATTTCTGCAACAGATTCGGGCATTCTTTCGACAAAGATTCCATTCTCGTTTACTTTCACTTCATGAGACATCTCCACATCCCGTAGATCACTCCAAATTTCTGCGATGGAAGGAGAATCCCTTTTCGCATCGGCAATATACTCTTCAAAAGTGTGCGGGGTGCTTTCCTCTCTTTTTATTTGTATATTTCTAAGCGGATTTTGCTTGTGAATTGCTGGAAGTCCTCTTCGATCATCCAGCGCGTCCAGATAGATCAAATTTTCGACCCTGGTTGGGTACGTCGCGGCAAAATGGGTAAGTTCGACTCCCGCAAGCGAATGACCAGCAAGACTCGCTTTTTCAATATTCAAATAATCCATGAACTGACGAATATCTTCTGTGAGCGTATCTGCGTCATAACCTGTTTCAGGAGTATCGGAATCGCCCTGTCCACGGCGGGTGAGAGCCAAGACGCGGAACTTGTTTGTAAAGCGTGGGGTAAATTTGTCGAAGATGTAAGCGGTAGCTCCCATGCCCGTAAGAAAAATCAACGTTGGGCCGTATCCGCCCCAATCAAGATAATGCAGGCGAATTCCGTTTATATTTACAAAGTCACTTTTGTGATTCGAGGTATTCATATTTCGCTCCTTTTTGAGCCATGATGATTCTCCTTCCAATTAATCACTCCAAACTTCGTCCGGGGCGGAGTTCTTTTTCGTAGGTGGCGAATTCGCTCGCCACGTACATGTCCGCCCGCTGATATAGACGGGTCGCGCCTGTTGGGTTGGATGCGTCCACGCCAAGACCGATGGTGGTTGTGCCGCGCTTGTAGAATTCGCCAAACGAATGTTGAAGCAGGGCGAGTCCCAACCCCATTTTGCGCCACGGGCGGCGGACTCCCAGCGTGCCGATCCAGCCGATACCCATGCGGAAGCGATTTATGGAAAAACCAGCCACTTCATTTCCATCCCACGCAACCATCCAAAGCGTTGGGTCAAATTTAGAGCCCTTAAATAGAATCCCAAATTCTTCAAAAGTCACATCACGACTTCCCCAGTGATCGCGGAACGACTCGTTCTGTGCCTGCCAGACGGCGATTGAATGTTCCTCTTTGATGAAGGAACGCAGTTCAATGCCGGTGGGAAATGTCGTAGCGGGCGGCGCTTCCTGCAATTTAATTTCCATGCGCCAGTGATAGCGGACAGAAAAGTAGCCTTCGGTCTTGAGTACTGTATGCCCCAATTCATCTTTGTTGCCAATTGTGCTGCGAATAAAAACCCGTAGGTCTGGTTCGGCGAGTTTCATCTCTTCGCGGGCGCGCACTTCGACAGCGCGCAATAAGCAATGAGAATTAAATAACATGCTCATACTGCTTGTTCAAAGGACAGTAGAAAAATAAGGTATCATCCCGTAGCCAAACAAACCTAACCAAACCCATCAGCAAAAACAGGATGTTATCAT
>Ga0105047_10005637_pt1 | contig 21413 bp, 17 predicted proteins | sample MAT04_FD_78384 | JGI IMG/M metagenome (GOLD analysis project Ga0105047, IMG submission 78384) | Freshwater microbial communities from Lake Fryxell liftoff mats and glacier meltwater in Antarctica - MAT-04 (megahit assembly) | ecosystem: Environmental > Aquatic > Freshwater > Ice > Liftoff... | reverse complement strand
TTGTGCAGAGATAACATCATCGCGCGGCCTCACCCGTTGCGCGCACTTCCAGCCCCGCGATCAGCTCGCGCAGCGTTGCCCGCGCGATGAACAATGGCAGACGGCGCTCGTCAATGCAAACGTCCGGGATGGGACAAATAGGTCAGCAAAACGGGGAAAGTTGCGAATCAACGCCGGGGAGCGGCAGAAACGAAAGCGACGGGAGTTTCCACCAGGCGCAGATTTTTGATGGTCAAGTTTTGCGTCAAAAAGGGCAGTGATATTACTTGGCAATTTGGTCGGTTCTTGGTGGCGCTGCGGACGTTCGGATTACAAGTTCGCAATGAAAATCGGAACGGGCCTCGGCGTCTGGTCCGGCCAATAGAAGCCGGACAGCTTCTTCGGCCATTTCCGTCGCGGGTTGGCGGACCGTCGTCAGACGCGGCACAACAAGGTCCGCCAGTGTTATGTCATCGAAGCCCACGATGGTCAGCTCACCTGGCACTTCAATGCGCAGGTCCCGCGCCGCCCGCAGTGCGCCGATGGCCTGCTGATCGCTTGCCGCCGCAATGGCCGTCGGGCGTTGCCCGACCGGTACCGAAAGGATCTCGCGGGCGATCTTTTCCCCCGACGCATAATTAAACAGGCCATGATGCACCCGCAGGCGCATGCTGGGGTCATTGGCGCACAATTGGCGAAGCTGCGTTGTGAAGCCATCTTCGCGCACTTGCGCTACCCGCGTCTGCGGTGGCCCGCCAATATAGTCGATGCGCCGGTGGCCCAGATCAAACAGGTATTGCGCGGCAAGCGCGATACCTCGTCGCTGGTCGGCATAAATTCCCCTGATGCCGGCAATCGCCCGGTCAAACGCCACCACCTGCACATTGCTTGGCATCGTGAATTCCTGATGGTCTTCGGCCGGGATCAGTATGATCCCCGCGGGCGTTCGGTCAACGATTGCCGACATCTGGCGCGCTTCAATCGCCGTGTCGTTATGTGACGCGGCCAATATCACCACATAGCCATGCCGGGAGGCCGCCTTTTCAATATCCTGCGCGACTTGGGCGAAGAACGGGTTCGTGATGTCGGGCAGGATCACACCGATGATATCGACCCGCTTTGCGCGCAGGGCGCGGGCAGCCAGGTTCGGCTTGTAGTTCAATGCCGCAATAGACTGGTTTACGCGCAGCAGAATTAGGTGTTTGACTGTTTCATTCTTTGCCAAAACACGCGATACGGTCCCAACTGACACGTTGGCGAGTTTGGCCACATCGTGGATGGTAACACTTTTCTTCGGCGGGCGCATTTTCAGTCCTGACACTTCCACACTTTGCGATGATTTAAACTACTCTGCCTAAAGAGCGCTGCACACTTCAGGCAACTCATATCCGTGCCAAAGAATGCATCACCTCGTCCCGAAGTGGCAGAGAGTCAATCGCTCCTTTCCTTGTCGTGGCCAAGGCAGCTGCATGGACCGCAAACTCTATCGCGTCGGCATAGGATCTGCCCCGTGCAAGGCCCGCTGCAAAAGCGCCATTGAAGCAGTCACCGGCAGCAACGGTGTCGATGGCACGGACGTGCGGGCAAATCATTGACCCTGCGCTGCCTTCCAGCACCCAGGTGACACCGTTTTCGCCCATCGTCACGACAGCACCCAGCCGGGTCATTTCGGCCAGAACATGCGCCACCCTTAGGCCCTCGGTCAGGTTTGTGGGCGTGACACCGGTGATCAGACCGGCCTCGGTCGCGTTGGGTGTCAGGATGTCAAAGTGGCTGATAACGTCGGCAGGCCACATCGGCCCCGGTGCAGGGGCCGGGTCCATCACGACCACCGCGCCACCGGTTCGTGCGCAAAGTGCCACAGCAATCGCCGTTGCAACTGCAGTTTCGTTCTGCAGGAGAACGACTTTTGCGGATCGGATTGCCAAGTGGTTATCGACAATTGCATCTGCTCCCAACAGCGCGTTCGCCCCCTGCACGATCCGGATGATGTTTCCGCCATCGGGGCCTACGTCGATGAACGCGAGCCCCGTGGTTGCCCCTGCAATCTTGCGCAGGGCAGTGATACGCCGAAACCGGAAAGGTCCCTTTCCGCGTCTGCCCCGAAAGCGTCGTCGCCAATCGCGCCCACAAACAAAGTGCGGCTGCCCATGCGCGCTGCTGCCGCTGCCTGATTGGCCCCTTTGCCCCCGGTGCCAAACCGCGTCTCATGCGCGGTGACCGTTTCGCCGACACCGGGCCAGCGATCCAGATAGCACACAAGGTCGCGGTTCAGGCTGCCAACCACCACAACGTCTGCTTGCGGGTCTGGATCATGCCGCACGACCATACCTCGCCCGGAACTGGTCAAGCACGACGGCCACGATCAACACGACGCCGGTGATCATTTGACGCATGAAGTCGCTGAGGCCCAGCAGGATCAAACCATTTGCCAAAACTCCGATGATAGACGCCCCCATCAATGTGCCGATAACCGACCCGCGTCCGCCGTTCAGGCTAGTGCCGCCGATGATCACTGCCGCAATCGCGTTCAGCTCGAACCCGATGCCCGCAATCGGGCTCGCGATATTCAGTCGGGCCATATAGACAATTGCCGCGATCCCGGCGGTCAGCCCGCACAGGGAAAACGCGATCATCTTGTAGCGAAACACCGAATGCCCCGCCAGCCGAACCGCCTCTTCGTTATTGCCGATGCCATAGATCATCCGGCCCAGCACCGTGCGGTTCAGGATGAACCACGCGATGCCCACCAAAGCCAACGCCAGCAGAAAAACCAAGGGAATACCGAAGATCAGCGCCGATCCGAACTGTTCGAACGCCTTCGGGAAGGCGTAGATCGTTTGCGCGTCCGACACCTGCAAAGCGGCACCACGCGCAATGTTCAGCATTCCCAGTGTGATGATGAACGACGGGATCGACCAATAGGCGCTAAGAAACCCGTTCAACAGCCCGCAGACCAGACCGGCCAACACCCCTGCGAGGATTGCCAACAAGATGGCCTCGGTCGGCCCCAGCCCCGGCAGCGTGATGGCCTTCCCCGCAATCACGGCGGCAAAGGCGAGGATTGACCCCACCGAAAGGTCAATCCCGCCGATCAGGATCACAAAAGTCATCCCCACCCCAAGGATAAGGTTGATGGTAATCTGGGTGAGGATATTGGTGATGTTGTTGGGGGTAAGAAAATGTTCGGTCGTGACCGAAAAGAAGATCACCAAGCCCAGCAGTGCCATCCCGATCCCCGCACGGTTGATCAGATCTCGAAAGCTCCGCCCGGCGTTTGATGTGGTTGTCGTCATGTCGTCCTCAGGTCAGGTTTGGCCGTAAGCCAGCTTCAGGATGGTTTCTTCGGAATAGTCCTGGGGCAAGACGCAGCCTTGAATGGCGTCTGCGGCCATCACCAGAATGCGGTCGCACAGCGCCATCAGTTCCGGCAGTTCGGACGAGACAACCAGCATTGCCACACCCGCATCGGCCAGATCCCGCAGGATCGTGTAAATCTCTGCCTTGGCCCCCACATCAACCCCGCGTGTGGGTTCATCCAGCAGCAGAATGTCTGGCTTTGTGGCCAGCCATTTCGCCAGCACCACCTTTTGCTGATTGCCGCCCGACAGGCTGGAGACTGCATCCGAAATCTTGCCGAATTTCAGTTGCAACTGCGCGCCCTGGCGTGTTGCCAATGCCGCCTCGTCGCCATCGCGCAACAGACCAAACCGGGTCACAAGTGCCATGCTGGCGAGCGAGGTGTTCGCCGCAATCGGCATCGACAGGATCAACCCTTCGTCCTTGCGGTCCTCGGTCACAAAGCCCATCCCGGCGGCAATTGCCTGTGCCGGACTGGCCAGGGTGACCACCGCGCCATCGCGCCGCAACGTGCCCGACGCCACCGGGTCCACGGCGAAGATGCTGCGCAAGAGTTCGGTCCGGCCGGCGCCCACCAGCCCGGCAATCCCCAAAATTTCGCCACGACGCAGCTCGAAGGTCACGCCGGTTGCAGCCCGGCTGCCCGTCACGCGAAAGTCATCCAGCGCCAACACGACAGGCGCATCTGCCGCAACAGGGGGCCGTGGGGCCGGCGTCAGCGCCAGATCGCGCCCGACCATATGGCGCACCACGGCCGCGGGCGAGGACCCTGCGACATCCTCGGTTGCGATGGTCTTACCGTTGCGAAACACGGTGACCCGGTCGCAAATGCGGAATACTTCGTCCAGATGATGCGTCACGAATACCACCGTTACCCCCCGATCGGCCAAAGCCCGAACGAGATCGAACAGCCGCAACTTTTCGCGGTCGGTGAGCGTGGCCGTCGGCTCGTCCAGGATCAGAATGGCACTGTCGGTTTGCAGGGCGCGGGCAATCTCGACCAATTGGCGATGCGCGATGCCCAAGGTCGAGATGGTCGCGTCCACATCAACATCCGTCAATCCGATGCCATCAAGTGCGGTCCGCGCCCGGCGTCGTACCTCGGCCCGATCATACAGGCCCAGACGCGTCCGGGGCAGGGCTTCGATCGAGATATTCTCGGCTACGCTCAGGTGGCTCAGCAAGTTGAATTCCTGGTGCACAACCTGAATCCCCCGTGCTTTGGCCTGTTGCGGTGTGTGCGGGGCGAAAGGTGCGCCGTCGAGGGTAATCGTGCCTTCGGTAAAGCTGTGCACCCCCGTAAGCACGCGTATCAGTGTCGATTTTCCAGCGCCATTTTCACCGACTAAGGCATGAATTTCGCCTTTGCGCAGCGAAAATTCCACCCCGTCAAGCGCCTTTACCCCGCCAAAATACTTCTTCAACCCGGTGACACGCAGAACATCCGGATCGGGCGCATCTGAGCCGTGTTGTTGTGCCTGCACCGATTTGCCCCCCGAGCACAAAATCCGTTGCGCGCCGCTGTTTCCTGCGGCGCGCAACGCCAACCGGCTACTTCGTTACCAGTTCAACCGGGGTCTTGACCCAACCTTCGAGCGGCGCGCCACCCGCGACCACTGCAAGCCCAAGATCAACCGAGTTCGCTGCCATATTGGCGCCAAACTGATCCACCGTGGCCAACATGCGGCCATCTGCGATCATCGGCAGAACGGCTGGAACCGCATCGAACCCCACCACAAGAATGTCGGTGCGGCCCGCGGCCTCCAGCGCGCGCACCACGCCGATAGCCATCGAATCGTTCGCAGCCAGCACGCCCTGAATATCAGGATGCGCTGTCAGCATGGTCGAAAACACCGCATTGGCCTCTTCGGTTTCCCAATGCGCAGTGCGGCTGTCCAGCAGTTCCAGCCCGAATTCGGCGATCGAATCTTCAAAACCAAGCCGACGTTCGGTGGCGTTGTCAGCCCCGGGGTTGCCCTCGATGATGACAACCTTGGCACCTTTGCCAAGCGCTTTGCCCAGCGCGTCACCCGCCAGTTTTGCCCCGCCACGGTTGTCCGGTCCGACAAAGGCCAGTTCCAGCCCGGCTTCGGTTTTCGCAGCGGCGTCCAGCGACACGTCGAAGTTCACCACGGTAATTCCGGCTGCGATCGCCTTTTGGATCGGACCCACCATGGCGCGCGAATCCGCAGGGGCAATGACGATCAGATCAACGCCTTCGGTGATGAAGGTTTGCACCGCGTTGATCTGCGACTCGAAGTCGGTTTCGTTCTGCATGCCCACGGCGCGCAGCTCATAGTCGCCCCGGCGCGCGGCATGTGCCTCTGCCCCGACCATCATGTTCTGGAAGAACTCGTTTGCCAACGACTTCATCACCAGTCCCACCACTGGCTTGTCCTCGGCGAAAGCCACCGATGACAGCAACAGCCCGCTCAGTGTGGCCGCGGCCACAGTCTTCAGAAACTTCCTGTTTTCCTCCCATGGAACTTTTTGCCGCGCCGCGATGAATCAATCCGGCGTGGTGAGGCAGCTAAGGGCAGCAGGGGCGCGATGTCAGTATGAAAGGGTTCATATTTATGAACCCTTTCATAAATTGATCCGGACACTGTTTGCCCTGCTCACTTTCTGCCCTGAACGAGACCAGTATGGTCGTTATGGCCCATATCAGGGACCAATCACGCATCAGCCTTGGCAGCGATGGCCAACCTCGAATGAGAGAAGAACTGAAGAAAGTTGGGGTCGATGTGGGGCACCGCCGGGTCGTGCGGCTGATGCGGGAGAACGAGCTCGTCGTTGAAAGAACACGCAAATTCTAGGCGACGACGGACAGCGATCACACGTTCAACACTGCGCCGAACCTGCTGGATCGTGACTTCACGACTGATCGACCGAACCAGAAATGGGCGGGTGATATCAGCTACATCTGGACCTGCGAGGGGTGACTGCATCTGGCGGTGATCTTGGACCTGCATTCGCGGCGCGTCATCAGTTGGGCCGTCAGCAACCGGATGAAGCGCGACCTGGCGATCCAGGCGTCGAAAATGGCCATCGCCCTACGATCACCGCCGCGGGGCTGCGTCTTCCACAGCGACCGAGGCAGCCCAATGCTGCTCCCACGACTACCAGAAGATCCTGCGTGAGCATGGGTTCAAGGCGTCAATGAGCGGCAAAGGCAACTGCTATGACAACGCAGCCATCGAAACCTTCTTCAAAACCATCAAGGCCGAGCTGATCTAGCGCAGGTCCTCGGAAACGCGTCGCCAGGCCGAAACCGCCATCTTCCAATACATCAACGGCTTCTATAACCCACGCCGCCGACATTCAGCATTGGGAGGGAAAAGCCCATTGGCCTTCCAACGCCAAGTGGCCTAAACGAGCACTTGGAGCGGCACAAATACGTGACAAGACCAGATTCCGGACATGGTGTTTCCTTGCTCAGGCTCGTCCCAGGATCAGATCAGCCGCGCGTTCGGCGATCATTACGACAGGGGAGGCGGTATTGCCCGAAACTATGCGTGGCATGACCGAGGCATCGACGATCCGCAAGCCCGCCATTCCCTGCACCTTCAGGGAAGGATCGACCACGGCCTGCGCGTCCGTGCCCATGCGGCAGGTGCCTACCGGGTGAAAGATCGTCGTCGCGATGTCGCCCGCCTTTGCTGTGAGGGCCACGTCGGTTTGAAAGCCAGCGCCGGGAAGCCATTCGTCGGGGGCATAACGCTGGAGTGCCCGCGCCGTCATGATCTGCCGCGCCTGCCGTATCGAGGTCACGGCCACGCGGCGGTCTTCATCGGTGGACAGGTAGTTCAGCCGGATCTCGGGTTGTGTCTCGGGCCGCGGGGTGGTTGCATGGACATGGCCGACCGAGGTCGGGCGCAGGTTGCAGACTGATACGGTGATTGCCGAAAAGGAATGCAACGGATCGCCCAGACGGTCGGTCGACAGCGGCTGCACGTGGTATTCAAGATCGGGCGTTTCCCGGTCCGGGCTTGATTTGGTGAATATGCCGAACTGGCTGGGGGCCATCGACATCGGGCCGCTGCGGGTGAGGGCGTACTCCAGCGCAATGCGCGCCTTGCCGTAGAGGCTGCTGGCCCTGTCGTTAAGGGTGCTGGTGCCCTGCACCTTGAACACGGTGCGGATTTGCAGGTGGTCTTGCAGGTTTTCCCCGACGCCGGGCAGGTCGTGGACTGGCGTCAGCCCAAGGCCGGTGATGCGGTCCGGCTGGCCGATGCCGGAAAGCTCTAGCAATTTCGGGCTGTTGATCGCCCCCGCCGCTAGGATGACCTCGGCCCCGGCAGACGCTGAATAAGGATGGTTGTCGGCCAACCACTCGACCCCTGTTGCGCGTCGCCCATCGCAGGTGATGCGAGTCACCAGCGCATGTGTTACCACGCGAAGGTTTCCGCGCCGGATCGCCGGGCGCAGGAAGCCACGCGCAGAGTTCCAGCGAACGCCGCGTGCCTGGTTGACGTCGAAAAAGCCCGATCCCTCGTTCGAGCCGTCGTTGAAATCATCGCGAGGCAGGACGCCGAACTCCTTTGCACCCTCCTGCACGGCTCTCAGGATGTCCCAAGTCAACCGCTGACGTTCGACCCGCCATTCGCCGCCCGCACCGTGCACCGCAGATGCGCCGCCCCAATGATCCTCGGATTTCCGGAAATAGGGCAGAACGTCGTCCCAGCCCCAGCCGGTGTTGCCCATTTGCCGCCAGTGGTCGTAGTCGGCGGCCTGACCACGCATGTAGATCATGCCGTTGACCGAGGTGCAGCCGCCCAGAACCTTGCCACGCGGATAGCTCAGGCTGCGCCCGTTCAGACCAGGCTCGGGGGCGGTCTTCATCATCCAGTCGGTGCGCGGATTGCCGATGCAGTAAAGATAGCCCACGGGGATCTGCACCCAGTGATAGCGGTCCGAGCCCCCGGCCTCGAGCAGCAGCACTCGGGTGCGGCCATCAGCCGTCAGGCGGTTGGCCAGGACGCAGCCCGCCGTCCCGGCACCGATGATGATGTAATCGTATTGGCCTTCGTTGGTCATGGCTTTCCCAAGTCCGCTAGGTCGGCCCAGAATGGCTCCATCGCTGCCGTGAGGCGCTGCCAAACGGCAAAGCGGCGGTCGTGCAGGGCGCGTTGCCGAGGGTCGGGGGAAAGCTGCGCCTTGGCTTTCGTCATGGCGGCAACGGCGGCCTCCTCGGTTGGGTAATGGCCTGTCCCGACTGAGGCGGCTATGGCCGCGCCAAGGGCACCGGTTTCTTCTGCGCTGCCAAGCGTGACAGGCAGCCCAAGGATATCCGCCATCATCTGTGGCCAGTGCGGCGACCGGGTGCCGCCGCCCGACAGGGTGACTTGGCGGATTTGCGCGCCGGTCGCGTTCAGTACATCAACATGACGGCGGTGCTCGAATCCAATGCCCTCATACAGGGCGCGCAGAATATGGCCCTCGTCGTGCCACCCGGCCAGGCCATAGAACCCGCCCCGCTGATGCGCGCCGTTCCTGCCACCGTAGAGGAAGGGATGAAACATCGGGTCATCCGGGGCCACTTGTGCACCGCCAACCAGATCGTTCACCTGCCCAAAGGGGTCATCGTGGTGACCGCCCCGTTCCAGCAGCGTACGCACATACCATTCCAGATTAGCGGCCGATGTGGCGCTGTTGTCCATGTTGGCAAAGCGTCCCGCGCCAAAGGCCGCTACCATGAAGATGCGCGGATCGCGGGCGGGTGCATCGGCAAAGGTTTGGTTGATCGACCAACTGCCCAGAACGATTGACGCGGCCCCCGCGCCGACTGCCCCCGACCCCAGCGCCGAGGCCACCACGTCGAAGTAGCCGGCGACCACCGGCGTCCCGGCGCGCAGACCGGTTGCGGCAGCGGCCTCTGGCGTGACATGCCCCACGACATCGGTGGGCTGCGCCAGCGGCGGCAGCAAAGCCAAAGCATCAGATAGGCCGTAGAGCGCCAAAAGTTCAGCGTCATAGCGGGCCTCGGGTAGGCGCAAAAGGCCTGCGCCTGACATGTCGGAAATTTCGGTTGCCCGAACGCCGGTCAGGTGCCAGCCGATGATATCCTTGGCAAAGCATAGGGTTCCGGCATTGGCATAGGTCTCGGGCCGGTGCTTCTTGAGCCAGGCCAGCAGAACCGGAGTCTGCGACGGCCACGGCCGTTGCAGGCAGATAGCATGCAGATCAAGGCCAGTGCTGCGATCCAGGTCGGCGGCAAGCGATGCAGCCCGCGTATCAAGCGACTGGATGCCAAGTAGCGGTTGCCCGGCCCGATCCAGCAGATAAAGCCCGTTGCCGTGGCCTGCCAGACCGATGGCGGCAATCCTTACAGTATCGACCTGCGCCGATGCCAGACAGCCCGCGATGGCTGCGCGCGCATTTGCCAAAAGCTCGGCCACCGGGCGTTCAACCATCCCCGGTGCCGGTTTCAACGTGGTGCCGTCGATGCCGTGCCGGGCGATCTGGCGGCCCTCAAGGTCGAAAAGCACTGCCTTGACGACGGTGTTGCCGATGTCGATGCCAAGGATCAGGTCAGGTGCCATGGTTGTAAATCTCCCATGCCGCTGCGCCATCGGCCCCCTGATGAACGATCGCCATCAGGGCTGCGACGACTGCCTTGGGATTGGCGTGCTGATAGATGTTGCGCCCGTAGACAAGGCCTTTGGCCCCCTGCGAGATCAGGGCTGCGGATTTCTCCAGCACTTGCCGCAAGTCCTCTTTGCCGCCGCCGCGTGCCAGCACCGGCACCCGGGCAGCCTCGACCACCCGGTGAAAGTCCTGCGGGTTCGCCGTCGGATCGGCCTTGATGATGTCGGCCCCCATCTCGGTCGCCAGTCGCACCAGCGTCACGATCTTATCCGCATCGCCATCGACCAGATAGCCGCCCCGCACGTCATTGGGCAGCATCACCAGCGGCTCGATCATCAGCGGCATGCCATAGCGCGTGCAATCGGCCCGCACCCGTGCGATGTTCTGGACACACTGGCGAAACAACTCCGGCTCATCAGGCAGCATGAACAGGTTGACCACGACACAGGCGGCGTCCATCTCGACCGCAGGCAGCACGGGGTCGGCGGCGTTCTGCAACTCGGCCCACATCACCCGGTGGCGGGTGGCATTGTAGGGATTGCCCATATCAAGCCGCATCACCAGCGCAGGCTTGTCGCGTTCGGGGCGCGCCTGCAAAAGGTCGGCCTGACCGTAAGTCATCTGGATCGCATCGGGACCGGCCGTCACCAGCATGTCCACCACGCGGCCCATATTCTCAAGCCCGGCCAGAAACGACGGCTCGTTGCACACACCGTGATCGACGGCGACATCCAGACAGCCGCCATTTCGCAACAGTCGCTTCAGACGAACCTTGGGGGTGATCTTCATGAGGAAACTCCTTCCGATGGGGCCAGTCTGATCCCGTGATATTTTTCGAGATCGATCAGGAAACCGTTGATCTCGGTCTTTGTCCGCGGCTCGGTCCAGCCACATTCCTGGGCCATGACCCGGGCGGTGGCGGCGATAAGCTTCAACGAAAGCTCACCCCGGATTGCAAGCGGACTGCGCCGTTGCAGCACATCGGCCAGATGCTGCGCCTGTTCATGACGGATGAACCAGGCGACCTCGCCTTCGGTCAGCACAGCGCCGGGCAGCGAACGGTCGTCTCGTCCGGCACAGAAGGCCGCAACCGATGCGGCCGTGGCACCGTAAAGGTCTGCGAGATGTGCTGCCCGCGCCGGGGTGAGCCCGTGATGCGCCACAAGGTCTTCTGTAAGCCGGACCGAAAACCCCGCCCCCCCCCCCCCGATCGGCAGATCGCGGGTGCTGGCGCGGCGCGGCAGGCCAAGGTCGGCCAGCACCAGATCGACCGTCTCTTCTGCGAAGGCCCGGTAGGTCGTCCACTTGCCGCCGACCATGCCGATCTGTGGGGTGTCCCCGCGCAGGCGGCGCACAGAATGGCCTCGCGAAATCTTGCCGGTGAAATCGGCATCGCTGACCGGCAGGGGGCGGATGCCCGCATAGCTGTAAACGATCTGGCCTTGCGTGACCGGGACGGCGGGAAACAGGGATTGTACCGCGCCAAGGATGTAGTCGCGTTCCTCATCGGTGCAGCCGGTCCGACCCGCCTCATTCACCCGCAGGTCGGTCGACCCGGCGAGCACCCGGCCCAGATAGGGGAACACGATGCAGACGCGGCCGTCGCTGTGTTCGAAATAGATCATGTGGCCGTTCAGCGCTGCCATCAGCGCCGGATTGTCCAGGATCAGGTGCGATCCCTTGGTGCCCGACACCAGCCTTTCGTTCAGCCGCGCCCCAAGGGATGCAGCACTCTGGTCGATCCAGGCCCCGGTCGCGTGGACAAGGACCTTTGCGCTGACGGGCAAAGGTCGGCCACTCTCAGCATCCGTCAGCACGAAACCGTTGTCTTTGGGCTCAAGGCGCGCGTAATTCAGGGCCAAGGCGTCAGGATTGTGCCGGGCGGCATCGCCGATCAGTTCAAGCCCCAGGCGTTCGGGATGAGAGATCCAAGCATCGTGATAGGTGGCCGAAAAGCGCACATCCTTGCGCAGCGCAGGCCAGGTGGCCCGCGTGGCCGTCCCACCGCGAAAGCGGTGCCGGGGCAGTATCCGGTTGCGCCCGGTGATGGCGTCGTACAGGGTCAGTCCCAACTTGATCGGCACCGCACCGCGCGGGCGTGGCCTGCCGGTAAACCCCAGAAAACCGAAGGCCGCGTTGGCAAGGCCAGAGAACACCCGATCAATCGGAATTGTCGTCGGAAGGGGCCGCACCAAATGCGGGGCGTTGCGCAGCAACCGGTCCCTCTCGATCAGGCTTTCGCGGACAAGAGAAATCTCGCCGTTCTCCAGATAGCGCAGACCGCCGTGGATCATCCGCGAAGGGGCCGCTGAGCAGCCTGAACAGAAGTCGTTCATCTCGACCAGCAGCACGCGTAGACCCTGCAAGGACAGGTCGTGAAAGACGCCGATGCCATTGATCCCGCCGCCCACGACGATCACGTCGAAAGAGCCGTTTGCGGCGATGCGATTGATCCTTTCTTGCCGAAAGTTGGGCATGGCTTCTTCCTTTGCGGGAGTGTGCCCCGCAGTTGTTATCGTGCTGCGGTGCGCCTTTATGCTGGCGTGACGCTGAGGTTGGTCGTGACGGCGCGGGTGATCTCGTCAGTTTCGGCTCCGGTAAGGCGGATCGTCCCCGCCTTTGCGTTCTCTTTGGCCTGTTCGGGATTGCGGGCACCACAAAGGGCAAAGGTCAGCCCCGGCTGCGCCAGGGTCCAGGCAATGACGATCTGTGCCGGGCTGGCATCGTGCTGCGCCGCAATCGGGCGGACCGTTTGCATCAGCCGGTCGACGCGCGCCCGGTTGTCGGTCGAAAAGCGCGGATCGTCGCGGCGCTGGTCGTCACCCGCAAAGACCCGGTCGGCGCTGATGCGGCCCGACAACAGGCCAAGCGCCAGAACCGAATATCCCATCACCGAAATCCCGGCTTCGCGGCAGACGGGCAGATGGGTCTCTTCGATCCGGCGCGTCAACATCGAGTATTCCTCCTGCACCGCCGCGATCCCGCCTTCGGCGCGGTAGGCTGCAAGGTCTTCGGGGGTGGTGTTGGAGGCGGCAAAGGCCAGAACCTTGCCCTCGGCCTGAAGGGCCTTGAGCGTGCCGACCGTTTCGGCGATGGGCGTCGAGGGGTTCTGCCAATGGGTGATGTAAAGGTCGATCCGGTCAGTCCCCAGCCGCCGCAGGCTTTGGTCAACCTCATGCCGGATGGCGGCGGGGCTAAGGTCGCGGTGCACCGGAAGGCCGCCTTGCTCAAAGAAATAGGGGCCGCGTTGCGCATGCCAGACCAGCCCGCATTTGGTCGCCAGCACCACCTCGTCGCGCCGCCCCTTGATCGCGCGGCCGACCACCTCTTCGGCATGGCCAAGGCCATAGGCGGGGGCAGTGTCGATCAGCGTGATCCCCGCATCCAGCCCGGCGCGGATGGCATCTTCGGACGCGGCATCGTCGGTGCCACCCCACATCCAGCCGCCGATGGCCCAGGTGCCAAGCCCCACCGCAGATGCCTCGATGCCGGACGCACCGATCTGTCGTTTCAACATCAGGCTCATGCCGTCTCTCCACCATCTTGCAGAATGGTTGTTGCCGTTTCTTTGTCGGTCACCGGAACCGACACAAAGCTCATACTCACTTTCCGGAGGCTGGCTGTTGTTCATTCGTGCGCAGCATGCGTTGTCTGCCCATGGTCAGATGGTATCGCATTGCAATTCGCGCGGCATCTGGGTCGCCGACCTTGATCGCGTCATAGACGGCGCAGTGCTCTTGCAACACAACCTGCCAGAGGTGCCGGTATTCATTGGCCGCCATACGGTGCCAAAGCAGCCAGGAATTCATCACCCCTGCGTAGAGCCCCTGAATTGCCTCAACGAATAGTCGGTTGCGCGCGGCGTCTGCGACCAGCACATGAAATGCGATGTCCGCGTCGTGAACTTCGACCAATGGTGCGTCGATAGACCGTTTCTGCCGTCGAATGACTTCACCAAGCGCGGCAAGTTCAACATCCGTGCGTCTGGTTGCCGCCAATGCGGCGGCGTCGCCTTCGATCGCCACGCGGAACTCGGCCCCCAGCAGCATCTCGGCAATGCTGCCACTGCCCGGCTTTAAATTGATCAGGTGTACCGAGGGCGTCGCCGCAACATAGTTCCCCGATCCCTTTTTAGCCACCACGACGCCGTCGGCCTGAAGACGAAAGAGTGCGTTCCGAACCGTGGGTCGCGACACGCCAAAGGAATGCGCCAGCGCGTGCTCGGGGGGCAGGCGGTCGCCATGTGCCAGCCGCCCGGTGGCGATCTGTTCCAGAAGTTGCTCGTAAATCCATTCGGGAAGAAGCTTGTGCGTGCCGTGATTGGAAACCAGCACAGGCACCGCGCGCAAGCGGCTGCTCTTTGGTTTTTCAGCGGATTCCGGGGCGCCTACCGGCTTTGCAGGTTCAGTCATCTGACCGGCCTTGTTTTGGGATAGGGTGATTTTGCCGAATTGTGTCGGTGTTGACAACTTTTGGCCCCGGACCCCGTCGTGGTACGGGCACCAATGCCCGCAATATGCCCGCGCCCCTTAGATCGTCCCAGAACTCATCCGGGATCGGTGTCTGGAATGCCGTGACATTCGCGGCTACTTCCGCTGGCGACAGAGCCCCTGGGATCACCGAAGCGACAGCCGGATGCCCCAGCGGGAATTGCAGTGCCGCCGACAACAACGGCACCCCATTGTCACGACATACCGCTTCGATAAGGGCCACGCGCGCCAATACATCCGGAATGGCCAGCGCATAATTGTAGCGTGCCCCGGATCGCGCCCCGGTTGCAAGAATGCCGGAATTGAACACGCCGCCGATAATAAAACCCACTCCGCGTGCCTCGGCCAAATCCATTTCGGTTTCAAGAATGGTTTGATCAAGCAGCGTATAGCAAAGGGCCACAAGAAAGAAATCGACATCGACCATATCCAGAAAGGTCCGCATGGTGCCCGGCTGGTTGATACCGGCACCGATGCCGGCAATCGCGCCACCAGCCTTAAGCTCTTCAAGCGCGCGCCATCCAGAGGTGACAAGCTGTTTCATATGGGCACCAACCTGCGCGTCGGTTTGGTGATGCATCAGATCAAGGTCATGGATGACAAGAAGATCGACGCGGGGCATTCGAAGACGCTGCTGACTGTCTTCAAAAGACCGCATGATCCCATCATAGGAATAGTCGTAGCGATGCCCAAAGTCCAACCCGCCGACCCAAGGGCTGCGGTCAAACGTCACTCCTGGACGGGCCGCCGAAAGAACGCGTCCCACTTTGGACGACAGGACAAAGCTGCTGCGGTCAACGCCGTGAAGGGCCGATCCTATGCGATGTTCGGACAGACCGCGGCCATACCAGGGTGCGGTATCGAAATACGAGATGCCAGCGGCATGGGCGGCATTGACCGTTTCCATCGCCTGACGTTCTGGAATGGGGCTCCAGAGTTCGCCGATCGCCCCGCCGCCAAAGCCCAGAACCGACAGACTGGCTGTTGTCCGGCGAAGGCGGCGGGTTGCTATCGGGGTCATGTTTGGCTGCCATTTCGAATGATCATTCACCGATCTCCATGCGAGGATGTCCGGACAGAGACATCAGGCCGCGAAAAGATATCCTTGCGCAGGGCAAGTCCAAGGCCGGGGCCTGCGGGGGGTCTGATCATGCCATCCCGAATGATTGGCAGGGCATCGACCACTTCGCGATACCAGCCAGAATAGAATGCGCGGACCGATTCCTGAAATATGGCGGTTGGCGCGTGCAATGACAGGTGGACCGATGCCGCATAGACCACCGGACCTGTGCAGTCGTGCAAGGTGATCGGAAGTTGTGCTGCCTCGGACATATCGCTGATCTGTCGGCCAGCGGTGATGCCGCCCACGAAACCCAGATCGACCATGACGATGTTTGTGGCCCGTCGCCCGATCATTTCGGCAAAGATTTCCACCCCGCCCAGTGTTTCGCTGGCGCTCACGGCCAGCGGGCAACGATCGGTGAACTCCTTCAATATCTGCATCGACCGCATCTTGATCGGGTCTTCGAACCAGAAGATGTCGTATTCCTGAAGCGCGTCGGCTATCTGAAGGGCCGCCTGCGGGAGCCATAGTGCGTGCATCTCAGCCATGATCGTCATGCGGTCGCCTGTGGCCCTGCGGATTTCCCTGAACGGAGTCAGTGCAAGTTTCATCGAAGCTGCGCTGATATGGGTGCCGCCTGTGGCAATAGCGGCCTCGTCGAACGGCCAGATCTTCATGGCCGAAATCCCCTCTTCAAGAAGGCTTTCGGCCAAAGCCGCCGGGCGGTTCAAGAAGGCGTCAAGGTCTTCATAGCCGCCCGATCCCGCCGCGACGGACCAGGACTGGGGGCTTGTCCTGCCATACTTCTGGCGAACATATCCGGGTCCGGCACAGGTATTATAGGTCTGTATTTCGGGTCGGGACCGGCCACCAAGCAGATTGAAAATCGGCTGGTCGGTTGTCTTTCCCAGAATATCCCACAGCGCGATGTCGATCGCAGAGTTGCCTCGCCTCTCGACGCCAGAGCCGCTGAACCCGACATAAAGATCGTTCAACCGACGGGATGTCGCCTTGATTTCAGAGGCATCCGAACCAAGAAGCATCGGTGCTGCGGTCTCGTGAAGATAGGCCTCCACGGCTTCCGGACCGATGAAGGTCTCGCCCAGTCCGGTAATGCCGTCGTCGGTAACAAGCTGAACCCAAAGCAAATTGGGATATGCCCCGACCCTGACCGTTTCAATCTTCGTGATCTTCACTATCGGAATTCCCGCCGCGCCCTTGAGCTTGTCCGACGCTACCTTCGCCGATCAATGATGTCAACAATCTGTTAGATCACTTGACAACTTAGTTAACAGACGCCTACACATCACACCTACTATTCAAGAGGTGAGCCGTCAGGTCGCCCGGACTGGCTCTGTCGACAACAGGAGGAGGGAATTATGATACTCAGACCGAAGAGACTTGCCGTGACGGGGTTGGTGGTTTCATCGCTGATGCTAGCATCGAGTTTTGGTGCCATGGCACAAGAAGGCAAGCGGATTGCCTTCTTTGTGTCCGACTTGTCGAACGTCTTTCACCAGTCCCAGGCCGCGGAGGCCGTCCGCTATGGAGCCGAGAAGTACGGCGCCGAAGTTGTCATTTTCGACGGTAAGTCCGATTCCACGGTGATGACCCAGAACATCGATCAGGTCGTCGCCGGTGGGTTTGACGGAGCATCGTTGCACATATGGGACGGCGAGGCCGCAACGCCCGGCATCAATGATGCCATCAAGGAGGGTATCGTCATGACATCCTTCTTCAGCCCGATCACTGATACCGGCATTCCGACCGCACGAAGCGACGAGGCAGGCGTCTCGTTCGAGATGGGCAAGCAAATCGCAACGGCCTGGAAAGAAGCACATCCGGACAAGCCCATCGTGATGGTGCAGCTTGGCTGGCCGAACCACACCGAAGTAAACTCCGGGCGCACCGCACCATTTGTCGAAGGTGTCTTGTCGGTCGATCCGGCTGCGGAAAATCTTGGCGCGCTGGACGCAAGCGCCGGGCAGGAATCGGCCAAGCAGATCATCGTCGACCTTCTGACCCAACGGCCGGAAGTGAACCTGATCTACTCTGAATCGTCCAGTCTGACTGTGGGCACCATGGCGGGTCTGTCGCAACTGGGCCGGGGCGTGTTTGCAAATGGCAAGCCCTTGACCGAAATCGTCGCCAGTGCGGATTTCGACACGGTCGAGTTCGCGCAGGTCTATGACCCGAACTCCAGCCTGAAGGTTTCGATGGGCTTGCCGCCGATCGAAACGGCTCAGGGGCGCATGGATTTGATCATGGACGTGATCAATGGCAAAGTTGCTGCCACGGCAACCCCTGCCGTAGAGCAATTCTACAAGGCCTATACCATGTCGTATTGGTCCATGCCCGAGGACGAAGCCAAGTCGTGGCTCGCGTCGCAGTTCGGCGGCTAGTACGGGAACCTCGCCCGGCGGTCAGATCGGCAAGACCATTCTGATCTGACCGCCGGGTGCCTTGCAATCCTTCGAAGGCAACTTGCGGATCGGTAGCCAGGATATCTGCTGACTTCCCATTTGCCCCGGATTTCCAATTCGTCCTGGCTGCGGCCAGCCCGCAGTCTTTTCAAAGCATAGCTGAAAGTAATGAATTGACAGATCCGCAGTCCAACCCGGTACTCTCGATAGAGACCCTTACCAAAGACTATCCCGGGGTCAGGGCGGTCGACAAAGTGAGCTTTTCGATTTTCCGCGGCACTGTTCATTGTCTGGTAGGAGAGAACGGTGCGGGCAAGTCAACCTTGGTCAAGATGTTGACTGGCGCGTTGCAGCCCACAAGCGGCATGATGAAAGTAAATGGGTTGACCTATGCGCCAAGCAGCCCAGGCAATGCCCGAAAAGCCGGTATCGCCACGCTTTTTCAAGAGCTTCACGTTGTAGATGAACTCTCGGTTCAGGAGAATCTCACGCTCGGCATGGAACGGAGCCGCTTCGGGTTTCTGATGAAGTCTGACCTTGACGACCGCGTGGTCAGGACGCTTGCCGCCATCGAACCGACCATCGACCCGTCAGCCAGAGTTTCCACCCTGAGCGCCGCGCAAAAGCAGATCGTCGAAATTGCCCGCGCCGCGTCCTCCGGTGCCAGCATCATCATCATGGACGAGCCGACCGCGGCACTGTCCGAGCGCGAAGTCGAGCGGCTCTTCAGCGTGATAAGACGCTTGCGGGAGACCGACGTGACCGTGATCTACATCTCGCACAAGCTTGATGAGATATTCAGTCTCGGCGACGCCGTGACGGTGCTTCGCGATGGCAAACATATCGCGACAAAGCCGCTTTCGGATGTCGCGGGACGGGCAGAACTGATTAAGATGATGATCGGTCGGAGCGTGTTCCAGAATCACATCCAGAGACCATCGGTCCCCCAAGAGGCCGTTCTTGTGGCGAAAGGGCTCACGAACCACTTGCTCAAGGACGTTTCCTTTCACATCAACCGGGGCGAGATCGTCGGCTTCTATGGACTGGTCGGCGCAGGCAAAACTGAAATCGCCCGGGCATTGTTCGGGGCTGACAAGGTTTCGGGGTCCATCAGTTTCAACGGGCACGTCGTCGGCCGGTCGCCAAAGGCTTCGATAGTCTCGGGAATCGCCCTGGTTCCCGAGGAGCGGCGAACGCAGGGCCTTTTCACCAGCCTTTCCATCCGGCGCAACATTTCAGTCATGAACATCAGGCGGCTTTCTGCCCGCGGCATTTTCCGGGCATCGGGCGAGAAAGCAGCGGCCATCGAATACGTTCGCAAGCTCAATATCGCCACGGACTCGATCGAGAAACCTGCAGAAAAATTGTCGGGAGGGAACCAGCAGAAAGTAGTTCTTTCAAAGTGCCTGTTTGCCGCGGCAGACCTATTGTTGCTGGATGAGCCTACCCGTGGCGTCGACGTTGGTGCCAAGACCGAAATCTATGACACCATTCGACGTCTGGCCGACACCGGAACTTCGATCGCGGTGTTTTCTTCAGAACTTGAAGAAGTTCTCGGGATTTGCGACCGGGTCTTTCTGCTGTTCGCGGGCTCGCTCGAAGCGGAAATCACGAACGGCCCCGATGTGGATGCAGCGCATATTCTTGATGTGGTGAACGGCGGCATGAGGCGCGTGAAGAAATGACTGTTCCCGCGCAAGCCAAAGCAAAATTGGCACATGATCGCCGGACAAGCGATGAGACATTCATCACCTTGCTTGTCGTCTGTGTTGCCATCGGTCTGTTCATCGTCGCCTCTTTCTTTGTGCCGAATTTCTTTCAGCTTCTCAACATGCTCAACCTGGTGACCAATAACTGGGCGATCATTACTCTTGGCGTCGGGGTTACATTTCTTCTGGTGTCAGGACATTTTGATTTGTCGGTCGGTGGAATCGTTGCCTTGTCGGGCGTGCTTGCAGTTTGGCTCTCACAGTCGGTGAATGGTGCTAACGCGCTGTCAACCGGGCTCGGGCTTCCATACTGGCTTGCACTTATTGGGGCTATTGGCGGTGCGCTGGCGGTTGGGGGGCTGAACGCACTTTTTGTTGTTCGGTTCAGGATTCCTTCGATTATCGTCACTCTTGGCACGATGATGCTTGCACGGGGCATAGCCGAGGTCATCACGCAAGGTTCCCAACGCAACACAAACCTGCCCGATAATTTTGGTCTTCTTGGGAACATGCCACTATTTGGGACTTCTATCAGGCTCCCGATCGTGTTCATGGTCATCCTCATCGTTGTCGCCATCTTCATTGAGAAAAAGACGGTGTTCGGCAGACTTACCTACTGGATCGGCACGAATTCAGTCGCATCCAAACTGTCCGGCATCGACAACGACAGACACCTGACACATCTCTATCTATTCAGTGCGGCCATCGCAGGAACGGTGGGGATCCTGCTGGCGTCCGAATTTAAGTCCGGTTTTTCAAGTCGCGGCACATTGATGGAGTTCGATGCGCTGGTGATCGCCCTGCTGGGTGGTGTCGCCATTGCCGGGGGCTTTGGTTCGGTGGTGGGGATGTTCTTTGGCGCGCTGAGCCTTGCCATCGTCACGTCAGCCGCGACAGGATTGACCCTTTCGCCAGATTGGCAGTTCATCCTAAAGGCGATTGCAGTGTTCCTTGCGATCATGACGCAGACTTGGGCGCGCGCCCAAAGAAACCGGTGATTCCGATGTCTCAGGCATTCAAACCCGCATCGTCACCAGCGACATTCGGTGTTCGATTTTTGCGGTTCCTGCGCGACCACTATATCTACTTGCTGCTTGTGGTGGTCGTAGCGGTGCTGAGTGTTGCGAACCTCGATAAGTTCTCGCTTTTTGAACGCGGGAACTTCCTCAGTCAGAATAACATCATCAACATCCTTCGCGTGTCGGCGCCGCTGCTCACACTGGCCGGTGCCTTCACGCTGCTGATGATCTCGGGCAACATCGACCTCTCGGTCGGGAGTGCGATGAGCTTGAGTGGGGTCGGTTACGCCCTGCTGGCGATCAACGGCGTTCCCTTCCCGGCAGCTTTCGCAATAACGCTGGTGGTCGGTGTCGGGCTTGGGGCCCTAAATGGATTTCTGGTCGTCAGGCTTAGGATCACACCTGTGATCGCAACGTTGATTACGCTCAGTCTCTTTAAGGGCATTGCGCTATTGCTTGTCCAGGATGGCGTGTCGGCGATCAAATCAGGGGGCGATCTGAAGATGCCGGATTGGATCAACTGGTATGGCAGGGAAGGCGTGTTGCTTAAACTTCCCGCGGCTTTCTGGGTTGCCGTTGTCGTCACGCTTGTCCTCGTCATTGCCCAGAACCGCACTCTGCTTGGCAAATATGCAGCAGCGACCGGCGGACATCTTACCGCAGCCAAGTTGTCCGGAATCAACACCGGCGCAGTTGTCTTCTCACTGTACGTCATCGTCGGCGTCGTCGCGGCCCTCGCGGGCATCGCACGGTCGAGCTTCATGTCGTTGGGCGACCCACTG
>Ga0105047_10005634_pt1 | contig 21420 bp, 14 predicted proteins | sample MAT04_FD_78384 | JGI IMG/M metagenome (GOLD analysis project Ga0105047, IMG submission 78384) | Freshwater microbial communities from Lake Fryxell liftoff mats and glacier meltwater in Antarctica - MAT-04 (megahit assembly) | ecosystem: Environmental > Aquatic > Freshwater > Ice > Liftoff... | reverse complement strand
CGTTCGAACCGTTCGGGTTCGGCCGGATAAGACTCATGTTCTCTTTGCCGTAGGCCTTCTCGACATCTTTCAGGTTCCAATCCATCTGCTTGAAGCGGTCGAGGGCAAAGCGGTCCGCATCTTCCGGCGTGCGGATAATCCGCGGCGTCAGCACGATGATCAGTTCCCGCTTCTCCATTGCCTGCGTCCGGTACCGGAACGCGGCACCGACATAGGGAAGATCGCCGAAGAACGGGATCTTATTCTCCTGCCGCGTGCTGTTCTTCGTGATCAGACCGCCGATCACCACCGTTTCGCCGTCTTCAGCCAGTACAGTCGTCTGCACGACCTGATTGCTGAACGCCGTGGCGAACAGTCCGTTGCCCAACGGCACCTGCGTATCGAGCGGCTGGATGACCGACGGCTCGACTCGCATCAGGATTCGCCCCTCCGGACTGATGCGCGGGGTGACCTGAAGCGTCACGCCGACGTCGGTCCGGTAGGTGATGTTCGGCTGGAACGTGCCCAGCGCGGTGAACTGACCACCCGTGATGTAAGGGAAAATCTGGCCGACGGTCACAAAGCCAATCTGATTGTCGAGCGTCTGCAGGTTCGGAGCGTTCAGGATGTCGATTCGTCCCTGCGTCTTCAACGCCCGGATCAGCACGTTGACCGTATCGCTGGCCCCGCTGAAGACAAAGCCGCCGATGCCGCTGGCGTTGGCACGGCCAACGCCCAGACTGCCAAGCCCCTGGAAAGCCACTGTGCTGGGGCTGGCCAGGTTGAACTGCGGCAGGCCGCCGTTGATCGCCTGCGTGTTATTGAAGTTCAGGCCCGGCACGGCCGTGATGTTGGTCGCCTGCGTGACCGACACGCCGGCCGGGATCAGCGAGCCGGTCGTGTTCGTCAGCCCGACCGTACCCGTGGTGCCGATCAAACCGCGGTTGAACAGGATCGGGCTTTGCAGGCCGAGTTCAACGCCAAACTCTTCGGTGTTCGACAGCCGCACTTCGGCGATGAGGCAATTGACGGCCACCTGCATCGGCCGTTGATCGAGTCCCTGGATCAGTTGCAGAACCCGCGGGTACCACTCCTGCGAGGCACTGATCAGAATCGAATTCGTGATCGGCTCAGGGGCGAGCACAACGGCCTGGCGGATTTCCTGGAAGCCGGTCAACTGATTGCCGGTCTGGATGACCGCCAGCGAGTTCGTCAGGAAGCCCTGCAGTGCGTTGACCACATCGGCGGCGGCGGCATTGCGCAGCTTGATGACTTCATTGATGCGCGGCTTGATGTCAGCATCTTCGAGCCGGCTGATGATCGCGGCAATCGTGTCAAGATCGTTCTGGCTGCCGGCCACAAGGATCGAGTTGGTCCGCTCATCGACGCTGATTCGCAGATCGATCAGCGTCGCTCCGTCCGACGTGAAGCCGGAAAGAGTCAGCAACGGGCGGATGCCCTGCTGGCTGGTCCCGCCGCCCAGACCGCCCTGCTGTCCGCCGAGACCGCCGCCGCCCTGCGCGCCGCCACCAAGCGCGCCGCCGGCGCCGCCGGTTGCTCCCGTGGTTCCGGTACGGCTACCCTGAAACAGTTGCTGAATCAGGTTGGCCGTGAGGACAGCGTCTGCCTTCTTCAGCGTGAAGACGTTGATCTGTGCCCGGGCGGCCGCGGTCACGTCGAGCTTTTCGATCAGACCGAGGATCAGCGACATCGTCTCCGGCTTGGCGGCGATGATGAGGCTGTTGGTGCGGACGTCCGCAGTCAGGTGAACGTCTTCAAGGAAGCCGGACTGAATCGCGTTCTGCCCGTCGCCGCGGATCAGCCGCAGCGTGGTCGTCTTGGTCGTGATGCCGTTGGTGGAAGTCTGCGAGCCGGTCCGGCCGATGCCGCCCTGCCCACCAAGACCGCCGCCGCCGAGGCCGCCCTGCTGGCCGAAGCCACCACCCCCGGCGCCGCCTTGCTGGCCGAAGCCGCCTCCACCCAGCGCGCCGCCGAGGCCACCGCCACCCAACCCGCCACCGCCGGTTCCACCGGTCGTGCCGATCGACTGTGTCGCCACGCCGGAGATCAGGGCCTGCAACAGCGTCTGGGCGAGTTCATCAGCGAAGGCGTTCCGCAACCGCACGACCTTCAGGTCGTTGACCGCGTCGGAAACGGTGTTGTCGATGCGCTCGATCAGGCCGCGGATCTCTTCAAGGTCGGCCGGACCCGCCTGCACCAGCACGGTGTTTGTGCTGACGTCGAAGGCGAAGCGCACCTGGTTCTGCTGGGACGACTCACCCGGGCTATATCGCTGAGCGTAGAACTGCGTCAGTTGCCCGGCAACGATCTGGGCCGAGGCCTTCTTTAACCGGAACTCGTGAGCAGATCCCTGCTGCGCGTTTGGCCGATCAAGCTTCTTGATCTCGGCAATCACGTAGTCGAGGCGCGACTTCGGTGCCCCGATCAGGATCGAGTTGAAGCGCGGCAGCGGTAGCATCAGGATCGAGCCTGTCGAAGATTGCTGCTGACCGCCCTGGATACCGCCCTGTTGCAGGCCGCCGAGGATGTTGCCCAGGCCGCCGCCAGTACCCGTACGGCCCTGGCCCAGGCCTTGGCCCTGTGCCGGGGCGGGGGTGAGCACGTTGCCGCCTGGAACCACCTGGATGCGCGTCAGGACCTGGTTGAGGATGTTGGTGATGGCGGTCGCATCACCGTGCTCCAGTGCCTGGATATGGATGGTCGGTTCCGCTTCCTTCGAGATTTCCTCGATGACGCGGAGGATCTTCATCGCCTCTTCCAGGTCGGCCTGGTTGTTGGCGCTGATGATGACGACGCCGATCTCTTCCAGCGCTTCGACGATGACGGTCGAGCGCGGGCCGCGGATGTCCTCGGGGCCATCCTTCTTCGCGGGATCTTTCTTCGCTTCGTCCTTCTTCGGTTCATCCTTGGGCTGCTGGTGCGCCGCCAGTTGCACGCCGGCGTGCCGGGCCTGCACCACTCGGGGGTCCGTTCGCGGGTCGTAGATCAGGGTCCGTTGCGGGGAGTCCGTTCCCCGTGATTCAAAAAAACCTGGCCCTCGCTCATCGCCGTCGCTGGGTCTCGATCCGCCGCCGCCGCGACTGCCGCGACCGCCGCCGGGGCTTCCACCTCCGCCGGGCGAAAAGCCGCCACCGCCGAACGGTGAGAAGCCGCCACCCCCGCCGAACGGCGACTGGCCCCCTCCGCCAAACGGCGAACTGCCGCCGAACGGCGAGCCGGTGTTCGAGCCGCCGCGGTTCAAGCCGCCCTGCTGGCCGCGGGTACTGGTGCTGGTCATGCCCGTCCGCCGGCCCTGAATCGCATCAATTGCCTGCTGCACGAGAACCGGGTCGACGTTGGTAACCTTGACCACCTTGACCGTACGGGCCGACTCGGCCGCGGCCTTGTCCAGTTCCATTGCGAGCATGTTGACACTGTCGAAGATCTTCTGCGGGGCGTTGACGATCAGGCTGTTGCTGCGGTCGTCAACGGCCATCGTCAATTGAACTTGTTTCGGCCGACCAGAGGCATCAAGCGGTTGCGACCGCTGCCCCGAGGCACCGCCGCCGAATGGGCCGCCGAAGAAGCTGAAACCGCCGGAAGACCCGCCCGGCGACAATGATGCTGACTGGTTGGTGTACTCGCGGAACACGTCCTGACAGACCTGGAACACATCGATTGCCGAGGCGTTCTGCAGCTTGATGATGTTGGTCTTCGCCAGTGCTTCGGAATCTTCGATGCCTGAATCGAGAATCGACTTGAGCATCGACTGGATCGTCATCATGTCGACGGCCGATGCCCGAATCAGCAACGAGTTCGTCCCCGGGTCGGCCACGATGCGTACGCGAAGTTTCTCGGGTGTGGTCGTCTCCTGGCGGCCGCCGCCACCACCGCCGAACGGGGACGGGAAGCCGCCGCCGCCGAACGGCGACTGACTGCGACCCTGCTGGCCCTCGGGCTTGGTGCCGTTGAACCATTGATCGAGGATGCGGGCCACTTCGGCCGCGTTCGCCCGCTTCAGCCGGATGACGTTGAAGTCGCCCTCGCCACCCGGGGCCACGATCAGCCGAACAATTTCGCTGAACTTTGCCACCGCGTCCGGATCGTCGCTCTCGATCGACAACCGGTTGCCTACGGCCGTCACCTTGATCTCGGCTTTCTTGTCGCGCGGATCGACCAGCGGCTGACTGGCCGAGACAGCGGTCAGTTTCGTATCGAGCAAGGGCGGCGGCACGAAGGTCTTGTCCTTCGGCGGTTCTTCCTTCTTTTCGTCCTTCTTGGGTGGAGCGGCCGGTTCCTCGAAGCCGGGCTTGATGAGCTTGGGCTGGTAGCCCATCTCCTGCATCATCTTCAGCACGGTCTCGGCCACGTTGACCGCGTTGCCTTCCTTGATCGTGATGGTCGCGCGGCGCATGCCCTCATTGCCGCTGCCGCTGCGCGGTTCGAGCACATCGATGAAGTCGATCACCTTCTGAACCTGGTCGGCCGTGCCTTTGATGACGATGCCGTTTCGTTCATCCTCACCGATGAACGGGCCGCCCTTGGCCTGATCGCTGAACGCCAGTTTCAGTTGGGCGGCCACCTTTGCGGCATCGAGCGTCGCCAGTGAGCGATACTTCGTGACGGTGTCTTCGGCCGGGTTGATGCCGACGATGCTCTTGGCAATGTCGAACTGATCCTGTGCGTTGCCCCAGACCATGACCTGGTTGGGGCTCAAGGCGGCAATACGCAGATTCTGTGTCGGCTTGTAGATCTCGGACAGCGACTTGGCGATCGTCTCCGACGTGCCGGGGGCCGTCGGGTAGACCTTCATGAAAGGGTCGCCGTTGAGGACAGGCGTGGTGCCCTTGTCGAGATCCTCGAGAACCTTCCTGGCCTTGGCGATAATGTCGGCCGGGCCATTCACATGGACGGTGTTGAGGCGATCATCCGCCGTAAAAGAGAACATCTTCACTTTAACCGGCGGCGCTGGAATCGGCCGGCCATCACGATCACGCGTGAACTGCTGTGCCTGATTCTTCAGCGTCTCGGCCGGGTTGCCGAAGATGTTGGTCAATGTTTCCACGGCGGCGCGTGCCTTGATGTACTTCAGAACGCGCGTGTAAGTCTCGTTCTGCCCTTCCTGCTGCTCGATGCTGTCGACGAAGTCGAGCACGAACCGCAGGTTCGCCCCCTGGTCCATCAGCATCACTTGATTGGACGCGGGAATCGCCGTCGCGATCGAGAACTTGCCCATGAGCGACTTGAGTTGCGGGGCCAGGTCCTCGGCACTGATCGACTTGAGCGGGCCGACGATCACCTTCACGTATTCCTTGGCACCCGTCTCCTTCAGCGCGGCCGGAGTCACCAGACGCACCAGCGCAGGTTCGGGCTGCGCATCGGCCGGGATGACGGTGAACGCCCCCTCGCGGCGCATCAGCAGGTAGCCCTTGGCTAACATCGCATCGTTCAGGATGTCGATGACTTCGGTGATCGTGTACTGCTTGACTTTGCCATCGGGACCGCGCGGCGGCGTGAAACTGAACGAACCGGTCGGCGGCTTGTCGGTGCCGACAAAGCCCAGCCCCGATTCCTTGACGAACCAGCGGATGACGTCATCCCAGCGCGTGTCGGCAAATTCGAAGGTGATCAGCTTCTGCTTGGGCGCGGCCTTGGCTTCTTCCTTCTTGATTTCGATCTGCTTCGGTTCTTCTTTAACCGGGGCGTCGCGCGGCTCGGGAGCCGTTTCTTTCCTGGCGTCCTTCGTTGCAGTTTCAGGCGGGGCGATCAGCAACACGTCCTGCGCGTAGAGCGCGCCGACGCTGACGCCGGTGGCCAGGGCAACGCCCGCCATCGAGCGCAACCAACGCCGGGGCCAGAATCCGCGGATACGTGAGTCGATCATTCGAAGCTCCCAACCTGCGCCCGATCCATGGGACGATATTGCGGCCGCGATCCGGAGGATCTGGCCCATTACTTCGTTACATTCGGCATTATCGCTCCAGAGTCATTACCGATTTCCGCAATCTCTCAGTTTTAATTAATGAGAGAAGCTCGAAAAACAGACAGCGCTGGGAAGCGTAAATTGGCAACAGGGGCAAACTGGGTTGTCCACCGAGCCAATTTCCCAGCACTGACTACGCGCACGCGCGAGTCCCGCCGCTCACGGGGTCCGCAATGTGAGGCGGCATCGCTGTTGGGCCGGAAGATTCGGGCGAAGCAGCCGCCGGTTGATCGGCGAATGAGACAAACGTGAGTCCGCTGCGTTCCTGCTGTTCCTTGATGTCGCGAAAGATTGCCCAAAGATCGAAATTGAAACGCGCGCCGTGCGCTTCTCGAATTCGCCTCACATCGTCGACAATCGGATCGTTCATCGGATAACCTTTCGCAGCACGTCGGAGGTACAAATGACGGGTGCCCTGTAACCCTGCGCGGAACAGACCGCCTCGATCACGGGACGCATGGTCGCATTCGCCATATGCCGACAGTTCCACGTCAACAGATAGGGTATCTGCTGTTCGGCCGCGATTGCAACATGAAGAGCATCATCCGCGGCCTTTTCCGGCAGGGCTCTCGCGCGAACGAGTCTTCGGCAAGGCGTACTGCTGCTTCCGTCGTATCGAGCAGCAGCATCGCTTTCAGTAACTTGAGCCGCTCCGCGGCAGCCACCGGATCGCCATCGCTTGCTTCCTGAAGCACCAGCTGGGACGCACACAGCTCAAGGTCGACTCGTGATTGATTCCACCAATCGTTCGCGATTTGCTGGTAGCCTGCGATAACGACATCACGACTCGGCCGGGCAGCCAGATAGCTGACGAAGGTCGTTTCAATGTAGACTCGATCGGGCATGATCGATCGTTTCCCATGTTCAATGTGTCCTGCCACACTTGCAACAGCATCGTCACACCGATTCAATTCTGCTTCGGACTCGGCATAGGGGATTTCATCACTCCATCACGGTTGATATTGAGGTTGATCGCTTCATCCCCATCGTCGTCAATCAACAGCGGCCGGGTCAGCAGTTCGCGTTTCTCCCAATTGTAGTTCACGTTGCGCATCGCCCGTTTCGGGTCGTCGCTGACCAGTGGGTGCCCTACCCGCCAGACGCCCAGTTGTTTCGGCGGGACGATCGACGCGCCCGTGCTGCCCAGCACCAGGGCTGCCGCCCCCTTGAGCATCTTTGAGCTCTCCTCGTCCACCGGTTCCAGCACCAGTTCGCTTTCCAGCACCCGCCGGACGACGTACTGCCGCAGGTTGCCGCCGTCCCGGTTGCCGAACATCAGGAAAGGCGACTCATCCAGCTTGCGGCGGACTTCGCTCACCAGGCCGTTCGCTTCATCGACTCGCTGGTAGTAGTAGCGCGTCACTTTCACTTTCCCCGGACCGAACGATTCAATCTCGTAGTCCTCCTTGCGCATGCGGTCGAACACGACCGCGGTCGCCCGGCCGTCGCTGTGCGAAATGCGCGTCAGGTACAGATACGGGGCCAAGTCGGGCAGTTTCTCGCGAACGACGGGCGCTTCTTCCTTCTTTTCCACCACGACCTTCGGTTCGATCTTCGGTGGCGGATCGAAGAAGATGTTCTTCTCCGCAATGCGGCGATACTCCTTCAGAGCGCTGGTCTGCGTGTACGAATCGTCCGCGCGGGCCAGGATACCGCCAGCGGTGAACGGCGTGCCCTGCCCGCTTTCGACGTTCGCCATCGTGAAGGCGACAGCCCCGGCCCCGCCGGCCAGCAGCACGGTCGCGGCATTCGCGGCAAGCAGCGTGCGGCGATCATCCGCGCGGTCCAGCACCAGTGCCTCGATCGTCATCGTGATGTCGAGTTCGCGGTTACTGCTGTTCTCCCTGCTGCGCGTCGGCTTGTTGACCGTGATCTTGCGTACCTGTTGCAGCAGCGGCTGGCGGTAGAAGTTGTAAAGGAAGTCAACCAGACCCAGCAGATCACCCTTCACCTGAAGTTCGAAATCGAGCTTCGTATAGGCCGGCTTCTTGCCGGACAGCAGCGGTACGTCGGTCTTGCTGTCCGGCATCCGCGGCGTGATCACGGGCGATGTGAACTTCGCCTGCCGCAGCATCCGGTCGATCAGGCGTTCGTATTCGCGCTGGGCGACCGTTGTCTCCAGCGGCAGGCTGCGCTTGCGCGTCTTCGTCTCGAAAACAAGCTGATCGTCCTCGATCGCCCGCTTCTTCTCTTCCAAGGTTCCCACTTCGTCCTGCAGTTTGGCGATCTCGTCGCCTTTCTGGCTCAGCGGCTTGAGAACCAGTTGCCACCCGAGGAAGCCCCCGACGACAAGCACCATGGCAATAATCAGCACGATGGCCAACGTTCGTTCACGACTGCTCATTGGGCACCTCCGAACGTACCGACGCCGCCGGCCATGCCGTTTTCCCGCGGTTGCTCGGCGGCCGTGCGTTTACCTTTGCTCTCGGCCGGCGGGGGCGTCTGCAGCTTCAGCGTGTACTTGTTCGGCTCGCGGGGTTCGATCTGTGCGCGGAACAGGTATTGCTCCGACTTGCGACTGCTGGCGAACGTCCCCGCCGAGCCTTTCGACTGCTTGGGGAACACCAGGTAGTAGCGGGAGTCGTGGGACATGTCGACCGACAGATCGTCAACGACTTTGCCGCTGCCGGCGTACATCGTCAACTCCATCTCAGCGGTGTGTTTGTTCTTCGAGTTCTTCGCCTGTTCGATCGGCTTGGCTATCAACTGCACTACCTCGGCCTTGGTCAGGTCGGGAAAGCGGGCCGTCAGATCGTACAGTTCATCCAGCCAACTGATTCCCTTGGCTTCCCAGTCCTTCACCGCTTTGACGCGCTTGACGCTGTCGTCGAGCTTCTTGATGTCGTCATCCAGGCCGGACTTTTGATTGCGCAGGGCCGTCAGTGTGCTGGATCGCTGATTGACGATGAACAAGCCGATCGCAAGCCCGCCGACAAGCAGCAGCGCTGCCGCGACGCCGATGAGCGCCAACAATCGCTTACCGGGATCGCTGACCGGCTTCGGCTCACGTGGTGAAAGGAAGTTGATCGGCAGTTCGAGCGAGCGCGCCCGCAGCGCCGCCAGCCCTACCGGCCCGGTAAAACTTCCGTGCACCTCGGGCGGCAGCGTTGTCGCAACGCCGGCGATCGCATCGAACGACTGCACGGGGATCGTCAGGGCCGCACGCAGACGCCCCGACCAGCCCCCCGGAACATCGCCTTCCGCGACGTAGAGCGCCTGCACCGCATTCGTCGTTGATGTCCCGGCGAACACCGCCAGATTTCGGCGAATCTCACCGAGCATCGCCTGTTCGGAATTGAGCGCCATGCCGGTCAGCGAGCGGGCGAACGCCACTTGTCCGCCGCGGAGGATGACGAGTTCACCCCACTTGTCGCCGCGAACGAGAATTGCCAGCGGTGCCACCTGCGACTCAGGCGGTGTCACCGCGCCGTCCTTGATCGCCCGCATCAGCGCGGCGGCCACGCCGAACGGACGGGGGGTGATGCTCGCCAGTTTCAGCCCCGCCGCGGCGCACAGCGTCTTGATCGGGCCGAGGACATCTTTGCGGATGGCGAACGCAAGTGCCCGGCGCTGGCCATCAGGGTCGAGTGTCGGCAGCGAGAAGTAGTCAATGACAACCGCGTCGCCGCCGTCAGCCAGTTCCTTCGACATCTGGAAACGGACGAGAGCCGGCTCGTCGGCCGGGGACACGCCGGCAGGGTACTTCACGTCCTTGAGGATGACACGCTCGCGGCCGACGGCCATCAGCACAGGTGCCGGGGCGATACCCGCTTCGGCCAGTGCGTCCTTCAGTCGTTTGCCTGCGGAGGCATCGGCGAGACTGCCGAAATCGGCCAGGACAATCGCCTGTTCGACGACGACCTGCCCGCCCTTGGTATTGAGCGACGCGACGTAGAGTTGCCCCTGCTCGCTATCGATCGAAAGATAACGCGACACAAAGTCCTTTCCGGTGTCCGCGACACTGTCGCGGGCCCTGTCATCACTGTTGCCGGGGGTCGATCGCCCGGCCGAGTTCGGTCAGGTCGCGGTAGTACACGAAGCGCGGTTTGCCGTTGTTCGCATCGACGACCGCTTCGATCCGGGCGATGGGTCCCTCACGCTCGAAATAGCCGACTGCCTGAATGCGATACACCTGCGTCCGGCCGGTCACGTAGCGATCGAGCGCCTGCATCTTGGCCGCGGGGACCTTTGCTTCGGTATACATCCAGGCGGAGGTCTGGTAGGTCGGGTCTTCCGGGTCCGAGGTCCCCGGCGCGGGACGGGCCGCGATGATTCCGTCTACATCCGCTTGTTCGAGCCCCGGCAAGGCCGCCAGCACCGCGGGCGATGCGGTCATCACGTTGATCCGGGCGGACAGTTCCGTGTCCGAGACGATCGTTGTCTTGTCGAGCAGCAGCCCCAGTTGCTCGGCCGCACTCTCGGGGTCTTTGATCGGGAAAGAGAAGGCGGTTGTCGTCGACGTGGACATCGGCTGGCCCTTGCCGCCGCCTTTCGATTCGGTCGTCACCGTCGAAGCGACACTGGTGCCGAACAACTGGTAGATCGACGAGATGTTCCGCTGCGATTTCATGTTCTGCCCGCTCGAGACTGCTTTCTCGACCACCTGAACCAGGCCTTCGGACGTACCCGGCGTCACCTTGGCCGTGGCCGTCGGGGCACTCAGATATCGATACGCCACGATGTACGCGGCCAGTTCGGGTGAAACGATCTCCTTCAACTGGCCGTAGATTGTTCTGAGATTGCGGCCATTGATGTTGATGCGGGGTGCGCCAGTGTTATCGACATTGCGTTCGCGGCTGAAAACAGTCAGGTACGGTGCCCATCCCGGAGTATAGCCGCCGCTGGTCGGTTCATCCCCATCGAGTTTGCCGTTTCGGTTGAGGTCGTTGCCGAACAGCAGTTCGGGAGTGACGCCTTTGACGAGCAGGAGTTCTTCAACGCTGTCAAGCGGGCCGTTCTTGCAGCGGTACGGCGTGCCCAGTGCCTCGTAGTACGACGTCTCCGCCCCGCCGGAGCGGACATCTTCGTTGGTGTCGATCCAGTCGATGATCGAGTTGGCGATGTCGTCGGTCATGTTCGGCAGTTTCTTCAGCATGTTCAGCGCGACAGTTCCGGAACTGTCGATCTGCAGCAGTGCATTCAGATTTATCCGGCCCGATTCGTCAGTCACCCCATATTTCAGGGGCAGCGAGCCGCCGCCGGGGTCCTGCGAGTAGTCGACCGAAACGACATCGAAGTAACCGCGACGCCCGTTACCGAGTTCAACCGCCTTGCCGCGGAACAGGCCCGAGTTGTCGAACGGGTTCCCGGCCAGCGTTCCCGTCATCGCCGCGGGATCGGAGACGAGTGCCCCGGCATAGTGGATACCCGAGTCGGCCAGGGACTTTGATTGTGTGCTGAGCAGGATGCGGTCGGTCGCCCGGTACTCCGCGGTGGCCATGTCCGCATAGCGGTACGCGGCCAGGGACAGCACGACGATGACGATCAGTACCGCGATCAGGACGTAGCCCGGCCGCAAATGCTGACGCAACGATGATTGCCGATTGAGGATCATGTGTCACGCGATCCTAGGGTGTCGTCGTGCCGGGGGTGCCCGTGGTCCCGGTCCCCGTCGGGTCGGTCGCTTCGCCATCAGCGGGAGTGAGTTCAGCGGTGTCCGGTCCCGATGCGGTGATGATCGGAATGATGTGACGATATTCCTTCGTCGACTCTTCGCCATCAGAGGCCATCGTGCGAACCACGAAGCGGATGCGGATGGCCGAGGGCGGGCCGATCGGCGTGCGGCCGTCGGGCCCGGGGATGGTGCCATCCCAGTATTCGAGCCAGGAACCTTCACCGTTGATGTCGAAGTATTCGAAGCCCAGTTCGGTCACCTCGCCGGCGATCATGTAGTCGTCATCGGTCTTGCCGTCTTCAAGGACATAGTCGCGGGCCGACTGCACCTGATCGCCGCTGAAATAGGGAATCTCCTGTCGGCACAGGCCGCCGTTCGAGCCAATCCAGTAAGAGATGCGGCGGATGTCGCTCGGCACCGATTCGCCAGGGTTGTCGATCGACTTCTTCGGATCGGGAACACGCGTGGTGAAGATGACAATGCGATCCGCCTCGCCGATGACGCCGGCCTGCAGTGGCACCGGCATGGTCAATGCCTCGGCCAGTTGAGCGGCGGTATCGGCAGACGTGTCGGTTGAGGTGGTACTCGTCGATGACGTGCTGGTTGAACTCGACGATGATGAGGACGACGCTTTCGCTTTGGGCTTGGCGCGAGGCGGGGTCATGCTCGGGGCCAAGTCAAGCGACATGCGGTTGATGACCGCCCTCGCCAGCGTTGCTTTCTCGATGGCGTCGCGCCCTTCGCTCTGCTGGCGAAGCTGGGCGTACATCCCCACGTACAGCGCGCCGAACAACAGGGAGGCGATCGCGCTGGCAAGCAGCACTTCGAGCAGCGTAAAGCCGGAACGGCGCGAGTGTGTGACAATCCGCATCAGCGCCCTCCCTTGCTGCCGCCGCCGGTAGAGGCACCGCCGCTGCCACCGGACATTCCACCGCCAGCGCCCGATGCCCCGCCGCCGGATGAACTGCCGCCGGTTGAACCGCCGCGGGTTGACGAGCCGCCCGTCGATGATCCCGACGTTGGAGTTGAACCGGTGGTTGGCGTCGTTGTCGAACTGGTCGAACCGGTCGACGAAGCTGACGAAGTCGTTGACGCGGTATCAGTGGTCGTAGTCGGTGTTGTCGTGGCCTTGGCGGGGATGTTCCCCTTCATGCGCGGGTCGAGCACATATTGCGTCAGGCTGGTTTCGACGCGGCCCAGGCTTCGCGAATCGCGGCTGACGGTGATCGTGACCAGGTACAACCCCGCAGCGCTGCCTTCGGATTGCGTGGTCGCTTCCCAGTTCCAGTCGGGTTCGGCATCTTCCTCGAAGTTGCCCGACCCGCCCGACTCGAGACGGACCACGCCGGCGACGTACTCAGCCATCTTCGACTGAGCAAGACGAGTGCCCCGGCTTTGCATTTGCACTTGAAGGGCCTGATCCGACGCCGTGCCTACGAGTTGGCTGAGTGCCGCCATCGACAGCAGCAGGATGGCCAGTGCCAGCAACACTTCAAGCAGTGTCATGCCATTGCGGGCTGGGGATCGCATCATGGCCGTATCCCCATCTGCTTCGGCGTTCGGACAGTGACAATTCCGGTCAGCGCCCGCACGCTGATGTACAGCGGGCTGCCATCATCGCCGGGATGCACAACGATGCGAGCATCGGCACGGCTCGTGCCATCGGGAAGGAAGATGACGACGGGCGTCCAGTTGCTGTCTGACCCGTTGCTCATCGCGGGCTGGTTGGCATCCAACTGAAAGCGGATGCCTTCAGGCAATGCGCCCGCCAGTACCGTTCCGTCGTCCGTGTCGTTGCCGCTGTCTCCCGACCAGTACTCGTCCCGATCAGGGGCGACGCGATACTTTCTCGACTCGGGTTGCACGGCAAACCGGTAAGGCACGCCGTTATCGATCGATCGACTACGGGCCGTGGCCCATGCCCGCGTCACCTCATCAGCGGCACCACGGGTGCGCGTGTTGCCCATCATGCCTTCAAGCGTAGGCATGGCGACTGCCAGCATGATGACCAGGATGGCCATCACCAGCAGTACTTCCAGAAGGGTGAACCCCTGTCTTGATGGCACGCAATTGTCCTTGGGAATCAAAACAACTAGTTGGCTCTCGCATTAGCGATCGTCTCGCCGTCGGGAGCCTTCGTGTAGATAATGGGTACTTCCTTGCCGTTGATCTCCGTCACCTCGTAGATGTACGGCTTGTTCCACGGGTCCATGAACGGATCTTTGTCCGCGTCCTTGAGGTACGGACGGACCAGTTCCAGTTGCTGGGGCAAATTGCCCTCATTCTTCAAACGGTACGCCTCGACCGCGCTGGCGAGCGTCGAGATACTCGACTTGGCCGTACCCTTCTTCGCATCGTCGAGATACTTCGGCACATAGATAACGGCGGCCGAGGCCAGCACGACGAGAATAGCGACGACGACGAGTACTTCGAGCAGGGTGAACGCTTTTCGCAGCCGGGTAGGACGAGTGGATGGTTTCATCGTGCAGATCATGAGAGGTCTCCTCGCAGGGAATCAGTGTATTCCAGAATTATACGCGCAGATGATGTTAAAGGTTCGTGAGAGTTTACCCCACCGTCGAGCCCATCTTGAACATCGGCAGCAGCAGGGCCATCACGACAGTCAGTACCACGCCAGCCATGACCAGCAGTAGCACCGGTTCGAGCAGTCGCACTGATAGATCCAGTTGGCGCGAGGTGCGCTTCTCCAGACTGTCCGCAATGTTGATCAGCGTTTTGTCGAGCGTGTTGCTTTCCTCTGCAATGGCGATCATCTCAACCATGTCACGCGGGAAATAGGCGTTGCGGCGGAACGGCTCGGCCAACTTCTGCCCGGCGGAGATGCTCTCGGCCGACTCTTCGATCGCCTGGGCCAACACCTTGTTGCCCGTTGAATCCTTCGAGATCTGCAGCGCTTTCAAGATCGGGATGCCGTTGTGCAGCATCGTCCCCAGAATGCGGGTAAACCGCGACAGCGACAGCGACAGGTACAGCTTGCCGATGGCCGGGATCTTCAGCTTGAACTTGTCCAGCCAGAACCGCCCTTTCTCGGTGTGCGACCAGTGTCGGTAAGCGAAGTAGGCGATGACCATCCCGACCAGAACTACCCACCAGAACGACTGCATGAAATGGCTGAACGACATCAGCCAGACCGTCAGCGACGGCAGTTCGCCCTTCTCGGCCAGCTTGGCGAACATCGACTCGAACATCGGCACGAAGAAGATCACCAGCACATTGACGACGATGGAGCCAACCACCACAAGGATCACCGGGTAAGCCATCGCCCCGACGACCTTGCCCTTCAGGTCTTCCTGATGCTCGGTGAATTGGGCGATGCGTTTGAGCACGTCTTCAAGGAAACCGCCCTCCTGCCCTGCCCGCACCATGCTGACTGACAGTTCATTGAACACCTGCGGATACGGCGCCATCGCATCGGCAAGCGTAACGCCGTCGGCCACTTTGGCGCGCACCTCACGCAGCACCTCGGCCAGCACCGCGTTGGGCGTCTGGTTTTCCAGCAGATCGATCGCGCGCAGCAACGGCACACCGGAGTGGATCAGGTCAGCCAGTTGGCCGTAGAACCCGGCAACGACCCGGCCCTTGACCTTACGGCCGAAGCGTGCCTTCACCTTGGTTTTGATCGGCTTGATGCGCACGGGGAATAACCCGCGCGCATCGAGCATCGATGCCGCTTCACGCTCACTGGACGCCGTCAACAGCCCGTTGCTGCGCTGGCCCAGTTTCGACAGTGCTTCGAAGGTAAATTCAGCCATTGTTCGTAGTTTCTCAGAGGCCGGCAATGCGCGTTCATTGCTTCAGTAGCGACCCGTCGGTAACCGACTTCGGCCGTGGCCGCAGTCTATTAAGATACTCTTCCTTTTTCCGGGCGTACTGTTCGCGTTCCTCGGGAGTGCTCTTGGGGATCGGATCACTCTTGGAGCCATCAACTTCAATCAAAATCAGTCCCATATCACTGCTCGATGTTTCGTTGTTCATGGCTTCTCCCTGGCGGTAAACGAACTCATGCCGGCGAACTCGCCGTCGATCGTCAATGTTAAATCATACCGGCCCGCTGCGGGTAACAAGAGTTCGACGACGCGAATCACCAAGTGCGACTGCTTCAATCGATCGGTCAGCAGCCCCGGTTCGCGATGCCGATAAATCACTTCGTCGACTTTGAGATTCCGAACCGCCAGATCGAGATAGTAGGTGCCATATCCGTCGGCCAGGACGCCATACACCACGAAACTGACGGTCTTCGTCGCATTGCGCTTGAGTACCAACTCCGAGCAACAGTTGATGAGCGAGACGTTCCCCGTTCTTTGCTCGAAGATTAACTTCTCGCACAGCAGAATCTGCCGCAAGATAGGACCTTGATTCATCATCACTTCGTACTTTCATGCCCCTTCGACGATAAGCCATCTACATCACAATATCCCCCGCCGTCACCCTCGCCACTTCGTCGATCGTCGTTGCCCCCTTCAACACCTTGCGCCAGCCGTCGGCCCGCAGGGTGATCATGCCGTTTGCCAGGGCCGCCTTGCGGATCACCTGAGCGTTCACCCGCTGAACGATCATTTCCTTGATCGCGTCGTTGTTCACCATCAGTTCGTGGATGCCGGTCCGGCCGCGGAAGCCGGTATTGCGGCAGGCCTTGCAGCCCGTGCCGTGCCAGACGGTCGGGTGCGTGTTCGCCTTCAGGTCCAAACCCGGGAAGTCTTCCGGTATTTCACGCGGTTCGATCTTCCACTCGGTCTTGCACTCGGGGCAGATGGTCCGCACCAGACGCTGGGCCATTACTCCTTCGACGGTGCTCGCCACCAGGAACGGCTCGATGCCCATGTCGATCATGCGGGTGTAGCTGCTCGGCGCATCGTTGGTATGCAGCGTCGAGAACACGAGGTGCCCGGTCAGTGATGACTGAATGGCCGCCTCCGCTGTCTCGCGGTCGCGCATTTCCCCGATCAGGATGACGTCCGGGTCATGCCGCAGAATGGAACGCAGGGCGTTGGCAAAGGTCAGGCCGATCTTCTGGTGCGTCTGAATCTGGCTGATGTGCGGCTGCTGATACTCGACAGGGTCTTCCACAGTGATGATCTTCAGCGATTCATCCTTGATCTCATTGAGCGCCGAGTACAGCGTCGTCGACTTGCCCGAGCCGGTCGGCCCGGTCACCAGCACGATGCCGTGCGGCAGGTCGATCAGCTTCTTGAACGTCTTGTACACATCCTCAAGCATGCCGACGTTGGCGAGGTTGAAGACCATGCGCCCCTTGTCCAGAAGTCGCATGACGATGCCTTCGCCGTGGATCATCGGGATGATCGACACGCGGACGTCGATCTCCCGCCCTTGCACACGCATCTTGATGCGGCCGTCCTGCGGCATGCGTTTCTCCGCAATGTTCAGCCTCGCCATGATCTTGATGCGGCTGATGATGGCGTTCGCGAAGCGGTTGATTTCGGGCGGCAGCACCTGGGTCTGCAGCAGGCCGTCGATCCGGTAGCGGATGCGAAGGCTGCTCTCTTCCGGTTCGATGTGAATATCGCTGGCCCGGTCGTTGGCCGCCTCCATGAGGATTTCGTTGACGAGCTTGACGACCGACGCTTCCTGGGCCTGCTTGGCGAGTTCGCTGTCGTCCGCCTCGATCTTGTCGAGCAGTTCGACTTCGTCGCGCTCCCGCATCATCTGCGTGACGGTGTCGCCGCCGACGCCGAAATGCGTCTTAATCAGGCGGGCGATTTCGCGCGGGCTGGCCAGCACCGGGTAGATGTTCAACCCGGTCATCGTCTGCAGTTCGTCGAGCGCGTACACGTCGAACGGGTCGCCGGTGGCCACGGTCAATGTGCCATTCTCTCGCGAGATCGGCATCAGGTTCTTGCGATGCACCAGCTTGCTGGGCATCACCGCCACGGTTTCCGGACTGACGACCGCATTGCTCAGATCGACGAGTTCCAGGCCCATCGCATCGGCGAGGGCCTGAAGAATGGCGTCTTCCTTACCGATCGATTTTTCAATCAGGACTTCGTGGACCGGCCGGTCCGGTGCGGCGGCGATGGCGTCGGTCGCACGGCGGAAGTCGACATCGGAAAGTTGGCCCTGTTCGCGCAGCCGCTCCAGCAGAAACATGCAACCTCGCCGGCCGTGGCCCTGATGAGTCAATGCGGTGGGACGGGGGTTTGGACCCCTCATCACCCATCAGGGTAACGCCCGGATGACACGAACGCCAGCGGGGAAAGCGGGGACAACGGGCGAATTGGGGCCGGAGTTGCGGATTGTGACGATTTCCGGGGCATCAACCGCTGGGCCGATTGCTCTGCTGACCGCCGCGTGCGGCCCGAATACGGTCGAGCAGCGCATTACGGCTTGCTGTGGCATCCGTCACGGCCGGGCCAGCAGGTGCCGCGGGCAAGGCCTCGACGGGTTCGCTGATCGGAATCTCCTGAACCGGTTGGCCTCGCCTGGAACTGCTGCCATCCATGATGTCTTTCAATTCCGAGATATTGGTGGCTCGCTCAAGGCGGAAGTAAAGCATCTGGCTGTAAGGGATAAAGAAACCCCGCCCTTCTTCCGTCTGGCCGCTGACTCGACCGCGAAGAACGACGAAATTCGGCTCGAGGCGAAACAGTACATCGACGTTGACTTCACCACCGTTCTGAAGAACGATGACCAGCGAATTGTGCTCCTCCTCGGGGAACACGCTGAGCATTTCAATCCAGTTCTGATTCGTCATCGGCGTACCGAGGGGGATAAAAGTGCGGGAACGATCAGCAGGGATTATAGCTCAGAGAACGGGGTGATGTGAAGACGATTGAGACGAAACTTGGGTGAGAACCCGCACGGCGTCGCATGCAGGTCATCATGAATCGAATCGATCAATGCAGGAAGATAGAGCAGGCATCACGACCCAACAAGAGAGCCAGAATCGATTCGGTTCGCCATCAGTCACAATTTACTTGAACCGATCGTTCACCTGCCTGATCTTTGCTGATAACGGTTGACCATCCCTCGTTCGTGTCGTCCGCGGCGGCAACTGGAACAATAATGCCCGCAATTGCCGCTCGGGCTATCGCGTTTACCCGCATCATTGCCGGCTGCCGCGCGCGAGCGTTCGGCGGATGCGCAGACGCTTGAAGATGCTTCGCCGTATGGTCACGCAGCAGGAAATTACTTGGGCGGAACTTCGCGGCCGGATTGCTGCATGGATCGGGCACGCTGCTCATGCCAGCAGGAAACCGCTGTGGATCAAACTCTGCATTGAAGCGGGTTTTCCCAAATGGATCATCGATTGAAATCGTTCAACCATACGTCAGATTGACATTTTTGTACCGCGCGCTCGCTTCGCGAGCGCGGAACAATCCCAAACCGTAAAAAGCAAAAGTGAAAAACCGCAAAGCGATACGTCAGTCCTGGGGGGGCAACGACGACCCGAAAACCGATGATGCTGTAACTGCGGCTCGAAGGCGAGTTGGAGTGGCGGAACGCCGGACGGCAGATACGGACATAGTTATTCCAGTGGCCGCCGCGGATGACACAAGCGTCGTTTGACTGTTTGACCAGTTGCGCCGTGCCATCCTTCGGGGCCTTGCTGTAGGGTCCGTAGTAATCTCCGCACCACTCGTATACATTGCCGTGCATGTCATGCAGGCCGAAGGCGTTCGCCGCGTAAGTGCCCACCGCCTTCGTGCCGCTGTTACCAGTTCCGTCGGACGCCGCCGCCTGCTCTTTCGTAAGCGACTTCCCCGTGTTGTAAGCCGTCGTCGTTCCCGCCCGGCACGCGTACTCCCACTCCGCTTCACTCGGCAGCCGGGACTTCACTTTCTGATCTTTGAACTTCTCGTTTAACTTCTTGAGGTACTCCTGCACGTCGTTCCAGGACACCGATTCGACAGGGTTCTTTGGCCCCTTGAACCTTGCGGGGTTCATCCCCATGATCGCTTCGTATTGCTCCTGCGTCACCTCGTATTTGCCCATCGAGAAGTCGTGGCCGAATGTCACTTCGTGTTGCTCTTCCGCATCGAAGTTCTTCTCGTACGGATTGCGCTCCGCTTCATCCTTCGGCGAACCCATCAGGAACGTCTTGCCCTTGGCGTTGATCTTGATGACCTCCAGTTTCACGCCGTTGCCCAGGTCGTAGCTGGTTTCGTCGCCTTTGGTGACGGGTGCGGGCGGGTGGTCTACTTTCTTCGGTTGCTCGATGATCTTGGGCTGTTCAATGATCTTGGGTGGGTCGATCTTGGCGATCTGTTTGGGTTCGTCAACCTTGTTGATGGGCGGTTCCACCTTGCTGGGCGGGTCCACGCGACTCTTCGAGTCGCGGCTAAGCGGAGGTGCGGGTTGGGAATTGATCGCGACGGTCATTGCGGTGGGTTCGTTCGCCTGGGGTTTGTTGCGGAACGCAAACACCGTGACAATCAGCGCGATGAGGGCGACGCCGCAAGCGGCGGGGATCCGCCAGCGCCCGCCGCTTGCGGCGTCGCCCTGAGTCTTCGCCGGCCCAGCGCTCCGCTCCGAAGCCGCCGCGTGGCGGCTAACCGCATTCATCTCCGTATCGGTTGCATCAATAACCGCGAATGGTTCCACCACCGATGTCAACATCGGCACATACAGGGCTTCGGGTATCGGCTGGCCATCGGCCCGCTGCGTCGGTCGCTCCAACTCCGCGATCGCTTTGACCACGTCGCCGGCCGATGCCGGCCGATCTTCGACCTTCTTTTCCAACAGCCGATCGATCAACTTCACCAACCCCGCCGGGACCTGCGGGTTCAACGCGGCAATCGACGGGTGCGGCTCCTCGGCGATCGCACGCATCACCTTCAGACTGCTGGTGCCGGTGAACGGCAGTCGCCCGGTGACCAGTTCGTAAAGCATGATGCCCAGACTGAACAGGTCGGTGCGATGATCGACCGCATCGCCGCACGCCTGTTCCGGCGACATGTACGCCGGCGTGCCGATGATCGCACCCGAGTGGGTGAGTTTCGCTTCATCGGCCACATCGCGAGCCAGCCCGAAGTCGAGAATTTTCACCCGGCCCTTCGGTGCTTCCAGCCAGACGTTGGCGGGCTTGATGTCCCGGTGGATCAGGCCCAGCGCATGGGCGGCCTGCAAGCCTTCAGCGGCTTCGCGGCCAATCCGCATTGCCTGCGGCAGCGAGACGCGCTTCTTCTCTTTCAGGAATTCATCCAGCGATGCGCCTTTGAGGAACTCCATCGCGATGAACGGGATTTTGCGGTCTTCGCCGACATGGAAGATCGTGACGATGTGATCGTGCTGAATCTTGGCGGCCGTCCGGGCTTCTCGCAGGAATCGGTCACGCGCCTGTCCGCTTTTCGCGTACTTGGGCAGCATGATCTTCAGTGCCACGGGTCGCAGCAGATTGATGTCTTCGGCAAGAAGCACCATCCCCATGCCGCCCGCACCGAGCTTCTTCAGGATGCGGAAATGGCCAAGCCGGCCGATTTCCCCCTCGCCCTGCGGCGGCGCGAACAGGTGGGCAATGTTGGTGCCGTCACCGTCGAGGATCGGCGGAGCGTGGGTGTTCTAGCCGTCGTTACTATGGGTTGGCGACCCCGCGAGCGGCGGGCCAACGACGGTGTTCTCATGCTTCACGGGCTGCGACATGGCAAACTCTCGAGGGGGTTGAGCCCGCGTTAGGATTCGCGCCAGAATAAGTTACCGAATCGTATCGGCGCCGATGAAGAGGATCACGAAAGCACGAAAGCACGAAAGCACGAAAGCACGAAAGCACGAGAAAATGCGGCATTACCATCATGCTTTTTCGTGTTTTCATTCTTTCGTGCTTTCGTGATCCTCTTCTCTAAACCCGGCAATTTATTCTAACGCCCCT
>Ga0105047_10005632_pt1 | contig 21425 bp, 19 predicted proteins | sample MAT04_FD_78384 | JGI IMG/M metagenome (GOLD analysis project Ga0105047, IMG submission 78384) | Freshwater microbial communities from Lake Fryxell liftoff mats and glacier meltwater in Antarctica - MAT-04 (megahit assembly) | ecosystem: Environmental > Aquatic > Freshwater > Ice > Liftoff... | reverse complement strand
GTGGTCACCAGTTTCACCATCATCGCGGACATGGCGCGGGAAGTCGCGGGAGACGCTGCCATCGTGGAGTCCATCACCAAGCCAGGCTCTGAAATCCATGGCTACGATCCGACTCCCAAGGATATCGTGAAAGCCCAGGAAGCGGATCTGGTGCTATGGAACGGGATGAACCTGGAGCTGTGGTTCGAGAAATTTTTCAGCAACGTGAAGGACGTGCCCAGCGCGGTGCTGACGGAGGGAATCAAGCCCATGGGCATCACCGAGGGACCCTACTCCGGGAAGCCGAATCCGCACGCATGGATGTCGCCTGCCAACGCCGCGATTTACGTGGAGAACATCCGCAAGGCGTTGGTGAAGATGGATCCGGCGAATGAAAAGACCTACACGGAAAACGCCGCTGCCTACGTCGCGAAGATCAAAGCGCTGGATGGTCCGGTCCGCGAAAAGCTCGCGGCGATCCCGGAGGACAAGCGCTGGCTGGTGAGCAGCGAAGGCGCTTTCTCTTATCTCTGCGAGAACTACGGCCTTCGCCAGCTCTATCTCTGGCCGATCAATGCGGATGCGCAGGGCACTCCGCAACAGGTGCGGAAAGTCATCGACGCAGTCCGCTCCAACGGGATTCCGGTGGTATTTTCCGAGAGCACCGTCAGTGACAAACCCGCGAAGCAAGTCGCCCGCGAGACTGGCGCGAGCTACGGAGGAGTCCTGTATGTCGATTCCCTCACCGATGCCAGCGGCCCTGCTCCCACCTACCTGAAACTTCTCGAAAAGAACGCCGACACGATCGTCAAGGGTTTCCTTGAATCCAAATAGATGAACGACTCCACCGACTCCGCCCCAAGCATTGATGTCGAGAACGTCTCAGTCGTCTATCCGAACGGGCACAAGGCTCTCCAGGACGCGACTTTCCACCTCAGGAGCGGCACGATCTGCGCGTTGGTGGGCGTGAATGGCAGCGGCAAGTCCACGCTTTTCAAAAGCATCATGGGCTTCGTGAAACCGACCGGGGGCAGCGTGAAAATCAACGGCATGCCTGTCCGCGCCATGCTGAAAAAACTCGTCGTCGCATACGTCCCGCAGGCGGAGGAAGTGGACTGGCAGTTTCCCGTGAGCGTGTGGGACGTGGTGATGATGGGGCGCTACGGAGCGATGAATTTCCTCCGCATTCCGAAGGCTATCGACAAACAGAAGGTCGAGGAAAGCCTGAAACGCGTCGCGATGTGGGAGTTCCGCGACAGGCAGATCGGTGAACTCAGCGGCGGGCAGAAGAAGCGGGTTTTCCTTGCCCGCGCTCTTGCGCAAGGGGGTAGTGTCATCCTGCTGGACGAGCCTTTCACTGGGGTGGATGTGAAAACGGAAGAGGCCATCATCACCCTGCTGCACGAGCTGAGGAGAGCGGGCGCGATCATTTTTGTCTCCACCCACAACCTCGGCAGCGTCCCGGAATTCTGCGACCAGGTGGTCCTGCTGAACCGCACGGTGCTCGCTTACGGGAAGACGGCTGACGTTTTCACCGCGCAGAATCTCACGCTGGCATTCGGCGGGGTGCTGCGCGAGTTCCAGTTCGAGCAATCGACCATCCAGGAACACGACGGCCGGGCGGTGCGCGTTCTCAGCGATGACGAGCGACCCCTGGTCTTCGGCAAGGACGGCCATCTCGAATACATGGATCGCGAAAAGCACCAACAGCTTTTGAAAAAACGGGAGGAGGAAAATGACTGACATGCTCGATACTCTGGCGGTCCCGCTCCAATACGAATACATGCTGCGGGCGATGTGGGTCAGCGCCCTGATCGGCGGGACCTGCGGATTCCTTTCCTCATTCGTGACACTGAAAGGCTGGTCGCTGATGGGCGACGCCCTCTCCCATGCCGTTGTCCCGGGTGTCGCTCTCGCCTACATCCTCGGCCTTCCTTTCGCGATCGGAGCCTTCATCGCCGGTCTGCTCGCGGCGGGTGCGATGGCGTTTATCAAAACCACAAGCCGCATCCGTGAGGACGCGACAATCGGGATCGTCTTCACCACATTCTTCGCGCTCGGCCTGGTCCTGATTTCAAAGAACCAGGCGCACGTCGATCTCAAGACCATCCTCTACGGGAACATCCTCGGCATCGCCGGCGGCGACATCCTCCAAGTGATGATCATCAGCGCGGTGACCCTTTTGATTCTCGGCCTCAAATGGAAAGACCTCATGCTCTTCTGCTTCGATCCGAACCAGGCGCGGACGATGGGTATGAAGACGAACGTGCTGCATGTCACGCTCCTCGCTCTCCTCGCCGCAACCGCGGTCGCCGCCCTCCAAGCCGTCGGGGCCATCCTGGTCGTCGCCATGCTCGTCACTCCCGGAGCGACCGCATACCTCCTCACCGACCGTTTCGGAAAAATGCTCTGGATTTCCTCCGGACTGGGGGTTTTCAGTTCGGTGGCCGGCGCTTACGGCAGCTATTTCCTCAATGGCGCGACCGGAGGCTGCATCGTCACGCTCCAGGCCATCCTCTTCATTCTCGTCTTCATCTTCGCGCCGAAGCAGGGGATACTGGCCTCCCGCCTCGCCATCCGGAGAAAAATGGAACCCTCCACCGAAGCGACGGCATGAGCGAATTTTTCGAGCCTTTCCACTATGGCTTCATGCGCGACGCGCTGCTGGTCGGCTGCCTTGTGGGTGCGATGTGCGCGGTTCTTTCCTGTTTCCTGATCCTGAAAGGCTGGTCGCTGATGGGCGATGCCGTCTCACATGCCGTCCTGCCAGGGATCGTGCTGGCATACATCGCCGGGTTGCCGCTGGCGTTGGGAGCCTTCGCCGCGGGTCTGCTTTGCGCAGTCACCACGGGATTTGTGAAACGCAACTGCCGCCTCAAGGAAGACACCGCCATGGGAGTGGTCTTCACCGGATTTTTCGCCTTCGGAATCGTGCTTTTCAGTAGGACGGCTTCGGATCTGCATCTGGATCACATCCTTTTTGGAAATATCCTAGGGATCGTACGCTCGCAAGTGATACAGGCACTCGTGCTCGGCTCGCTCGTACTGGGTGTGACCCTCGTTCTCAGAAAAGACCTCCTGCTCATCTGTTTCGATCCCGGCCAGGCGCGCGTGCTGGCGCTCCCTGACCGTTTCCTGAACTACCTCCTCCTCAGTCTCCTGGCGCTGGCCATCGTGGTCGCCCTCCAGGCCGTCGGGATCATCCTTGTGATTGCGATGCTCATCGCCCCGGGTTGTGTGGCCCATCTCTGGACCGATCGCTTTGACAAAATGCTCTTCATCGCCGTTGCCTCAGCCGTTTCCGCCACTGTCATCGGAATATTCGCGAGCTACCATTTCGACGCATCCACCGGTGGGTGCATCGTGCTGATGCAGGCGTTTTTCTTTATCCTGTCCCTCCTGTTCGCTCCGAAATACGGCATCATAGGAAGAGCTAGATCCTCTGCCAGTCCGGCTTGTTGTCATAGACCCAGCGGAAGTAGTCCTTCCGCTGGAGTTTGCTGGCGGCTGGCGCGTCGATGCAGACTTTCACGGTCGGATGCATCTGGAGGACGGAGGCGGGATTGATGGAAGTGACCGGTCCCTCGACAGCTTCGGCGATGGCGGTGGCTTTGCTTTCGCCGAAGGCCAGCAGGAGGTTCGTGCGCGCCTCCATGATCGTGCCGATGCCCATGGTGATGACGTGGTTTGGCACCTCTTCCCCGCTGCCGAAGAAGCGGGCGTTGTCCTTGCAGGTCTGCTCGGTGAGCGTCTTGATGCGGGTGCGTGAGGCGAGTGAGGAGGTCGGCTCGTTGAAGCCGATGTGGCCGTCCGTACCGATGCCGAGCACTTGCAGATCAATGCCTCCGGCTGTCTTGATCCGCTCTTCGTATTCCATGCAGAAGGCGGGGATGTCGGCAGCGTTTCCATCCGGGAGGTGGATGTTTTTCGCGTCGATGTTGACGTGGTTGAAAAGGTTTTCCCACATGAAGGTGTGGTAGGTCTGCGGGTGGTCGCGCGGCAGGCCGATGTACTCGTCGAGGTTGAAAGTGGTGATCTTGCTCCAGTCGAGTTCCATCCCGATCAGCCGTTGATAGAGGGGCAGGGGAGTGCTGCCGGTGGCGAGGCCAAGGACCGCACCGGGCTTGTCCGTGATCAGCTTCGCGATGAGGCGCGCGGCCACATCGGCGGCGGCCTGTCTGGTTTCCTGGATGATGATTTCCATTTTCCTAAATTTGTCCGAGTTGTCTGGAGAGTTTCTGGCAGACGTCATCCTTGAAGCGGTCGAGAAATCCCAGGACGTATGCGATGATGTCCTTGCTGTCGTCGATGACGAGCGGGGTAAGATCGATTCCGAAAATGAGCTGGTTTGATTCGTCGGTGGCGTGCGCATCGAAGAAGGTCGCGTTCGCGGCCCGGCGCCCCAGGGTGGCGAGGTCGTAGCGTTTCCCTCCCGCGATCTGTGAGTCGAAAACGCCGTTGAGGGCGGCGGCGAGGTTGTCGCGGGCGCTGACATCCATGAGGACTTTTTCCTCGTCGGGCAGCCAGTCGAGATTCCTCCAGACTTCGCAGCCGATGACTTTTTTCGGGCGCTGGCCGGGGGGCATTTCGCGCATGGCTTTGAGCGCCGCGACGGTGACTCCGATGTGGGTTTCGTGCTTGTCAGCGGGGTTGTGGGTGTAGACGACCTCGGGGCGGGTGGCTTCGAGGATCGCTTTCAGATCGTTTTTCAGCGAGGGATCGGTCGCGCTTTTCACGGCACTGCTCGGGTAGCCGAGTTGGAGCATGGAGCCGAACTGGCCGATGAGTGCGGCAGTGTTCTGCTCCCGCACGCGGATCTTCATCATCTCCTCATCCGTGAACGAGGCGTAGGGACCGGCGCGGGAACTCCCTGCACCATTTGTGCAGGTCACGCCGCCGAACCAGCGGTCGGTGCGGGAGTAGCACTCGAGGATGCCGTGGAAGGCCATGAATTCGAGATCGTCCTGGTGAGCGCCGATTCCGAGGTGGGTGGTGCGGGCAAGGGCTTCCTTTTCCGGCGCGGAATCCGGGATGTGGATGCTGGCTGTTTTGTTCTTTAGCTCCATGGGATCATTTCTTGAAATTCGGGAGGCTGGCGGAGCTACGGAGTGGCGAGATGGTGGTATGGTTGCCGGATACTCCCCGCAGCATGGTTGTGGGAATGGGAATCAGAGGGCTATTGTTTTCCCCGTTCGAAAACTCTCGTCCGCAGCGGCCACGATCCGCATCGAGGAAAGCGCGTCATGCATGTGGTCGGTGAGATCGAGGTCTTCCCTGATGGCTTTGAGGAAAAATTCCTGTTCGCGTCTGCAAAGGCCATCGTGGTCCGGCTCGTCGTCGAGGCGGATGGTTTCGTCACTCCTCGCGAAAGTGCCGTCTGGAGACAGCTCGGAATGGTGGAGTTTGAGCGCTTGTGTCTGGGTGTGGGCATCGACGTTGGCGCTCTGACCCTCGCCCGCCGCTTTGTCCGCGACGATGGATACGCAGCCTTTCGGCCCGACCACGTCTTTCACGAAGAAAGCCACCTCGCTCATCATGGGGCCCCACCCGGCTTCATACCAGCCGACGGAACCGTCCTCAAAAGTTACCTGGAGAGCTGCGTAATTGATTTTCCCCTCAGGCAGATCGTCGGTGAGTCGTGCGCCTATCCCGGATACCCGGATTGGTTTCGAGCGCGTCATCTGGCACATCACATCCACATAGTGGACTCCGCAATCGACGAGGGGGGAGATAGAGGACATGAGGTTTTTGTGAGTTTCCCAGTTCGCGCCGGAGGATTGCTGGTTGAGGTTCATCCGCATCACCAGCGGCTTGCCGAGGGTGTGGGAAATCTCGATGAAACGCAGCCAGCTCGGGTGGTGGCGGAGGATGTAGCCGATCACCAGCTTCCGGTTCGCTCGGACGGCTGCCGCGACGATTTTTTCAGCTTCGGCCACGGACTCCGCCATGGGTTTCTCGATAAAGACATGGCATCCGGCCTCCAACGCCGCCAGCGCGTATTCCGCATGTGTGTCGGGATAGGTGGAGATGGAAACGGCGTCCGGCTTCGTTTCGTGCAGAGCCTCATGGAAATCCGAGAAACCGGAATAGCGACCGCCTAGTTCCTTGATCAGCGTATCACGTGATGCCGCCGAGCGGGTGACGATCCCGGAAATTTCAAAGCCATTGAGTTGGTGATAGGCAAGCGCATGGGAGCGACCCATGTGGCCGGCGCCGGCGCAAAGGATTCGGAGGGGATCTGGCATGGGTTGAGGATGTAAGGAATTTCGGGTGTCGGAAAGAGTTTAGTAAAAAGGACTGTTATCGGGTGACTTCGGCAAACAGATCCGCCTCTTTTCACCCGGATTGGGCTGAGAGGCTTTTTCCAAAATCGGCAATGACTACCGACGGTTATGGGTTACCTGGCTATCGCCTTGCTCACCGAGGAGCGACGCCAAAGAACCCGGCTCTCCCTATTTGAAAAACACCGTGAAGTAGATCAGCAGAAGCACGCCGATCCCGAAGGTGAAGGCGTAGGCCTGGAGGTTGCCGGACTGGGCTTTGCGGAAGGTGTTGCCGAGGGTTTCGGCGAGTCTTGTCAGTCCGCCGACGATGATGCTGTTGATGAGGATCTCGTCGATGAAATGGACGATGGCCGCGAAGCCGTCCTGGAGGTATTTCACGATGCCATTCTCGTAGATCGTATCCAGATAGAAACGGTTGCGGAAAAGGGGGATGGAGATCGGGTCTTTTTCTTTTCCAGAGTAGAGGACGAAGCCCGCGATGATACCCACGACGAGGGCGATGACCGATACGATGCTGATGAGATTGATGTGAATCAGGTGCGCGGGCTGCTCATAAGCGGGAGCGAGTTTCGCAGCGATAAAAGGAAAACCGGCGATGAGTCCCATCACGGCGAGCGCGACGAGAGGGATCGACATCAGCGGGCCGACCTCCTTGGCGTGTTCCGCGTTCTCGGTCCGGTTTTTTCCGAGGAAAGTGATCACGAAAGCGCGTGTCATGTAGAACGGAGTCAGCACGGCCACGAAGACTGCGATCCAGAACAGAGCCAAGTTGTGCTCATGCGCGGCCTCGAGGATCTGCTCTTTCGAGAAGAAGCCGGAGGTGAAAGGAACGGCCATCAGGGCCGCGGTGCCGATGGCGAAGGTGATCGCGGTGATGGGCATTTTCTTAAACAGTCCGCCCATTTTCCACATGTCCTGCTCGTGGTGGCAGGCGTAGATGATCGCGCCGGAGCCGAGGAAAAGAAGGGCCTTGAACCATGCGTGGGTGAAGAGGTGGAACATCGCCGCCTCACCGGCGAGAAGGCCGACGGCCATGACCATGTAGCCGAGCTGGGAGAGGGTGGAGTAGGCGAGCACGCGCTTGATATCGTCTTGCTGGGTCGCCATCAGCGCGGCCATCAGGGCGGTGATACCTCCGATCCAGGCGATGGTCGTTCCGGAAAAGCCTGCGAAAGCAGCGTCGCCGATCGAGAGTTGGACGCGGACGAGCATATACACACCTGCCGCAACCATCGTCGCGGCGTGGATCAGGGCGGAGACGGGGGTCGGACCCTCCATCGCGTCCGGCAGCCAGACGTGGAGCGGGACTTGTGCGGACTTGCCCATCACGCCGCAGAAGACGCATAGCAGCGCCGCGCCGAGGACGCCGGTAGCCATCATTTCTGTGGGGATCGCCATTTCAGAGAAAGTCAGCGTGCCGGTGATCTTCCACAGCATGAGGATGCCGATCATGAATCCAAAGTCGCCGATGCGGTTGGTGAGGAAGGCTTTCTTCGCCGCATCCGCTGCGGAGTCCTTCTCATACCAGTGGCCGATGAGCAGGTAGGAGCTGAGGCCGACCAGCTCCCAGAAGATGAAGGTCATGATGAAATTCGATGCCAGCACGATCCCTGTCATCGAGAACATGAAAAGAGCCAGTCCCGTGAAATAGCGGGCCTTCGCGGAATCGTCCTTCATGTAGGCGAGGGAGAAAACGTGCACCAGGAGGCCGACTCCGGTCACCACGATCATCATTCCGGTGGAAAGTTGGTCTAAGTGGATGCCGATGTTGATGTTGAAATCGCCTATGGTCGCCCATGGAAAGGACATTTCACCGGTCTTTCCGAGCAGCAGGATCGCGATCACAAAGGTCGCCACCGCAGAGGCAGTGGAGACGAGATGGGCGATGCCGAGTTTGCGGAGGAAAAGCTGGTTGGAAACAGCAGCCAGTAGCGGGAGGATGAGAAGGAGCCAGGGCATGGTCGTGTGCGGGGAAGATGGGGGATGGATACCCCGCATTCCAAGCATGAAATTCGTGGCGATGCCAGGGAAGAGGAACCACGGATGGACGCGGATTGCCGGGGTTGTGGAGTGAGTGGGATTTTGCTGAAGGCCACGGCGGCTGCGGCGCTATGGCCTCGGCACCAGGGGCCGCTTCTTTTTTCCCGCCACTTTCCAAATGGCGAAGAGGACGAAAACGGCACCGAGGAGTTCGTGGAGCTGGAATTTTTCCCCGAAGAAAAAGAACGCGCCCAGAGCGGTGAAAACGGGAAGGGTCATCTGGAGGGAGGCACCCTGGGCGATGGAAAGGCGCTGGTAGGCGCTTGTCATGATGAGCTGGGCGAAGGTGACGATGATCGCCCCGAGAGCGAGCAGCCCCCATCCGGCGAAGGGGAGTTCCGGGACTTTTCCGACGAAGGGCAGGCCGAGCAGGAGGCTGGCGAAAGCCTGTGCTCCGTAGATGGTGGCCGGGTGCTCCTCGTGGCGGAGCTTGCGGATGATGACGACGACCCATCCGGCGGCAAGCGCGCCGAGCAGGCCGAGGAGATCGTAAGGCGAGGGGGCGAGGGTCATTTTCTCATCACTGAGGAAAACTACGAGCCCGCCCATGGCGGCGACGAGCCACCAGCGGGTGGCGACGCGGACTTTCTCCCCAAGCCAGAACGCGGCGATGACCGTGGCGAACATCGGGTAGGTGAGATTGATGACAATGGCCCGCCCGGCTCCCAGTTCCGTGATGGTGATGTAGAAGCAGATGATCCCGATGCAGCCGATGAGGCCACGCAAAACGACAAGGCGGTTGGCGAACATGCGTTTCCACTCGAATCCACGTCCGCCGGTGTAAAAAATCGCAAGGATTGCGATGCCCACCGCTCCGCGGAAAAGCGTGGCCTGCCAGCCATCGGCCCCGGCGGAGGCGAGGGAGGCGGCGCGGATGAGAAGGGTGTTGCCCGCGAAGAGGATGGCGGAGGTGAGCATCCACATCACGCCTTTCAGATCGAGGCTCTCGTCTTCGCTTTCCATGAGTCGGGGAGGCTTGTGATCCGGGTGGAGCGGGAATGCAAGTGTTGCTCGGGTTCTGCTTTTTGAGCCACGGATCAATGCGGATTGACACGGATCGGATTCCGTGGTGGCAGATGGAGCAATTTTTCCCATCCTACGTTCAATGTTGGCAGTTCGAAGTTCGACGTTCCAATTTCATCGCCAAGTATCCATCCTTGACCCCGCTGGAAACTCTGCCTAAACCATGCGCCTCATGGGATTTGACACACTAGGCCTTTCCGCCCCCGTTCTCGAAGCGATCGAAGAATCGGGCTACAACAAACCGACTCCGATCCAGACGCAGGCCATTCCGGTCATTCTGGAAGGCAAGGACGTGATCGGCGCATCCCAGACGGGGACAGGCAAGACGGCGGCCTTCGCGCTGCCATCGCTTTCCAAGATTGAAAAACTCGGCAAGCCTCAGATCCTGGTGCTGGAGCCGACCCGCGAGCTGGCCCATCAGGTGGCGGAGCAGTTTGAGAAATACGGAAAGCATACCGGCTTGAAAGTCGCGCTGCTTTACGGCGGAGTAGGCTTGGGAGAGCAGATGAAACAGCTTGAGTCCGGCGTCGATATCGTCGTCGCCACACCGGGTCGCCTGATCGATTGCTTTTATCGCGGGGCGATGCGCTTCGGGGAAATCAAGATCCTGATCCTTGACGAAGTGGACCGGATGCTGGACATGGGTTTCCTCCCTCAGGTGCGGAAGATCGTGAACCTCTGCCCGTGGGAAGGTCGCCAGACTTTGTTTTTCTCCGCCACGATGCCCGCCGCGATCCAGACCTTCGCGCAGTGGTGCCTGGTCGATCCTATTAAAATCGAAATCGCACGCCGCGAGGTGGCTGCGACGGTTTCCCATGCGTTTTATCCGGTCTCCATCGACCAACGCGACGAGCTGCTGCTCGCATTGCTCAAGCAGACCGACTACCATTCCGTGATGATCTTCACCCGCACCCGTCGCGAGGCGGACGAGGTGACGGGCATGATCAAATCGACCGGCCAGACCAAAGTCGCCGCGATGCACTCGGACATCAACCAGACCGACCGGATGAAAGCCCTCGCCGGATTCAAGAGCGGGGAGTATGAGATCCTCGTCGCTACGGATGTGGCCGCACGGGGCATCGATGTCTCGGGAGTCTCCCATGTCATCAACTACCGGGTGCCGGAAAACGCGGAGGACTACGTCCACAGAATCGGACGGACGGGACGTGCGGAGGCGGAGGGCGATGCCTTCACGATCCTAACCGCCGACGAGCTGGACTTCGCGAAATCGGTGGAAATTTTCGTCAACAAGGAGATCAAGCGCGAGAAGCTCGCGGACTTCCCCTACATCTATACCGCACTTCTTGACGACTCACCTTCCAAGGCGATACGCAGGAAAAAAGTCGGCGGTGGGAAGAAGAAGCGGAGGTAGTTCATTTCGTGACCGATACACTTTGGATCAGCACATCGTTGCCTGAGCCGGAGGCATCCAGCCGGAAGTTCCAGCCAAGCTTGCCGATAAATTTCGCGTCCGCAATTTTCCAGGTGTTGGTGTGCCATTTGTTGTCACCGGGAACAGCCCAGAACAGGCCATTGCGCTTTCCGAACGTGGATTCGTAGGTGACTGCGAGGCCGGTCGGGTTGCTGAGTCCGTCCTCGGAGGGAATGCGCTTGGCGGTAACTGAGATTTCGATGGCTTTGGTTTCCGGGGAAATGAAACCAGGTGCGAAGCGGAGCGGGACATGGACGACGGGAGGATTCGCACTGACTCCGAGACGGTTCGCTTTCAGTTCGGGATCCCATGATGTCGTAAATGGAGTGACAGGAATGAGTCCCTTGGTTTCGTTCTTTTCTCCAAAAACGATTTCCACGGATTTGGCTTCTGCGAAGGATTCGGGGGTGGAAGGGGTGTCAGGCGCAGCGGGAATTTTCGAAAGGATGGCCGGATCTCCCTCAAGGAAAATGCGTTTGAAATCCTCGGATTTGTCGAGCGACGCGGCGTGAGTGATGTCCTTTTCCTCACCCACGAGTGAGATGACGATGGGCATCGCCGGGCTGAGGCCGTGGCTTTCCAGGAGTCTGCGGAGAGGAGGCAACAGATCTGTGAAAATGTCCCCGGAATCCGGGGAGTACCGGTAGGGACTGAGGGAGATGAAATCGAACTGGCCGCCCGCACCATCGCGCAGCGCGTCATCGAGAAACTCCAGATCGTAGTCCGCGAGGGAGAATCCGATCAGCGCGTCCGGCTGGATCTCGCGTGCGGTCTTTCGGGCGAGAGTCAACAGCTCGACGTAGTGGAAGGGGGTGTTGCTCTGGCGCGGACCGGAGTTGTAGCCGGGGAAAACTTCCCAACGTGCGACATCCTTACCGTATCGCGTAATTAGGTTCGCGGTGTAATTGGTGAACGCGGCGATGTCCCGGAGAGGAAAGGGATGCTCCGGAGAAAGCCATGTGGGAGGGGCGTGGAAGATTCCCGTGACCTCGCAGGAGCTCGCTTTGGCGGCGGTGATGAATTCATCCGAGGGCTTGAAATTCCATTTTCCCTCGGCCGGCTGGAGCGTCTCCCATGTGGGGAAATAGCGGATGGCCCGCATCGCATCCGAGATGACAGGCTTGTCCGAGGCGGGTGTCGAAATGCCCGTGTGGATAGGCCTACCCGAATCGGCGGCGAGGCAGACGCTTGCGGAGAGGAGCGTGAAGAGGAGAGCGCGGAGCATGATACTGGGACTATGGGAGGGCTGGCGGGATTATTCCACCGATGCGATGGATTTTTTCACCTCCCGGATGGAGAAGGAATATTCACGCATGGCGAGAACCAGAAGAATGCCGATGAGCAGGGCATCAATGACGATGGCCGCCACGAACACATCGCCATCGTCGAAGCCGCTGCCGGCCTGCATGAAGAGTAGGACGGGTGGAATCCAGATGAACAGCCACATGAAATCTTTGTTCGACATCGTTTCCACCAGACCCATGAGCAGCATGGCGACGATGAAGGAGGCGACGCCGAAGAGGACGTAGTTCGAGACACGGTGGGCGCCTTTCATCTTGAATAAATTGATGATGACGGCGGGAAACAACAGCGTGCCGAGGAAGCAGAGGGCGAAGATGACAGGTTCGTCACTCCCATAGGTCGGGCGTTGGTTCAGGACGAAGGGGATGACGGAGACGCAGCTCAGCAGGAGGCAGAAAAACACGCCGGAGGGCCATCCGGGGAAAAGGAAGATGCCTGCGAGTTTTCCGAAAGGGCCGTATCGGGAGAATTTCTGGAAGACCGGCGAGACAAGCGGGGCGAACTCGGAAAGGGAGATTGCGAAGACCGGGGCGAAGATGAGTCCGAAGACAAAGGGGATGGCCATCGGATCGGTGAATGAAAAGCTGCAAAGCACTGCCGCAATGCAGGTGAGAGCCAGCGCGATGAGACGCCGCAGGGTCGAGTGGTTTTCCGCGTACGGGGCGATTAGCGAGGTGCCGGTCGAGAGAAAGAAGAAACCCACGTAGGCGCAGGCGGCGAGGTAGCAGGGGACGAAGATTCGGGATTCCTTCGTGTCCAGCGCGCAGAATTCCGCGATGTTGGAGTTTCCACCGTCAAAGATCATGCCCAGCAGAGTCATCGCTCCGATAGGCAGTGCGATCATCGGAAGGATGGAGCGCAGGATGGCGGAGGCCGAGGCGGAAAGCCCGACCGTGATCGCCGTGATAGTGGCGGAGGTGACGAAGATCAGCAGCAGGAGCATGATCTCACCCACGAGATTCATGCCGCCAAAGAAATAGCGCAAGATGAGGTAGGGAATGATGGTGACGAGGATGAGCGCGGACTGGCTGACGATGGCCGCCCATTTCCCCGTAACGACACGCCACGCCGAGAGGCGGGTGAGGACGAGCATGTCGATGGTGTTGCCCTTGATCTCAGAGGACAGGGCTGCGATTCCACGCATCGGCTGGATGACCAGCACGGCGATGGAGAAGAAGATGAAGATCACGTTGGAAATTTTCTGCCCGGCGTAGTCGGAGGTGGCCAACGCGCCCGCCGACAGGAGGATGATCCCAAGGATGATCTGGAGCGTGAGGAACACCGCGATGAACGAGCGCGTGCGCAGACCTTGCCGCAGCTCCTTGACGAGCATGGGGGAGAGGCGGTCCGGGAAATCGGATAGAGAATCAACTTTCAAAATTCAAAGTTCAAGGAAGAGGGTTTGTTACGGATCGAAGCGCGGTTCCTGGGGCAACTGTTCGCTTTGCGGCGGCAGCGGGGGCGGGGCGGGGACGAAATTGGCGTCCCTTTCGAGATTCGCCAGGATGTCGATGAAGGCATCCTCAAGGTTGCGTTGCTCGCGGTGGAAATCGATCACGCGGAGATTGTCGCGGATCATGCGGGAGAGGACGTCGGCGGCTTTGTTCGGGTCCTCGGTATCGATGCGGATGCGGCCTCCGGTTTTCCGGGATTCGAGAAATTCGATATTCGGCTGGAGGACGGCCCAGTCGGAGAGCGCCTGCGGATCGCCATCGAGCTGGACGTCGTAGAGCACACCGCCGAGGAGGTCGGTGGATTTTTTCAGGCTTTCGGCATCACCGTGGTGGACGATGCGCCCGTTGTTGATGAAGAGCAGGGAATCGCACATCTCGCCCAGCTCTGAGAGGATGTGGGAGGAGATGAAAATGGTTTTTCCCTCCTTGGCGAGGACGCGGATGAGGTGCTTGAGTTCGACCCGGGCCTTGGGATCCAGTCCGGCGGCGGGCTCGTCCATGATGAGGACCTGGGGATCGTGGAGAAGGGACCGGCCAAGGCAGAGACGCTGGGTCATGCCTTTGGAAAGCTTGTTGGAAAAGCGGTCGGCGAGCGGGACCAGATCGGTGAATTCCATGACCTCGTCGATGCGTTGGCGGCGCTCCGCCCCTTTGTAGCCGAGGGCGCGGGCGTAGAAATCCATGTATTCCAGGACCGTCATGTTGTCGTAGTTCCCGAAGTGGTCCGGCATCCAGCCGATCAGGCGGCGGACTTCCGCAGGGTGGTGGATGACATTGATCCCGCAGATCTCCGCATGGCCCATGGTCGGGTAGTCGAGACTTGCGAGAATGCGCATGGTGGTGGTTTTTCCCGCGCCGTTCGCGCCAACGAAGCCACAGACGGAGCCGTGCGGGATTTCAAACGAGACACCGTTCACGGCCTGCAAGGGCCCGAAAAAGCGGTAGAGGTTATGGACGCTGATCGCTGCTTCGCTCATAAATTTCAACTTTCAAATTTCAAACTCTAAGGAAGAGGTTCTGTTGGCGGTGTTTTTTTCCGGATGATGGACGCGAAGATTTTCACCAGTTCACCGGCCTCGCTGATGAGTTCTTGCAGAGAGTTCCTGCGTGTTTTGGAGAGTTCGTTGCAGTCGCAGATCAGGCGGAGCCAGAGGCTGGATTCGCGGGCTTCCTTTTTACACACTTTCAGGCGGTAGAGATAGTCGTCAGGGCTGAAGGCCTCCATAGATTCCACATAGTTCGCCGCGACCGATCCTGAGGAGCGAAGCACCTGCCGCAGGTCGGACCATGAGACAGAATCCCATTTCCCATCGCGGAGAAAGAGCCGGGTTTCGAAAGCGAACGCATAGGTCCGCTCCTCCAGATCATAGGGCTTATCGTTCATGTTGGGTTGCGTTCGGGAGTTCTCCTTAGAGTTTGAATTTTGAAATTTGAATTTTCAGCGTGCGAGGGGGCCGGTTATGACGGTGGTTGTCTGCCAGTCTATGCCCGGGTGGGTTTCGATGCCGGGGGCGGAGCTGGTGATGGCGATGAAGTGGTCGTTGCGGTCGTTGGTGTTTTCGAAGAACTTGCGGTTGCGGGCGGTGAAGAGAGTGGCGGTTTTGTTGAGGACCGGAAGAACCATGGTGGGATCCACGGAGGAGAGCTTGATCGGCTGGCCTTTGGTGATGTTCTCCGCGCGGTGCCAGTCGCCCTTCGCGTCCTTGTAGAGGAGGGTCTGGATGGGGAAATCGAAGGTGGAGACGAGGGTGTCCGCGTCGCGCGTGGCCTCGATGCGCCCACGGGTGGGGACGGCGGCGGTGATGAGCTGACCCTGCTCGGAGCGGCTCTGGAACCACGCGCCGTCCGCGAAGAGTTTCCCATCTGCGGGCTGGAGATCGTAACTGCCGCGGGTGTCGTAGGTATCCGTAAAGCGAGACCAGCGGGTGGAGGCGATGGGGACGGGGGCGATGAAGGCCGGGACATCGATGGTGAACGAGGGGGAGGTCATCACGCCGGTGCGGGAGAACTGCTCCTGGTGGATGAAGGCGGCATTCTGGTTCTCGTCCGGACGCACCTCCATGAGAACCAGCCGCGTGCCTTTTCCGCCGAAACCGTCCTGGAGGATGATGAGGGCGATGAGGATGAGCGAGGTGACGATGGAGATGATGGGAGTGGTGACGAACAGGCGGTGACGACGGCCGGATTTCGCGAAGACGAAGAGATTGACCGGCCCGACGATGATTCCGAACACAATAAGGATGAGAACGAAGACGATGTAGTTGAAGGATTTCTCTCCGAATGCCGACTGGATGGGCCAGTGGCTTTTGAAATCAGTGGCGATGGCATCCAGGCGCGGCTTGGCTTTTCTCCCGGAATTGGCAAGATCGACCGTGGGCTTTGGATCGAGGCGGAGATCGCTCGGAATGGTTCTGAGCAGGATGTCTCCGTAGCTCGGATCTTCCGGCAGACCGAGGGCTTTGAGGGTGGGGCTGCCGGTGGAGAAAACGACGAGCTGGCCTCCGAGCCGGATCCAAGAGACGATGGCGTTGCGGGAACCGGGAGGGATGAGGGACCAGTCGCTTTCCGTGAGCATGACGGTGTCGAACCCGGAGAAGGCGCGCCAGTCGTCGGGGAGTTGCTTGGGATCGAATTTTGAGGAAAATCCAGAGGATGAACCCCGGTAAGAGCCGCCGCTGCGGGAGGCTAGCTCGGTATCCAGGGCGGAGCCGTTGGGCGTGTGAAGGCTCCCGCTGAGGAGGACGGCGGCCTGGCTTTCACTGAAAACCGATGAGACGTTCGCCGCGTTGTTTCCCATCGTGCCACTTAGTGTCGTATGGAGCGTGGGGTTGTTGAGGGTGCCGTTTTGCGCACCGAGAGGGACGAGGATATCGTATGTGGTGGTCTTCAGTGGTGAGGCGGCGAAGGAAAATTCCGAGGAGGTGACCAAGGAGTCGCCCCAGTTGCTGGAATCCTTGAAGCTCAGGTAAATCTTGTGGGGGATTTTCTGGTTGTTGGCGATGACGATGCGGACGGGCATGTAGCCGCCGAGGCTGGGGTGGGAGAAAAGCGAGAGAACCTCGACGTGGGTGTCCGTGCGCGTATCGGCGACCTGGCGGAAAAGGGTTTCCTGGGCGCGGGCGAAGGAAGCCAATGCAAGGAAGGCGAGTAGTGTGCGGATCATTCTTTGTTTACGGGTAACGCCGCGAGACGCGGCTTTCACAGCCTGCGGCGGGACGCCACAGCTACGCGGGAACCAGGGTCTTCGGGGTGGGTGAGTCCTGAAAGGGGATTTCCTTGAGTAGCTTTTCGATGACGGAGTTGGTGCTGTGGCCATCGACCTTGGCATTGTAATCCAGCACGATGCGGTGCCGGAGGACGGCGGGAGCGACGGCTTTCACGTCCTCAAAGGAGGCATTGGTGCGCTCGTGGATGAGGGCGCGGGCCTTGGCGGCTGAAGCCATGGCTAGAGCGGCGCGGGGACTGGCTCCGAAGCGGATCTGGCTGGAGTTTTCCGACTGCCCCGGGTGGGTGGAATCGACAAGTCGGGCGATGTAGTTCGCCACGACATCGGGGAGGAAAATGCGGCGGGTGAGGGCGAGCAGTTCGGAAAGGGTTTCCGCGCTCATGATGGGATCGACCTGTGGCTCGGTGCCAAGCTCGCGGTGGGAGACGATGCGCTGGAGGGTGGCGACGTTGTTGCGGGTGATTTCCAGTTTGAAAAGGAAGCGGTCGAGCTGTGCCTCTGGGAGCGGATAAGTGCCCTCCAGCTCAATGGGATTCTGGGTGGCGAGGACGAAAAACGGAAGGGGCAGGTCGTGGGTTTTTCCGAGAACCGTGACCCGGCGCTCCTGCATGGCCTCAAGCAAAGCGGACTGGGTTTTCGGGGAGGCGCGGTTGATTTCGTCGGCGAGGACGATGTTCGCGAAGAGCGGGCCGGGCTGGAAGACGAATTCGCGGCGTCCATCGATTTCCTGGAGGATGGGGTTTCCAGTGATATCGCCGGGGAGCAGATCCGGGGTGAACTGCACGCGCTTGTTTTCAAGGCGCAGGAGTTTTGACAGGCCTTTGACGAGTTCCGTTTTTCCGAGGCCGGGCAGACCTTCCAGCAGTATGTGACCGCGTGCGAGGACGCCGGTGATCACCAGCTCGATGATTTGCTCCTGGCCGAAGAGAATGCGGTTTAGGCCTTGGTTGAGTGAGCGGAGGTGCTTCGCCGCTTCGGCGACTTCGGTCTCGGTGGCGTGATCCATGGGCGGAGATTTAGCGAAACGGGCGCAGGAGGAAACGCTAAAGTTCGGATTTTCGTGATCCAGATAGTTGGGGTCGGGAGTGGACAAGCTGGGCTTCTTCATTACTTTTCCCACAAGAAATGGCTGACACTGACCTTGAACCCACGATCCCCGATCCCAAGAAGCTCCGGATGACCGCGCTGATCCTCGTAGCGATCATGATCGTCGGCGGAATCTTGATCCTGAAAGCGTATGAGAAGAGGACGCAGGAAGGGGAAAAGGACAAGCGGCCGAGCTTCGTGACCCAGATTTCCGATCAGAAGGATCTCACTTTCATCCGTCAGGACGGGAAAATCAGCGAGCTGGAAGCGCTTAAAGGCAAGGTCATCGTGGTGCAAAGCCTGCCCCGCTCGGAACCGGATGAAATAACGGTTGGCGTGATGAAGCGGCTTTCGGAAAAATACGCGGGGCGGAAGGATTTCGCGCTGGTGACACTGTTGCTCGATCCCGGCCCTGCGGACGGCTTGCAGGAGGAACTGAAAAGCGTCGTTGAAACCACAGGTGCTGAGCTTCCGCAATGGACTGTGGCCTCCAACGAAAGACCCACCTTGCACCGTTTCATCAAAAACGAATTCAAGGCGACCATGCTGCCCTACGAAAAGGATGGGAAATGGCATTACGACAGATCGCTGGTCCTCATCGACCGGAACCGGCATGTGAGGAGGGCGGTGGTGCCGCAGAAACGGGGTGGGGCGGCGCATGTGGCGGCCTTTGATTTCGAGCAGGCGCAGGAGTGGGACGGGCAAGGTCTCAAGACCGGCGTGGACCGCAGCAACGTCGAACAGATGGAAGTGCTGCTCAATGATACGATAGAAATTTTACTCAACGAAAAAGACAAGCCATGACCAAGAGAACATCCATCATCCTCTTTTACTGCGGAGTCGCAGCCATCTGCGCCGCGATTCTTGCGCTTGTGAACTTCGTGCTGGTGCCTGGGCTTAAAGCCAAGGGGCATGAGACGGAAGTCTTCGTGAACGTGGGAAAGGACGGACAGAAGCAGTGGTTTCCGATCGCGAAGGATCTCGTTGCTACCAATCAGGCGGGCGAGTCGGTCAAGCTCTCCGATCTGCGCGGGAAAGTGTTTGTCATCGCGGAGTTTTTCGCGGTGTGCCCGCATTGCGCGGTGCGGAATGGCAAGGAGCTGCGGGCGATCTACGACCAGTTCAAGTCCGACCCCGGTTTCCAGATGGTCTGTATCAGTGTCGATCCGACTACCGATGACACGGAGAAGCTGAACGACTATGCGGACGCTCTCGGCGCGGACCCGAAAAACTGGTGGTTCCTGAACGCCGGCGATGAGAAGGCCACGCATGATTATTTGGAAAACACCCTGAAGTTTTTCGGAATCCGCGAGCGGACCGATGCGGAGGACATCGAGGCGAACGGAAGGTTCAAGCACGACATGGGACTCATCGTGGTGGACAAGGATTTCAACGTCGTCGGGAAATGGCCGCTGGCGGACGCGCGGTCCGAGGAGGGCCGTAAGCTGAATCCGGGTCTGTATGAGAAGCTCAAGGCGGAGATGCTGGAGCGCATTTCTGCGGAATTGAAAAAGGACAATCCCTGACCATTTTGTGAAAATGAATTTGTCCGAAGAACGCAGGGAGTGGCTGAATCGCGAGCCAAAGGAAAAGCTCTCGAAGAAGCTGAAGATCGTCACCTGGATACTCACCGGCGTGGTGCTGGTGCTCGTGGGTCTGATGCGTCGTCCGGAATTGCGAATCCCTCTACCGGAGGGAGTGGTTCTGGATTTCCTCCCGCCTATCCATGCCCTCATCAATGGCAGCGTCGCGATCCTGCTGGTGATGGCTCTTTCCGCAATCCGTGCGGGGAAAATCGCCTTGCACCGGAAACTGATGCTGGGAGCGATGGGGCTCTCGGTGCTGTTCCTTTTAGGCTACGTCGCATACCATTTCACGAATGTGGAGACCCTTTTCGGAGACTCGGACCAGGATGGGGAACTGGGTCTGGAGGAGCTTCGTGCGGTTGGAGTTCTTCGGCCGGTTTACATCGTCATACTCATTTCACACATCGTTGCCGCGGGCGTAAGTCTGCCGCTGATACTGCTGACTTTCACTGCCGCGTGGACGAACCGTTTCCAGACCCACCGCAACATGGCCCGCTGGGTCTTCCCGATCTGGCTTTACGTCGCCATAACCGGTCCGGTCTGCTACCTGATGCTCAGGCCGTATTATTGAGCCGTGCCGCCATTGGCTTTCGCCTGATCCGCTTGGTTCGCCTGAATGACGCGCTTGTCTTCGGTGATGGTTTTAAAGTCGACCGGTCCAAGCCGGGCGTCCTCGCTGGGAACCACAAACACGAGTTTCCGGAATTCCTCGCGGTGTTCCCATACGGCGGAGTAAAGCGGTGGGTCTGGTTGCTCCGCGAGAAAGAGTTCGATTCCCATCCTGCGACTGCTGCCTCCGGGATTCACATCCGTCGGAGTCCAGGTGGCTGGGACTGCTGCGAGTTTCTTATCCCATTTGAAAACGAGCTTCTTGCCTGTCGCGTTGATGAGGCGGATGGTTCCCCACTTGAAATCGGCGGCATTGTCCTCGATCGCAAGCTGGCGTACCCCCGTGGGTGATTTCTCGTCAGGGAGCAGCAGCAGCAACGGGGATTTCATTCCGGGGGGAAGGGTGATCGGGCTGGCGGCGGGTTTTCCATCCGCGTCCAGCTTGTCCATCGCCAAAAGCATTGGAGCGCTATCTCCGGCTGTGACTTGGATTGGAGGAGTCCGGCTGAATGGATGCATGTCCACGATTTCCGCGACACCCTTGGCACTGGAAATGGAGAGCTTGCGCGCGGCGACATCCTCATCCCAGGCGAGCACACGTATCGGGATGGCGCCTACCTGATTCAGGCAGGCAATAAGCGGGAAGAGCATTGCGATGAAGGATTTCATTGGAGTGAATGTGGCAGGGATGCCTTACAATCCAACCTCGGAATCATCGAGATAGCGGAAAGAGACGATGTCGAATTTCCTGCCGAAATTCTGGTTCGCCGGGGTGGTGTCCAGAACTGGCGTGTAGGCGGGATTTGCCGGATCCACATACTCCGGAATCCTCTGGACGACCATTTCACAACGCGCGACGGCGGTGACATTGTTGTTCTTGTCGCGTGCCTCGCCATAGCCACGTATGGTGAAAGTATCCGAGCGCACGGTGAGGGAAGGGGCGATCGATTGGAGCACATCCGCCTGGGTGAGGTAGCCCGGGATTCCCACGCCAGTATTGTTACGCTTTTCCGCCGCAGGGAGGTTCGCTTTGCCGTCCGCAGGATAGCCTCCGATATCAAACGTATCGTAAAGAGCGCTGTCATTGATGCTGGTCTTGTCGATGGCGGACTGGAGCGCACCCTTCAATCCTAAGGCATCGCCAGAAATTCGACGGTTGACGAATTCTGCAAGAGAAAGGAAGGGCCCGCGCAGGCGCACTTCCGCCACGAGATTGGTAGCCAGTTCTTTGATCTGGGAGTCCGAAAGGGATCGGAAGCCGTGCCAGTTGTCATCTTCGGTGCCGACAGGATTGCGGAAACGCGGGAATCCGGTTTTGGAGGAGGAAGGCGCGCTGCCGCCGTCCACCTGGAAGGATTTTCCGCGCATTCCGGCGAGGAAGGCTTGCCACGCTTCGACACTGGT
>Ga0105047_10005631_pt1 | contig 21425 bp, 14 predicted proteins | sample MAT04_FD_78384 | JGI IMG/M metagenome (GOLD analysis project Ga0105047, IMG submission 78384) | Freshwater microbial communities from Lake Fryxell liftoff mats and glacier meltwater in Antarctica - MAT-04 (megahit assembly) | ecosystem: Environmental > Aquatic > Freshwater > Ice > Liftoff... | reverse complement strand
CTTCGGTTTCCGTGTTGTGTCCCCCGGCTTTTGAGCCGTTGGACTCTGGCGCCTCTGGACTCTGGTTACGATGGTTCTCTGTCCTCTCTGGCTAGAGGTGTGGAGAGCGCAGCGTCTCCACAGCCAATACCGCCGTAGGCGGTCGGAATTTCTGCGCACAAGCAAGGAGGGTCATGGTTACACAAGTCACGGGGAGTTACGCCGAGATCTATGCCTGGGACAACCTCTATCCTGCGTACCGCAAGGCCGCAAGGGGGAAGCGCGGCCGTGGTGCTGCGGCCGGCTTCGAATACCGGCTGGAGGACAACCTTGTCCAACTTCAAGACGATCTCGCCGCAGCGACCTATCAACCGGGCCAGTATACCAGCTTCACCATTCACGAACCGAAGCGGCGCCTGATCAGCGCAGCCCCATTTCGCGACCGCGTCGTGCATCACGCGCTGTGCCGGGTGATTGAGCCGGCCTTCGAGCGCAGTTTTATCGATCATTCGTACGCCAACCGCGTCGGCAAGGGCACCCACCGCGCGTTGGACCAGTGCCAGGCCTGGGCGCGGCGCTTCCCCTATGTCTTGCAGTGCGACGTGCGCCAGTTCTTTCCATCTATCGACCACGCCATCCTACGCACGACCTTGAACCGCCGCATCCGGGACGGCGCCATCCGGCGGCTGATCGGGCTGATTGTCTCCAGCGGCAGGGGTGTGCTCAGCGAGGAGTACACGATGGTCTACTTTCGCGGCGACGATCTGTTTGCCGTCAACCGTCCGCGCGGCCTGCCCATCGGCAATCTCACCAGCCAGTTCTGGGCCAACTGCTATCTGAGCAGCTTCGACCATTTCGTGACCCGCACATTGGGCTGTTCGGCGTATCTGCGTTTCGTCGATGACTTCGTTTTATTCAGCGACAGCAAGGCCCAGTTGTGGGCCTGGCGCGCGGCGATCATAGACCGGATGGCGTCCCTGCGCTTGACGATTCACGAGGAAAAAGCACAGGTGAAGCCGGTCACGCAGGGCATTCCGTTCCTGGGCTTCTTGCTCTTTCCGACCCATCGACGGCTCAAACGACGCAAAGGCATCGCCTACCGCAGCAAGCTGCGCCGGATGATGAAAGGGTACGCGGCAGGCATGGTCAAGCGCGACGAGATCGACCGGTCGGTGCGCGGCTGGATCAATCATGTGCGCTACGGTGACACCTGGGGCTTGCGCACCGCTCTGCTGCGGGATGTGCGCCTGTGACTGAGAGCCCAACGGACCTGCCCATCTTCACCAAGACCTACGACTTCCTGGCCTGGCTTGTGCCACTGACCAATCACTTTCCGCGCGCTCATCGCCAGACCGTGACCAGGCATCTGCTGGAAGCGACCATGGGCTTTCTCGAATGTCTGGTAGAAGCCAACAACCTCCGCGGCGCCGGTCGCCTGGCCCGGCTGCAAGCGGCCGACGCCGCGCTCGACAAGGTGCGCGTCTATCTGCGCCTGGCGCATTACTGGCAGTGGATCAACCCTGGGCAGTACGAGCATGCCGCCCGCCTGATCGCCGAACTGGGGCGCTTACTGGGCGGATGGCAAAAACTGACACGGCAGCAACCGGCGTAGTCGGCATCCTTCGACGCCCACCAAACCGGTGAATGCAGGGATCGGCTGAGACGTTGCGCGGCGGGACGTTCAACAACAATGACAACAACGTCCGCTGTGCGAACCGGAACAACAACAATCCCACGAACAGGAACAACAACAACGGTTTCCGTGTTGTGTCCCACGGCTTTCAACTTGTGTTGCAATACTCGACACAAGTCCGGCATTCTGCGGCGGTTACGGCTTCCGCAGCGAGGGCCGAAAGCCGGTGCAGCCGATTCCCGTCCGCGCCTGTCCCGACAGGCCGGACAAATATAGAATGGGTCTGCTCCCTGCCATCGTCCGGTCTACGGCGTGGCTGGAGCAGACCTACTACGCTTTTCGGGGGGTTGAGTTTTCGACTGTTTTGATAGAGAATTGAACCTCCCCCGGAAGGAGTACATACCGGCCGGGTCTGAACCGCGCACATCAGGTATGACAGGTGTGCGTCGGGCTGACAGCGGCCGTATGCGCAGCTGTCTGGACCGCGATCATCAGACCGGCGACCGGCGTGAGTTGATACGAAGCGGCGGCCTATTGTGTAAAGGAGTCTAGCATGAGCGATCGATATGCCCTTCTGATTGGCGTTGACTACTACTTTCCCAACCGGCTGCCGGACGGCGGCTACTATCCCAGCCTGGGCGGCTGTGTGCGCGATGTGCGGCATGTGGAGGCGCACTTGCGCGACCGCTTGGGGATCGCGGACGACCACCTGCTCACCTTGCGTATCAGCAACACCGGCGGCGCCCAGCCGCCCGAACCGCCGGAACAGTGGCCCACTTATGCCAACATGGTGGCCAAATTCCAACAACTGACGAACATGGCCCAGCCGGACGACCAGGTCTACATCCACTATTCCGGCCACGGCGGCCGCGCGGCGACCATCTACGCGCCACTCAAGGGCGAAAGCGGGCTGGACGAGACGTTGGTGCCTACCGATATCGGCAACCCGGAGTCGCGTTATTTGCGCGACGTGGAGATGTATTCTCTGCTCAAAGCCATGGTGGACAAAGGGCTGGCGGTCACGATGGTGCTGGACAGTTGTCACTCCGGCGGCGCCACGCGTGGCGTCGGCAAGGCGGCGGCGCGCGGCATTGCCAGCATCGACACCACGCCGCGACCCACTGACAGCCTGGTGGCTTCTGCCGCCGAATTGCTGGCGGCCTGGCAGAGCACCGGCGGGACGACCAGGGCCATGAAACCGGCCAGCGGCTGGCTGCTCGAACCCCAGGGCTATACCCTGTTGGCCGCGTGCCGAGCCAATGAGTCGGCCTACGAATATCCCTTCAACGGCTCCGAGAGCAACGGCGCCCTCACCTACTGGATGCTCGACACCCTGCGTGAGGCGGATGCCACCATCTCGTACAAGATGCTGCACGACCGCATCCTGGCAAAGGTACACGGCCAGTTCGAGCAGCAGACGCCCATGCTGCAGGGCGAAGGCAATCGCGCGGTGTTTGGCAGCGCGCTGATTCCGCCGGTTTATACCGTGCTGGTGCTCCAGGTGGACTTGGCTGGCCGCCGCGTACAGCTTGGCGCCGGCGAGGTGCACGGGCTGGTGCCGGGCGTGCAGTTCGCACTCTACCCGGCAGGTGTGACCGACTTCAGCCGGCCCGAGAACCGCTGGGCGCTGGTCGAAGTGCGCCTGGTCGACGCCGTCGACAGTTGGGCGGAGATTATCGAACAGCATGGCCAGGGGCCGCTCGAGGCCGGTGCCCAGGCGGTTCTGCAACAGGCCACCAACGTGCGCTTGCAGCGCGGTGTGGGCGTGGCCATCGAGGATCCGGCCCGGCGCGGGCAGGTGGAGAACGCCATCGCCGCGGGTGGCAAGGGGTTCATTGCCGTTGCACAGACCGGCGAACGCGTGGACTTCCAGGTGGCGCTCAGCGACAACCGTGAAACATTCGAACTTTGGGACGCCGCCGGCGTCGCCCTTCCCAACCTGCGCCCGGCGCTTGCCGTCGCCGATCCGGGCAGCGCGGCGCGCGTCGTGGCGCGGCTGATCCACCTGGCCAAGTATCGCAACGTGCAGGATCTGGCGGTAGCCGACAAGGCTGCGCCGCAGAAACTGCGGGTCGAGCTGGTGGGCGTCCCCGCCGATGCCGGCGAAGCGCCCATCTTCCGGCCGGGCGACAAGGTGACCCTGCAGATCACCAATCTGCTGTCGCCCAATGCGGCCGATCTCAGCGACCCATCGCGCATTCTCAACATCACCGTGTTGGATTTGGCGTCGGACTGGTCGATCCAGCAGATCTACCCGTCACAAGCCGGCGCGTTTGAACCGGTGCAACCCGGCGCCAGCCTTCCGCTGGAGCTTGATGCCTATCTGCCTGATGGGTACACGGAGAGCACGGACATCGTCAAGGTCTTCGCCACGCGCGCCACGACGCAGTTCCGCTGGCTGGAGCTGCCGGCGCTGGACCAGCCCGACACACGATCCAAGACGCGCGGCCTGATTACCGACCCCCTGGAGCAGATGCTGGCGCAGATCACCGGCGGCCAAGCGCCCACGCGCGCGATTCGGGTGACCAATGCGCCTGGGGATGCTGGCTGGACGGTTGGGCAGGTGGAGGTGCGTGTGAAAACGTAGGTGCGCGCGAAACCGCCTTTCCGCAGCCGACACGGACGAACTGGCGGCGATCCTGCAAAGCCCCCCGCTCGCAGAAGAACTGTTTCTACGCCACTATCTGGGCGTCGAGTCCTACCGGCGTTTGCGCAGCCTGGCACAACGGCGCGTCGCCCGCCGCGCCATCGCCGATGAGACGTACGACCAGCATAGCTGGGGCGCGTATCAACACTATGGCAACCCGTACGCACAGCGACGTGAGCGTTGACCCGCGAGCGGGGGGGCGTTCCTTCCAGGATCAGCCGGTGCACCAGGGTCGTTTGTTCAAGTCACAGCCAGGCGAGCCATGCGGATTGGGTAGCTCCCAACCTCCTCGATGGCTTCCATAACCGCCAGCGTTCCGGCCTTGAAGATTTGCTCGACGCGGTCGTCGGTGGCGCCCCAAAGACCCATCTCCGTGAAGCTGATCACGAGCGCGCCCCCCGGCGCATCGCTCGTCAGCAGATCGATCATGTAACGCTTGGTCTGCGCAGCACCCGAATAGAAGATCGTCTCCGGGATGTTGACCCAGATGACGGTATCCTCTCCCCAGGCCGCGCGCGCCTCGCGCAGTGATAGCCCGCCCACCGGCGGTGGCGTAAATGCCTCCACCACGTCGATGCCCGTCTCCGCAATTACCTTGGCATAGCAGTTCAAGTTGCGCGTCGCATCGCAGTGCATGGCCAGAATCTTGCCCTTGGCCTGCAGATAGGGCACCCATTTTTGATAGAAGGGCAGTTCGCGTTCGCGAAACACCGCCGGACTCCACAGACCTTCCAGCCAGCCAAAGGCCATGAACTCGGCCGGCGAATCGGCGATCAGGTGCAGGCGCCGCTCGTCACGGCGCTCCTGCGCCTGCACCAGGGCCGCAAAGTGATCGGGATGGTCGGCCTGCGCATACACCCAGTTGTCCAGCCCGTACACCTCGCCGAAGTAGCGCCGGGTGGCGCCATACGGTGTCACCTCCATGTCGAGACCCCAATCGCGCACGATGCCGTCCCGCCCGATGTCGCGCACGGCATCCAGATAGACGCTGTTGTCGACGTGGAACTGCGTGTCCTCCAGCATGCAGATCACCGGGTCATAGTCCGCCACATCCTTGATCAGACCCGTGACCTCGATGCTCAGGCCATCGCTCACCCGGCCGGCATGCTCCCGGGTGCGCGTCCACACATCGCCTTCCGGCGTGTGATAGATCGTAATTGTGGCGCCTTCCTCGCTGCGTGTTTCGACCGTTACGGTGGGCATCTCCCCCCAGACCGTGGAACGACGAAGGCAGAGACCCATGCCGCGGTTGCGCAATTGGCGTTCGAAGTCGCCGCGCGGCATGAGGTTGTCGTACGGAGCGAACGGCACTTGGTCCGGCGCCTCACCGTGCAGAACAGCGTTGATCCGGGTTAGAAAGTCCATAGCGTTCACTTCCTTTTCGGCCCAGCGGCCGGCAATTGGTGAGCATCGTACAAGTTGGTATGCGTCGGAACTTGTTCTGGCGGAGCGCTCCTATTATGGTCGATCTGCGATCGCCTGTCAAAGGGGTTTCCGCGTTCTTGCGTGATTTTGCTCATGCTTGACATCCACCCTTTTCAGGACTACAATTCATTCAGATCACCGCTGCAGACGTATCGCATCTGCCGATTCCTTCTTGGACCACAATCTTTATGACGCTCAACGCGCGCTTCTACCGGATAGCGAGCAAAAGGGGTAGCACGCTTGTGCGTTGTCATAATCATTTATAGACCTGCAATGGTAAGCACAGGACAACAAGAAAGGAAACCGTCATGAACAGGAAAAAGTTCTGGATCTTGGCCGCGGCGCTTACGATCTTAACGCTGCTGACCGCCCAATGTACCCCATCTCCCCAGGCTCCTGTCGCCCAGCCGGCCGCCCAGGAAGCGGCTCCCGGTGAGGAACAGATCGAGTTGCGCATGTGGACGCATCAGAATTCCTCCTTTATCGCCGCCAATGAGATCATCATCGAGCGCTTCGAGAAGGAGCACCCCAACGTCAACATCACGATCGAGTCGTTCCCCTATGATGTCTTTATCCAGACCCTGCAAACATCTATGCCGGCGGGCACCGAGGCCGACATCATCGAGATGTTCGGGTCGTGGGTATGTCGCTACGCCGATCGCCTGGCCGAAGTGCCGGACTTCGTCATGACCTACAGCGAAGCGGCCGAGCTATTCTTCAAAGCGCCGCTCGATGGCTACTACTGTGACGGCAAGTTGTACGGGCTACCCAATGAGTTCAATATCGAGAACGGCGCCGTGATGATCAACAAGGCCCTTTTCGAAGAAGCCGGCTTGCCATATCCACCCGCGTGGAAGAATACCCAGGACTTGCTGGCCAACGCACAGAAGCTGGTGAAGACAGACGGCGACATGATGAGCGTGGCCGGCTATCACTTTATCTCCGGCGACGGGCTGACGTTCCAGTTGCTGGCCGGCATTTTGCAGCGCGGCGGCGAATACTGGAAGCCGGACGGCAGTGGCCTGGTCTTCACGACGCCCGAAGCCAAGGCTACGCTGGAGGATATGAAATCCTGGGTGACGGAATACAAAGTCACCGACCCCTTCCTGTTCAACCGCGACAGCAACTGGGTCGGCAACTCCTTCTTCGTCAATCAGGCGGGCATCGGCTTCATCGGCCCCTGGATCGTCCCAGAAGCCCGGCGGCAGTTCCCCGAGATCGAATTTGACTATGTGCCGCTGCCCAATTACGCCGGCGAAAAGCATCTCTTTGCGGCAGACGCCGGTTGGGGCAAGGTCGTGTCGGCCAACAGCAAGCACCAGGAGATGGCCCAGGAGTATGTCAAGTTTGCGACAGCCAATCAAGAGAATGCCTTGACATGGAACGTGGCGACGGGCACGATCCCGGCCCTCAAGTCTGTGGCCGCCGACCCGAAGATTCTGGAGGAGGCTCCCTGGTTTGAGGCCAGCCTGAAAGTACTGGACGATGGCCGCTACGTCGGACCGCTCCCCGATCGCGACCTGTTCTGGAACGAAATTGTGTACCCGCATATGCTGGCCGTCTTCCAAGAGAGTGAGACGGTGGACGAGGCCCTGCAAGCGATCGAGACCGAATCCAACGCCATGTTCAAGCCGTAGCCATTTGGCGTCCCCGTGAAGCTCGGAAGACAAGCAGAGGCTTGCTCGACCGAGCCTCATGGGGACGCCGCGTTGCGCGCACAACAGTAGGGAGGGGCCGATGACCGGTGTACGCAAACCCCGGCCAAACCGCTGGCAGCGGGCATTCTCTACCCAGAATCGGGGTAGAAGCCTGTTTGTCGCCAGTGCATTGACGCCGTTGATGCTTTACATGCTGTTTTGGACCTTGCTTCCTGTCGCTTGGGCCATTTCACTCGCCTTCTTCGACTACAGCCCGGCGCGCATCGGTGCACCGCCGCTTGGATTTGGCGGCGACAACCCATTTGTTGGGCTAGCCAATTTCCAAAACATGTTCGGTGACCTCAAGGAAGCGCAGCAATTCCGCACGGGCCTGAAGAACACCCTGATTTTCGCGACTTTGGTCCTTCCCCTCAACCTGGCCATCACCATTCCCCTGGCCGTGGCCATCGAGGCGATCCACGTACGCGTCAAGACGCTGTTCCGCTTCGTCTACTTTCTGCCCACCGTCACGGCGTCGGTCGGCGTTGCCCTGATCTGGGGCTACCTCTATCATCCACAACAGGGCTTGATTAACATGGTGATCCGCGCGGTCGGGGGATCGGGCCGCATCTGGCTGACCGACCCGCGCGCCGGCTTCTTGGGGGTGCCGCTGGCGCTCTGGTCGATCATCGGGACCTATCTCTGGTGGGATATGGGCTACAACCTGATCATCTTCATTGCGGCCCTCCAGTCGATCCCGCGCGAGTTCCGCGAGGCAGCCCAGGTGGACGGCGCCAACACCTGGCAGTTGTTCTGGAACGTGACCATACCCCTCTTGCGCCCTACGCTGCTCTTTGTCTGTGTCCTCACCATGATCTCGGCCTTCCAGACCTTCGATATCATCCAGATCATGACCGCCGGCGGCCCGCAAGACCAGACGCGCGTGATGGTGTTGGACATCTATCTCAACGCTTTTCGCTATCAGCGGATGGGCTGGGCGGGCGCCGTCTCTCTGGTGCTCTTTGCCATGATCCTCATCGTCACCTTTGTCCAGTCGCGCTTGCTGCGCACGAAGTGGGAGTACTAAACATGGCTACCGCCGTCCCCGCCGAACATTCGCTCCCGCCGGCCCGCAAACGATCCCCCCGACGCGGGAGGGGTTGGTTGCGGCGCGCCGCCCTCTATGCCTTTCTGCTTGCCGGCTGCCTGGTGACGCTGCTGCCCTTTGTGTGGATGATTCTGGGATCGTTCAAAACGTCGCAGGAGATTATCAGCATCCCCCCCAGCTTCTGGCCGGAAACGCCGACGCTGCAGAACTACCGCACGATTCTCACCGATCCCAAGCTGCCCTTGCTGCGCTTCTATTTCAACAGCTTGTTCGTCAGCATCAGTGTGGTCACCTTGGTCCTGTTCACCAGCTCGCTAGCCGGCTTCATCTTCGCCAAGTACGAGTTCTTCGGTAAGAATCTCATCTTCGGCCTCATCTTGGTCACCCTCATGATTCCCTTCCAGGTCTTGATGATCCCAAGCTACCTGATCCTGGTTCGCCTGGGGCTGATCGATTCGCTGTGGGGCCTGGTGGTGCCGGGGGCCACCAGCGCGTTCGGCATCTTTATGATGAAACAGTTTATTCAGGGACTGCCCAGCGAGTTGTTGGATGCCGCGCGCATCGACGGTGCTGGCGAGTGGGGAATCTACTGGCGCATCATTCTGCCGCAGGTCGGCCCCGCCCTGGCCACTCTTGGCATCCTCACCTTCATGGGCACCTGGAACAGCTATTTGTGGCCGCTGATCGTCATCACCTCCCCCGAAAAGCGCACCCTGCCCATCGTACTGACCTGGTTCAACTCCATGCACGGCACCCGTTATGACCTGACGATGACCGCCAGCGTCCTCGTCGTCGTGCCCATCCTTATCGTCTACACAATCTTTCAGCGCTGGATCGTGCAAGGCTTCACCCTCAGCGGACTCAAATAGGGGCACATCATGCAACGCAAGCTCGTTATCATTGGCGCTGGCAGCGCCATGTTCACGCAAGGACTGGTCGCCGATATGATCCTGATCGGCGACGAGTGGGATCTCCATCTGGTCGATGTGGATCCTGAGAACCTGTCGGTCGCCCACCGCCTGGCACAGCAGTTGATCGCGCACAAGGCAGCGCCGATCACGGTCACCGCCACGCTTGACCGTCGCCAGTCGCTGCCTGCCGCCGACGTCGTCGTCTGCACGTTTGGCGTGGGTGGGCGCCGCTCCTGGGAGCAAGATGTCTTTGTGCCACGCACCTTTGGCATCTTCCAACCGGTCGGCGACTCGGTCATGCCCGGCGGCATCTCGCGCGCCATGCGCCAAATCCCGATCGCGGTGGGCATCGCCCAAGACATGGCGGAACTATGCCCACACGCCCTGCTGATCAACTACGCCAACCCAATGTCGGCCATCGTGCGCGCCATCCGCAAGACAACCGCTGTGACCGTGTTGGGATTGTGCCACGGCGTCAATCACGTGCAGGAGTATTTGGCCACGATCGCCGGCGTTCCCGTGCACGAGGTCGGGTTGAACGCCATCGGCGTCAATCACTGCACGTGGATCACGGACGTTCTTCATCATGGCCACACGCTGTGGCCGGTCATCGAGCAGGCCATGGCCGCGCATCCAGCGGGCCTGCCGGACAAGGAAGATCCATTCTCAGCGGCGGCGCCCTTCAGTTGGGAACTCTACCGCATGCACGGCGCCTTTCCCGCCGTCCTCGATCGCCACGTGACCGAGTTCTACCCGGCCATCTGCCGGCCGGGCGCCTACTATGGCCGTACGCTTGGGGTGGATGCCTTTAGTCTGGAGGGAACGATTCGGGCTGGCGACGAGACCTTTGCCGAGATGGCGGCCATCGCCAGCGGCGAGCGACCACTGGACGCCGCTATCTTCAACCATGTGCCCGGCGAACATGAGCAACTGGTCATGATCCTGGCCTGTCTGGCCGGCCGCGGCCGTGGGGTCTTTTCGGTGAACCTGCCCAACAACGGTCGTGTGCCGGACGTGCCGGACGCGGCCATCCTGGAAGGGATGGCGTTGATCGACGAAAACGGCGTGCGTAATCTGGCCGTCGGGCCTGTGCCGTTGGCCCTGCGCAGCCAGATCGCCCACCGCGCCACCGTCACCGAGTTGACCGTGGACGCTGCGCTCAGCGGCAGCGTCGAAGACATGGCGCGCGCGATCCACGTCGAAGGCGCCCTGCCGCGGCCGGAGGATGCCTTGGCCCTTGCCCGTGCCTTGGTAACGGCCCAATCCGAGCACCTTCCGCAGTTCCGGCCTTGACCTATTGCGCACGAGACGCTGCGATCGCGTAGGGCGATTTGGCAAATCGCCCTACGCGCTGCTCATTTTGTGAACGGGAGAGGGGTCACGGCTATACCATTGACCGTTGGACAAATGCGGCATGTGCGTCAGTGGCTATCCCCGTCTGCAGTTCCGCCAAAACCGTGACCAGGTCGCCCGCCAGCAAAGCTGTGGTTGCCAGCCACAGGCCGGGAAAGACCCGGCTGCGCAGGCGGCCTTGCTCGTCTGGCTCCAACCGGACATACTCACCCTCGCGCAGTTCAAACCAGTCCACCTGTTCGTCGAGCGTCCGCCACACCAGGTACTCTTGGACACCACTGCGCAGATAGACGCGCAGCTTGCGGTGGAGATCGATCGCTGCGCTGGGCGAGGCGATTTCGGCCACCAGTTCCGGGGCGCCTTCGATAAAGTCGTCAACGCTGATACGAGATTGACCAGGCTCAAGTCGCAGCAATGCATCCGGCTGCACCTCGTTAAGCTGGTCGAGCCGCACGCTTACGTTGTCGCCCAGGTCAACGCCGGGTGTGGCTGCGCAGTACGCGAGCAACCAGCCGATTAGGTGTGCGTGGGGTTTGCCATGACTGGCATAATGCACAGGTGAGGGCATGTAAACCTCTCCTTCGATCAGCTCCGCTTTCTTGATATGAGGCAGCGCGGAATAGCGCCGCTCGAATTCTGCGCGTGTCAGCCGGTCGCCGTTTTCCAGAGGACGTATAATCTTGGTTGCAGGAGCGTGAAAGTGACTTGGTTGAATGGTTGTCGTGGTCATGCGCGACCTCCTTCTTCACGCAGCGTTACCGGGCAAATGCCCTGCTCACTCTGTCCATATGACCTTTTCTACATACATGCTACGCAAAAACTTGCCAGGTGACAAATGGGATGCAGGTCAGTCAAGAACTCCATAGATCAAGCCAAGTGCATGGGGGAAGCGACAACTCCGAATCTGACCAGACTCAATTGAGAAGCGACTCACTGGCTGACCCGGATCGTCTGCATCCCCTGTTCAAATCTGCGCAATCTCAAAATCCCTTTAATCCGCGATTCAGACAGCTTTCCGCACCGCCATCACTGGGCCGCACACAACGGCTCCACGTTGTACTGCCGCCGCTCGTCGCAGGTCAGGTCGCGCACGTAGCGGTTCGCCTTTGTCCACTCGACCAGGGAATTGATGTCCAAATGCTGAAGATCTCCTTTGGCCGGTGGAAATTGCCATAGGATCAGGCTGCCGTCGCTGCCGCGGGATAGGATGCGTGGCTCGTTGCGCAAGTAAAGCACGTTCTGCACGGTAGACGAATGCCCTTCGAACCGAAAAATCTCGGCGCCCGTCTTGATATCCCACAACCGGATCGTCTTATCCTCCGAACCGGATACGATGGTACGCCCATCGGGACTGTACGCCACCGTGTGGATCGGCAGGCTGTGTCCTTGGAAATAGCGGATCGGCTGGCCGGTCGCTAGATCCCACAGGATGATCTGGCGATCGGCCGATCCGCTCAGCGCGGTTGTGCCGTCTGGGCTGATCGCTACCCAATACACGGCGTCGCGGTGTCCTTCAAAGCGACGTATCTCCGCACCGGTGGCTGTATCCCACAGGATCATGCTGCGGTCTTCGGCGCCGGTGAGGGCAAACTTGCTGTCCGGGCTGAAGGCAACACTCCAGATGTCCGCTTGGGGTAGGACATGCTGGGTAATGATCTGGCCTGTGTCAAGATCCCACTCAATCACGGCGCCATTCTGGGCGCCCGTCAACGCCGTATGCCCGTCGGGCCGGTAGGCGATGGTGAGTACTTCGCTGGCGTTGCCCGGCAGCCGCCGTAACTCCTTGCCCGTTTCCAGGTCCCACTGGGAAAGATCGCCGCTGTCGGCGGAGAGGGCGGTCTTTCCATCAGGGCTAATCGCCACGCTGGACAGGCTATCGGCAGGTGCGGGAAGCCGCCGGATGACCTCGCCCGTGTCCAGGTTCCACAGAATAAGGGCGCGCGCCGTTCCGGAGAGGGCGCGCCGGCCTTCCTCGTCGATGGCCAGGTTGTGCAGCGGGTCGATACCCGGGCGGTCGACCAGGGGCGGCTCGATGCCGAAACGGTGAATCTGGGTGGGGCCGCCGATGTCCCACAGGCGCACGACGCCGTCTCTTGAACCGGAAAGCACATGGCGGCCGTCGCTACTGTAGGCCAGGCTGATCACAGGCGCACGATGGCCCACGAACGCGCGAATAAAGGCGCCGATCGGCGCCTTGTCCCACAAGATCATGCTGCCATCCATGGCGCCGGAGACGACCGTCGCATCGTCAGGGGCCGCTGAGATGCTGCTGATGGCTTGGGTATGTCTGCTGAGCGGGAACCTGCCTGCCAATTCGCCGGTGTCGACATCCCAGACACGCACCATCTGGTCGGTGCTGCCCGACATGATATAGCCCGTGCCGGGTCCATAGGAGACCATCATGACGCTGCGGTTCCCTCCCTCGAACGAGCGGATCGGTTGGTCATTGGCCAGATCCCACAAGGTCAGGCTGCCATCCTGCGCGCCGGAGAGCGCCGTGTGTCCATCGGGACCGACGGCAACTGCGCTGATTTTGCGCGCATGGCCGGGCAGGCTGCCAAGGCGCGTCCCCGTTTCCGGGTCCCAGAGTATCAGCGCGCCGGCCGTGTTGCCGGCCAGGACGGTGCGTCCATCCGGGCCGAAGGCGAGTGCGCTGACGCTTTGGGTCAGCCCGGTCAACGAACGAATGAGTTCGCCGCTTTGTGTGTCCCAGACGACGACGCTTCCATCGGTCTGGCCCAACACCGCGCGGTCGCCAGTCGGGCTGTAGGCGACGCCGGTCACACCGGTGATCTGGGTCTCGTCCAGGCGATGGACGATCTGGCCGGTGACGGCGTCCCAGATCTCGGCGCGCTTGTCCAAGGAACCGGAAAGCGCGTCTTTGCCGTCCGGGCTGAAAGCCACGCCGGTGACATCTGCGCTGTGGAGATCGAGATAGAGGCGTGTCCCCGGCACGTAGGCCGCCGCCGCCAGCGCACTGCCGGCCAGTTGCGGCGGATCCGGGATGGCATTGGCCGCCAGCGCCAGCGGAATCGCCAGATCGTAGTCATTGTTCTGGATGGCTCGCTGCGCCCCCGAGGCAAGCGCGATGCTTTTGTTGACCTCGGCCTGGCGCTGGGCGATATTGCGCTGGATGATGGCAACAATCGCCGTGGCCGTGATCACGATCATCACGCCCGTCGTAATCGCCACGATGCGGCGACGAATGCGCGCGCGCCGCTGCAAGCTGGCCTGGACGAATGCGGTCTCCTGCTTGTTGAGCCAGACCGGCGCTTTGGCCATTTGCGTCGACGGCCACAGCGCGCGCAGCGGATTGGAGAGCATGCCCACGGCGCCCCCCAGCCGGATGATGTCGGGCAGTACCTGCGGCAAACCGGGATCATTGTTCCACAGCAGGCCGGGGCGGTCGGCCACGCCGGCGTTCTCCCACTCCTGGGCTGCGCGCGTCAGCCGGCGCTGCAACGGCAGGTATTCCTGCGCCTGCTGTCTCCAGAGCAGCAGTTTGTCCCAGCCGCGAACGAGCGCATCGTGCGCCGGTTCGACATAGGCGTCGAGGGTGTTGTTGCTGTCGAGATCGGCGCTCCCGCGTACCAGGAGGCGGGCAGCGACCAGGCGGTCGACGATGGTCTCGACCCGCCGATTCTCCTCTTTGTCCTGATACTCCAGCTCAGACCAGAGCACGCGCCGGCGCGCCAGCTCGCCGCCCTCGACCGCCACCATGCGCAGCATGATGCGGCGCATCGTCACCTGCTCAGCCGCATCCAGCGCGGCGTAGACCTCGTTGGCGCGCGTGCGCAACGAGCCAATCACGCCGCCCAGGGCGCGGTAGTCCTCCGCCGTCAGCGAACGTTCGATCGGCACGCCGTCACGCTGCGCTTGATCCTGGCGTTTCAGATACTTGAGATAGAGTTCACTCAACGTGAACGAGAGCAGCGGCAACGCCCCCGGCGTTTGAATGACCTCGTCGATCAGGTCGTCCACGAGTTCGGGCGGGTCAAAGAAGAGGACGCGGGCGGCGGCAGGCTTCTCGATCACCTCGCGCAGTTCGGCCTGGGTCAATGGTGTGACGACAAAACGGCTATCTTGCCAATCGGGGGAAAGCGGCGAATCTAGGAACTGCGGTTCGAAGTCGGTGCGCAGCGTGAGCACGATGCGCATGCGCGCGGACGCGTGGCCGGCCAGATTGGCCAACAGGCCGAGAAACCGTTCCCGCTCGGCGTCGTCGCGGCAGAGTGTAATCAACTCCTCGCATTGGTCGACGATCAGCAGCAGGCGCGTGCCGGGGTGGGCCGCCAGCCAGTCGTCGGCGCGCTGCGCGATGGCCTGAACGGATGCATCGACCACCGCGCCTTCGTCCAACGTGTTCGTCAGGAGATCGGCGAGGACATGCACGGGCGTATCTCCCGGACGCATCGGCGGCAGAAGGTACCACTCGGAGTGTGCGTCTGCCAGGTGTCGCAGATGGGGGGCCAGACCGGCCTTGACGAGGCTGGACTTGCCGGTGCCGGATGCGCCGAGCACGACGGTCAGCGGTTGTCTCTCGACCCGCGCCGCCAACTGCTCGATCAGTTCGGTTCGCCCAAACAGGAGATCGGCATGTTTTTCGTCGTAGGCTTCCAGACCGCGATAAGGATTGTTGGTAGCCGTCAACTCCGGCGCGGGCGGCAGGTCGAGGTCGTGTCCCGGCGTTAGGAAGATGAATTCGCCTTTGTCCTGGCGCCGCAGAGGCCAGATACCCGGCGTCTGATAATGGCCGGCCTGCTCTGCGGCCGCCACCTCGACGTAATCGCGCAGGAAGAGATAAAGTTCGGTGGCCGTAATGACGCCGTCACCCTTGCCACGCGGAACAAGGTCGGCCCCGCCGCTCAACGCCGCGAACAACGCCAGCGCAAAGGGTGAGTGCTGGCCATCGGCACTGTCGATGGCGCCGCGTTTGCCCACCACGTCGCCGGCCAGAATGTCCAGCGCGCTCTGATCGTAGGCGGCCGAGGTAAGCACTTGCCAGGCCGGGTCGCGGATGTAGCGGTCGTAACGTTCCTTGTGGAGGATCGGCGGCAGCACCAACTGCAAGTTGCGCGTGCTGGACCAGCGGAACGCACCGGCAAAACAACAATCCAGGATGGCGAGCATGTGCCGGCACTTCAATGTGATCAGCCCGGCGTGCACCGCGGTCATCGGCAGGAACGTGCTCTTGTCCTCCGGCTGCGCGTCCTGCGGAATCAGGAAGCCTTCGGGCCCATCTTCGCCGTCGAGCGCAATGCCATGGCCGGCGAAGTAGATCAGCAGGCGGTCATCTTCGCCTACTTCGGCGGGCAACTGGTCAGCAAAGAGCGCTGCCAGCCGGGCACGGGTCGCCCCTTCGGCGATGAGGTGAACGTCATAGCCAAAGTCATCGCGCAGGATCGTCGCGACGCGCCGTGCGTCATTGGCTGCCGTGACCAGGCGCGGAATACCATTGGCATAGTCGTTGATGCCGATGACCACGGCCAGGCTGCGCCGGAATTCCGCAGCGCGGGCGGGCGGGTCGTGTGCCGGTCCAAATAGAGGGGGCACTCCGGTCTCAACCATGAACCCGCCCGCTCATTTTATCGCCTCACCTGCACGTCTGTGTCCATCGTCGTACGCCGGCCGTCTTTGGCAGTCACCACGGCGCGCAAGGTGTAGTCGCCGCCGTCGCGGATGCGCTCGCCGTTTGGCCAGCGGTTGTTGTTGTCGGAAAAATCATAGACCGTGCAGTTCGGCTCGCCGCCACCGAAGGCGCAATAGCCGGCGTTGTTCTCGCGCCGGCGCGCCACTTCGCGGCCATCGCTGTCGAGCACGATCATATCCACGTTGCGGATGCCGTCGCCGTCGCGGTTGCCCACGTTGGGGTCGAAGGCGCGCACGCGGAAGGCCAATGCCCCGCGCACATCCGTGGAGTCGTCGTTGCGTCCCGTCTGCATCATCTCCACCACCAGGTCCGCGGAGCCGCCGCCGCCGCCGTTTTCACCCGTTTCGACGCGCACATCGGTGTCCATCGTGGTGCGCCGGCCATCTTTGGCCGTCACCACAGCGCGCAAGGTGTAGTCGCCGCCATCGCGGATACGCTCGCCGTTCGGCCAGCGGTTGTTGTTGTCGGAAAAGTCATAGACGGTGCAGTTTGGTTCGCCGCCACCGAAGGCGCAGTAGCCGGCATTGCTCTCGCGCTTGCGCGATACTTCGCGGCCATCGCTGTCAAGCACGATCATGTCCACATTGCGGATGCCGTCGCCGTCGCGGTTGCCTACGCTGGGGTCGAAGGCGCGCACGCGGAAGGCCAATGCCCCGCGCACATCCGTGGAGTCGTCGTTGCGTCCCGTCTGCATCATCTCCACCACCAGGTCCGACTGGGCGCGGGCAACCGGGGCGTTTAGCAGCACAGCCACGGCTAACGCCACCAGGCAACTAAGCCCAGTGACCACGGCCAGTCCGGTCGATCGAAAGGAATGAGCCAGCATCGTTTTGCTCCATTGGTTGAAAATCACTCGAATGCCGGGGGGGCATTTCACGCCAGGGGTGGCCAACAGCAGGTGACCAGGAAGACGCTATGGTAGCACCAAAGTGTTGTTATGTCAATATTGTGATGGAATTCACAAGCTGGCGAATAGAAGTGCGGCAGCCTGAGGTTCACACGACGTAACTACCACTTCGCCACGCGCTGCAGGATCGCTAATTCCTGCTCTTCGCCTTCGGAGGGTAGGCACAGAAAAATCCCCTCTGGTTTCACCGCACTAATCAGGGGTTCCAACTCGGCCAGCGTCAGATCGACCACTACGGAGCGGCCGGCGGCCTGGATGCGCTGGATCAGGGGGATCCATTGCAGGATCGGCTGGTCGGTTCCCACGCCTTGCACCCATTGAATGGCCTGCACCTTGGGCAGTTCGAGGATGGCGTCGAGATGGCGCGCCACGCCTTTGCCGTCCATGTGGAAGATGTTGTGCGTCATGGCGACCACTTCTTCGTGCAGGGCCGGGAACACGAAGTCGCGGAACTGCTGAGGGGAGATCATGGTCGCAAAGTCGCAACTGGGAATGTGCATGCGGCCAAAGGATGGGATCGCCATCCAACTCACCGACAACTGGTGGTGGGCCTTCAACTGCGCGTCGAAATGGTCGTAGATCGCGAGAAAGTTGGGGGTGCTGAGTTGCAGTATGTCCTTGATTTCATCGGGGTAATCGAATAGATCCAGGCACAACGGTTCCGAACCGCGCAGCGCAGCCAGCCAGTCGATGCCGGGGTGCAGGTCCGTGTAGCCGACCATAAACCGATGCTCACAGCGCGCGAGGGCATGGCGCGTGAGCGCATCGATTTTTTGCAGGTACTCACTTTGCCAGTCGAGCGCGATTGCCTGCGCATAGTCAACCAGGATCGGATCGGCCCACGAGGTTACGTCGCCGAATTCGAGACGGCTGCCAAAGAGGCCAGCAAAGAAGTTCGGGCCGAGGTTTGGCCAGAAGACGGGAAAGGTTTCACCGTGAAAAATCTTCCCCTCGATTTGGCGCAGGTACCGATCGACTTGGTACTCCACGTCGTACCAGCGTGCTTGTTGGCTCGGCCACAGGCTGGCGTCGTCGACGATGTCGTAGTCGGCGTTGTGCCGGCTGAACCGCACCGGTGGCCGGTCGATCAACTCCTGAACGTACCAGGCGTTGATGCGCGCCATTGCCTGGTCGAAATCCGGTTTGGACGCCAGGTCCAGGTGCCATTGTTCCTGCACACGCGTATCGCTGCTCATGCTCTAAATCCTTTTGTGGGTCTTGCATAATTTAACCCATACAATCATAGGATGGGTTGTGTGTCAATTGGGAAGCAACCCGGCAAAACGCGCGCAAATTGCCGCTTGACTTATGGGATATTCTAGGCTAATATACCTTAGTGTACCTCTGTAGCTCTCTATAGACCTTGTGTCCCTATAGACCTTGTGTCCCTTCAATGCAACCATATCCGGATTTGGATCGTGTCGGCCCTGCGCCGATTTATCTGCAGATTGAAGCCTGGATCCGCGAGCAGATTGCCGGTGGCATCTGGCCGGCACGCTTCAAACTCAAGGCCGAGGTAGACCTGGCGAAGGAACTTGGCGTCAGTCGTGGCACCGTGCGCAAGGCGATCACCGAGTTGGTGGCCGAAGGGCTGCTGACGCAGACGCATGGCCGCGGCACCTTTGTCGCACCGCATGTGGTCGAGCAGCCGCTGGCCGACCGGCTGATTACCTTTTCGGAAGACTTGATCAGCAAAGGCGTCGCATTTGAGACACGTGTCATCGAGCAGGCTGTCATCATGCCCAAGGGCCGGATTGCTTCTCTGTTGGAGTTGCGCCCCGGTGCCAAAGTCTTCTATCTGCGGCGTGTCCGGCTGGTCGACGGCGAACCGCTGATTGTGCTGAATAACTATGTCGTCTACGCTGCCTGTCCTGGGGTTGAAACCATAGACTTCACCGCTGAGCGGCTTTTCCAGGTGTTGGAAGAACGGTACGGACTGAACCTTGCCCGCGGCCGGCGCACCTTTCAAGCGCAGGCCGCCGATCGTGAGACTGCCCACTTGCTGGAGATGGCGCAGGGAGAGCCCGTGATGAATGTCGAGCAGCTTGCCTTTTTGGAAGATAGTGCGGTGATCGAGTGTTCGGACCTCTGGCTGCGCGGCGACTGCTTCCGGCTGATTGCAGCGGTCAGTCGTACCGGTAAGGGCAACGTCGGTTTTTCGATGTCGGTGGTCCCGGACGCTGGGTCCGGGATCGGTTCACCATAGGAACGGCAGGGCAACCGCAATGAAGTCAGTTTATCTTCCTGGAGACCACGAGCGCGGGCGGTGGATGCGCCTGGATGCGGCGCGTATTCTGAAGCGCTATTTCTTCTGCGAGCGGGCGCTCATCCTCAGCCAAGCCGGTTGGTTGGCGGCGATTGCCTCGTTCGACGTCAAGACCATCCTGCCCACTTTTTTGTGGCAGGACGCCATGATCGCCCATGCGTTGCGCAATCGGGTCTTCGAATTGCGCTTTCCGAGTCGCATGATGGAAATCGGTGACGACGCACCGCTGATTGCCGTCTTCGACGCCGCACAGGACGCGCCCAGTGCCGAGGCTTATGTGCTGGCGCTGGCGCGGCTCTTCAAGCCCGCGCTGCTGTCGGCCTATCGCGAATACGAACAACTGGCGGATGATCTTTCGGATGGCCCCATCTTACGTGAGTTGCGCAGCGCAATCATCGAGAAGATGGAGCAAGTGGCCGCGCTGACGGGCATGGCCCAGTCGATGATGCAGGCCGCACCTGAGCGCGCCGCCACGGCCGAAGCCTGGGTTTCTGCGCTAGGACTGCGCTTGATGCAAGTGGGTGGTCTCTCGGTCGAACCGCCCAAGCCTGCGCGGGATCAGACCGAATTCGTGGGCCGGCGATCCTATCAGTTGGCGGAAATCGCTGCTCGCGATCCGCGGTTTCATCGCTGCCGCTATTATTGGCCGGATATCACCGACGCATCTTTTGCCTACGGCACAGGGATTCGCCTGCAACTACGCAGCGCGGTCAGCCATGTGAACGAGGTGTGGGCGGTCGAGACTGGCGGCGCGATCCTGCGGGCATTCGCCGACGAGTTGGGGTGGGAATTCATCTTCGATGCTGCGCGCTGGACGTACGACGAAAGTCGCCATACGCGCATGGGCTACGAACGGCTCAAAACGTGGGGCTACGCGCTCGACGAGATTCCATTGGGAAGCTATATCTACGACAGCGCGCGCGGGCAGGACCCGGTCATTCGCTTGGGGATGCTGCATTACTTCGAGACCAAGAACATCGGCAAGAAGACCAAGCGCGCCGAAGCCTTTGCGTCCTACCAGGACAAGCTCAGCCAACACGACATGGATTTCGACTGGGCCGACGAGACAATTCATGCCGCCTATGGGCATCGTTGGCTTGATGCCCTGCGTGAACTGCGGCCGGATCAAGTGCCCGACATCGATACGCTTCGCCAGCGCTGCGATGAACTGGTTGGGCGTGAAGTCGATGCGGCGACCGATGCCGATCGCAAAGATATCGGCGCCGTAGCGCTGGCGATGATCGAAAAAGCCGAACACCTGCCCTAAGTGACCTGCTGTCGGTGACCTGCGTGAGGAGACATGTATGCAAGATCAGGCAACGGCCGTGGCGGGCAAACGCCGTGAGGGCGTGAGCCTTGGCGAAAGAATGCGCAGGCTGTTGCGGGCCCGTGAGACCGGCGTTTTTGTGGCGTTGTTGATTATGTGCCTGTTTCTCTGGCAGGCGACACCGGCCTTTATGACCGTGCGGAACCTGCTCAACATCGGTCGCCAGGTATCGCTGATCGGCATCATGGCGATTGGGATGACCTTTGTGCTGATCAGCCGCGAGGTTGATCTCTCCGTGGGTTCGATTTACGCGTTGGCGGGGTTGGTCACCGGCATCCTGATTCTGGGGAACTGGCCGTTGTGGGCGGCCGTGCTGATCGGCTTGTTGATCGGGATGGCTGCGGGAAGCGTCAACGGTCTGCTTTCGACCTATGGTCTGTTGCCTTCGTTTATCGCCACGCTCGGTATGTTGAGCGTTCTGCGTGGCCTTGCGTTGCTGATCACCGACGGCCAGCCCGTGACGGTCAACGAGACACAAGGCGCCAATCCGCAGACGTTGCAGACTTTCTATTTCCTGGGTCAGGGGCGGCTTTTCGATGTAGTGCCCATGCAACTTGTCTTTTTCGTGGCGGCGGCGCTGGT
>Ga0105047_10005630_pt1 | contig 21425 bp, 19 predicted proteins | sample MAT04_FD_78384 | JGI IMG/M metagenome (GOLD analysis project Ga0105047, IMG submission 78384) | Freshwater microbial communities from Lake Fryxell liftoff mats and glacier meltwater in Antarctica - MAT-04 (megahit assembly) | ecosystem: Environmental > Aquatic > Freshwater > Ice > Liftoff... | reverse complement strand
GAGTTCACTTCAAGAAGGAGGGCACGTCGAAATCGTCGTCGTCATCGAGCGGGTCTGCGCCGTCGTCGGCGAACAGATCCTTCAACGTCGATGTCGGCTTCGCGTCGGGGACCGACTTGATGGACGGCCTGCCGCTGGAACTAGGGGTGGCGGTACCGGTGTTGCCGCCGTCCCAACGGTCGAAACCGGCGGCGATGACGGTGACCTTGACCTCGTCACCCATCTCGTCGTCGATGACGGTTCCGAAGATGATGTTGGCGTCCTGGTGGGCTACACCGTGGATGATCTCGGCGGCCGCGTTCATCTCGAACAGGCCCATGCTGGACGGACCGGTGATGTTGAGCAGAATGCCGCGTGCGCCGTCGATTGCAGCCTCGAGGAGCGGGCTGCTGATGGCTGACTTGGCGGCGGTGACCGCACGGTTCTCGCCACTGGCCTGGCCGATACCCATCAGGGCGGAGCCGGCGCTGGACAGAATCATCTTCACGTCGGCGAAGTCGGTGTTGATGAGGCCGGGCGTGGTGATCAGGTTGGTGATGCCCGAGACACCCTGCAGCAGCACTTCGTCGGCCATCTTGAAGGCGTTGAGCACGCTGGTCTTCTCGTTGGCAACAGTGAGCAGACGGTCGTTCGGTATGACGATGAGAGTGTCGACCTTTTCCTTCAACCGCTGCACGCCGGTGTCGGCCTGCACAGCGCGTCGACGGCCTTCGAAACTGAACGGGCGAGTGACGACACCAATGGTGAGGGCATTCATGCTGCGCGCCACCTCGGCGATGATGGGTGCGGCACCGGTGCCGGTGCCACCGCCTTCGCCGGCGGTGATGAACACCATGTCGGCGCCCTTGATCATTTCTTCGATCTCGTCACGGTGCGTCTCGGCGGCGTTGCGACCGACATCAGGATCACTGCCGGCGCCGAGTCCGCGCGTGAGGTCGCGACCAATGTCGAGCTTGACGTCGGCATCGCTCATCAACAGCGCCTGCGCGTCGGTGTTGACTGCGATGAACTCAACGCCCTTGAGCCCTGCGTCGATCATGCGATTGACGGCGTTGACGCCGCCGCCACCGACACCGATGACTTTGATGACGGCAAGATAGTTCTGGGGTGCGCCGGCCATCAGAAGGACCTCCGAGATGAGAAAATGTGGTGGAATTGGTGTGTGGGCACTGAGGGACCTACTGGGGTTCGATGGTAGCGAATGGGCTGCTCAGCCGAGGTGATCCGCCTGTGGAAGACGGCACCGGACAAGGGTGAGTTGAGCACTGTCACTCAGTCTCGCACGAATCCGGTGGGTATCGGTGGAACTCTCGACTTCAGCAGGGAACGACGCCTGCGTCGGACGTGCTGACGTCGATCTGACAAGCCCCGTCCAGGCCGCTGCGAACCTGCCGTAGCAGCCGGGCCAGCTTCTCGTCGATGACTTGTGCGTTGCCCAACCGCACAGGAACTCCCTCTGGTTGGTCGTTTGCCAGCACCATCGTCAGCGTGCCGGTTCCCGCATCAACTCCGACCGACAGCGTGACGTCGCGTATCTCTGGGGGAAGGCTGGACACCAACTCTGCGGCGGACGCGTAGGGCGCACCGGCGAACTGGCCGCGCTCCGTGTCGGGATGGTCACCGGTGATCAGGAGGTAGTCAGCGGGTTGCCCGGCGATCACATCGAGCACTCGACCCTGTACGTCAATGACCCGATACTGCCCGTCGCCGGCCTGGAATGCTGCAATCGGCACGCGTTCGCGAATGTCGATGACGACTCGGTGCGGGAAGTCAGTGGCCACACGGGCACTCTCCACCCACGGCACAGCCTCCAGTTTCTTCTGCACAGCAGCGGAGTCGACCAGCAGCACCGGCTCGCCCTCCAGCTCGTCGATCACGCTCTGCAACACCTCCGGGTCGGTGTACACCGCACCCTGCACCGAGACCGTGCGAACGTCGAAGATCGACGAGGCAAAGACGGCCACGGCGGCGACAGCGACCAGGAGAACACCAATGCCGATGCCGGCCCAGATGAGTCGGCGGCGGCCCTCTGCTCGACGAACCGAGATACGTCGGGCACGAATTCTGGGGTCGATGCCCACACCGCGCGACCTGGCCAACGGCGGTTCGGTGGACGTCGCCCCATCCAGATCGGCAATGACGATGGTCGATCTCTCACCCGAGTCGTCGACAGCATCGCGCCGCTCGTGAAAAGCTTTCTCTTTGTCTTCGTCCAGGTACACACTGTCGGGTCGGTCGTCCTCGGCGATGACGATGATGCGTCGTGGCGCGGCGTCACCCTCGGCTGTCGCGGCATCGGGGGGCGTCGGAGCCGAGGATTCCTTGGGCGCCTTGGGGGTCTTTGCGGCCCTGGGGGGCTTGGGGGCCTTGGGAGGCTTGGGCGGCTTGGGCGGCTTGGCGGGCTTGGGTGCCGGGTGCTCGTCGGTGATGCCGAGGATGCGGTCGATCGACGGATCGTCGAAGTTGTACTGCGGCGCCGACTCCTCGGAGAACGCCTCCAGTAGCTCCTCGAGCACATGGTCCGGCGGGTCGTCCGGCCCGGGCGGGTTCGGTCGGCTCACTCGACGCCGTCGTTCGCAAAGCCAACGAGGCGCACTTCGCTGCGGAGCTCGAAACCCGTCGACTCCTTCACCGCGGCACGGACGTGTTCCATCACTGCGCGAACGTCGGCCGCCGTTGCCTCGTCCGTGGCTTGGATGAAGTTGGCGTGCTTGTCGCTGACGAACGCGCCACCGATGCGAAAGCCACGAAGTCCCAGCTGATCGACGAGGACGGCGGCGGGCAGCTCACCTGGTATCGGGTTGACGAACACCGAGCCGGCATTCTGGCCGCCCGGCTGATGCTCGCGGCGCCATCGGACGACCTCCGACAGGTTCGCTTCAGCCTCGGCGACATCGCCGAGAGCGAGTTGCAAACGGGCCTCGAGCACGACCTGATCATCGCGCAGATTCGAGGAACGGAACTGAAGTCCCAACTCATCGACGGGGATCCACGCTCGTCGAGCCGTCCGCAGGTCGAGTACCTGTGCTCCCAACAACGAGGCGGCAATGTCGCTGCCGTGACCACCTGCATTCATTCGCACGGCGCCGCCGACCGAACCAGGCACACCCACCGCCCATTCGAACCCGACGAGGCCTGCCGCAACACAACGGCGCGCAAGGACCGGCAACGCGACTGCGGCGCCGGCAGTCACCGTGGAGCCTTCGAACTCGATCCACTCTGCGATCGCGGACAGCGAAACTGCAATTCCTGCAAAGCCTGCGTCGGCAACCAACAGGTTCGAGCCCCGTCCGACCACCAGCACCGCGAGCCCCGTGTCGCGCACGACGTCCGCAACCATTTGCAGCTCCTCGGCAGTCCTCGGAGTGACGAAGACCAGCGCAGGGCCGCCCACCTTGTACGTCGTATACGGCCCCAGCGGTTCGTCAGCCGTCGCGAACCCCGTCAGGCGCTGCAGCGCAGTCCGTTGGTGGTCGACCAGATTCATCGTGCGGCACGAAGTTCGCCACGGCGCACTTGCACCTCGTCCGGCAAGGCCGCAACATCACCGCATCCCATCGAGATACAGACATCGCCGTCGCGAAGCTCGCGCGCAAGGAACTCGACGAGGTCGGCCCGCCTGGGCATCCACACCACGCGGCTTCGCGGATGGGCATCCACGACGGCGTTGACGACCAGCTTGCCGGTGACACCTGGGATTGGTGTCGTGCCGGATGCATAGATCTCCGTGAGCACGACCACGTCGGCGTCGATGAACGAGTCGCGGTAGTCCTGCCACATGACAGCCATGCGGTTGAAGCGATTCGGCTGAAAGACGACGACCACACGCTGCCATGCATCGCCGCTACCCCGAGCCGCGGCGAGGACCGCAGCGATTTCACTGGGCAGGTGGGCGTAATCGTCGACCAGGGTTGCACCACCGTCGACCCCACGAATGTCGAACCGCCGCGCCACGCCCCCGAACTTGGCCAGGGCGGCGGCCGCGATCTCGAACGGCACCCCGACCGAGACCGCCATCGCAACGGCTGCCGTTGCATTGCGTACGTTGTGGAGACCGCGCAGTGGCAGGGCCACGGAGCCGAGAACCTCGCCGTGGTGCACCACGTCGAAGGTGAACGAGCCGGTCTCGGAGCACACGTTGGCAGCGACAAAGTCCGCGGCTGGGGACGTTCCGTAGGTGATGACGTCGTGACGAGCGGCCAGGCGTGCCGTCTCCGGGTCGTCCAGGCACAGCACCTTGGGCCCATCGATCTGCGACAGGTACTGATCGAAGCCGTCGAAGATTGCTTGCGGAGTGCCGTAGTAGTCGAGGTGGTCGATCTCGACGTTGGTCAGAATCGTACCGAAGAGCGGTAGCTGCAGATGGGTACCGTCGCTCTCGTCGGCCTCCACCACCAGCCATTCAGAGCCCGTCCACTGGGCACCGGTGCCCATGTCGGTGACGTCCCCGCCGATGACGAAGCTGGGGCGCAGATCAGCCTCGGCGAGGATCAGCATCAGCATCGAAGTCGTGGACGTCTTGCCGTGAGTTCCTGCGACCGCGAGCGACTTGGCCAGCGCGCAGATCGAGGCCAACATGCCCGACCGGTGCAACGACGGCACGCCCACCTTGGCTGCCTCGTCGCGCTCGATGTTGCGTTCCGGAATCGCGGTGCTCCAGGTGATCGCGTCGCGACCGTGCACCAGCGAGCGTGAGTGGCCGACGTGGACATCGACGCCAGCGGCACGGACGCGGTCGAGTACCGAGCGCTCGCGCATGTCACTGCCGCTCACCGTGTGGCCCATTTCGGCGAGCACGATCGCAATTGCGCTCATGCCGGGGCCGCCAACGCCGACCACGTGCAGCGATCGTGGCTCGCTGAGATCCAAGGGTGCGACTGGAGTTCGACTCATGACGCAGCCACCCGTTCCACCACGGCGACGAGCTTGCCGCTGCGATGAACAGCACCCGCGGCGTGGGCAGCAGCGGACAACCGGGCCAGGTCGGCCGGCGCGGCCAGAAAGTGTTCGACGCGCGCCATCAATCGCTCCACGGTGAGGTCCGCCTGTTCCAGCAGCACCGCGGCCCCCTGGTCGCACAACACCTTGGCATTGTCGACCTGGTGGTTCTCCGCTGCACCAGGCCAGGGCACCACGATTGCGGGCGCGCCCACCGTTGCCAGTTCGGCGATGGTACCTGCGCCGCCACGGGTGACCAGCAGGTCGGCGGCGGCATAGAGCTGCGGCATGCGGTCCTCGTAGCCAATCACGCGGTACAGAATGCCCGCTTCACCGTCACGACTGGGCGCGGCATCACCGAGAAACCGGTCACCGACCACGTGATACACCGCAAGGTCGCGACGGTCGGCCCATTGCGCTACCGCGCCGGTCACGGCCCCGTTGACGGCAGCGGCACCCTGAGATCCGCACATCACCGCCAGCACGAATCGGTCGTCCGGAAGCCCGAGCTCCTCGCGGGCAGCGATGCGGGCGGACCTCCGATCGAGCTCGATCATCGCTTTGCGAACGGGCGCCCCGGTGAGCTCGGCACCAGGCAACGCCGAGCCTTCGAACGCGACGGCGACTGCCGCCGCCTTCTTCGCCAACAGCTTTGAAACCAGCCCAGGACGAAGGTCGTACGACACCACGACATACGGAATCTTCAGCCGGTGAGCAGCCCACGTGGCGGGAAAGCTGCCATACCCGCCGACGTTGACGACGACCTTCGGCTGCAGTTCGCGCAACAGCGCCTGTGCCTCGCGCACCGCACGAAACAGCTTGGGTATGAACGCCAGGTTGCGCCGGCTGAAGCTCCGCTGCAGACCGACGATGTCGAGGAACGTGTGCGGGTACTCGGTGGACGGCAGCAGACGCGTTTCCAACCCTCGTTGGGTTCCGACATAGTGGATCGACCCAGCCGAATGCCCGGCAGCCACCAAGGCGTCGGCGATCGCCAGCGCCGGCAGCAGGTGGCCAGAGGTGCCGCCGCCGGTGACGACAGCAAACGTCTTCGCGTCGGTCATCGCACGTTGCGGGCGACGTTGAGCAACAAGCCGGTGGCCGTGAGCGTGACGAACAGCGAGCTGCCACCTGCCGAGAAGAACGGCAGGGTGAGGCCGGTGACCGGCATCAAGCCGGTGACGCCGCCAACGTTGATGAGTGTCTGTACGACCAGCCAGCTGACGATGCCACCGGCCATCAACTGGTGAAAGCGATCGTGGGTGGCAATCGCGACCTGGACACCTGCGTATGCAAGCACCATGAAGCCACCGAGCACCGCGACCACACCGATCATGCCGAGCTCTTCCGCGACGACAGCGAAGATGAAGTCGCTATGTGCGAGCGGCAGGAACTCGCCGAGCTTGTTCTCCCCGCGCCCGACACCCGAACCGGTGAAGCCGCCCTGCGCCATGGCAATCATCGCCTGGTAGGTCTGATAGCTGAGGTGGTCCTTGTGGGCAGCGATGTTCATGAAGGCGGTGAACCGCGCTTCGCGCCGTGGGCTGGACACGACGAACGCGAGGGCACCGATGCCGCCCATGGCACCGGCAGCCACCATCGGCAACAGCGGAGCACCGGCGATGAAGGCAACGGCGAACACGATCGACCCGAGCACGATGGCCGAGCCGAGGTCGTTCTGCGCGAGGCACAGCAGTGCGCCGACGACAGCCAAGGCGAGGACCGGCAGCACCGTACGCCGAAGGTCGTGCATCTCGTTGTGCCGCTTCGCCAACAGGTTCGCACTGGCCAGCAATACAGCCAGCTTGAGGAACTCGCTGGGCTGGAAGTTGATCGGTCCGATGGCGACCCATGCGTCGGCACCGTTGACCTGATCCCCGATGCCAGGCATGAACGGCAGCAACATCAGCCCGCAACAGACTGCGAGTGCGGGGTTCACCAGACGACGCCAACGACGGGTGGGCACACGCATCGCGAACCACATGCTGACGACACCGATCACGGCCCACATCAGCTGTCGGTTGAACAGACGCCACGGCGAGTTGCCCTGATGAAACTGGCTGATCGACGTGGCTGACAACACCATGACCAGACCGAGCATGGTGAAGACGGTGACGACCACCGTGATGATGTAGAAGGCAGTAGGTGGCGGGGTGACGGGATGCGATACGTTGCGGCGCGTCGGATGCCGACGCATGGCATCCGAACGAGCCAGAGCTGCTCGACGGCGATCACCGATCAGTGTGGACGAAGAGGTCACGTGGGGGTACTCCTCGTGCCGCTCAATGCCCGTACCAGTTGTTTGAAATCATCGCCGCGAGCCGGGTAGCCGCCGCCCGGGTACCAGTCGAAGCTGGCGCACGCAGGTGACAGCAGCACGACATCGCCGGCTTCGGCCAGCTCGTCGGCGAACTGCACGGCCTGCGCCATCGAGGTGGCAATGCACGTGGGGCAGTACGCCTCGAAGGGCCCGGTCACTTCAGCTGCGGCCATTCCCAGCCCGACGACTGCTTTCACACGCAGGTGCTCGCTGGCCAAACTGGCCAGATCGAGGCCTTTGTTGAGGCCCCCTGCGAGCAGCACGATGTGGTCGAACGAGCGAATGGCGGTCAGCGCAGCGTGGGGTGACGTTGCCTTCGAATCGTTGAACCACCGCACGCCGTCGATGGTGCCCAGCGGCTCGATGCGGTGCGGCGGATGACTGAAGGTCGCCAGCGCACGTTGGATGTCCGCCGGCGTCGCCAGACCGGACTCGAGCACCAACGCCGCCGCGGCCAGGGCATTGGTCAGGTCGTGCGGCAACGTGCGCGTCATTCCCGAGACTGCGGCGATGAAACCCGCTGGCCCGACGAGGTTGCCCGCCTCGATCCGATAGTCGGCACCGGCCGCCGCAAACGTGCGAGTCGGGCCGCCGACTGCTTTGAGGTTGGCCATCACGGTCGCGTCGTCAGCCCAGCCGATGGCGACGTCGGTGGGGCGACGATGTGCCCACATTCTCGCCTTGGCAGCTTCGTAAGAGGCCATTGATGTGTGCCAGTTCTGATGGTCCGGGGCCAGGTTGAGCCACACCGACGCTTCGGCACGAAACGTCTGCACCCAGTTCAGGCGGAAACTGCTGCACTCCACGACAAAGACGTCGACGTCGTCATCGAGCGCTGCCACCAGCGGCACTTCCGTGTTGCCGGCTGCAGCCACACGATGACCGGCAGCCTCGAGAATGTGGGCCGTCAGCAGCGTGGTGGTGGTCTTGCCGTCAGTGCCCGTGACGGCCAGCATCGGGCGCGGGCCACCCGGCCGCTGCTGCTCCCACTCGTAGGCGAGATCGATTTCGGTGCGCAGCGGCACGCCAGCAGCAAGGGCCGCCAGAATCACTGGATGTGTCTCGGGCACACCAGGCGCCGGGCACACCATGTCGGCGGCAGCCACCACTTCGGCGATCTGGTCCGCTTTCGGAGCCTCGATCAATGCTGCCCCGAAGGTGGCGGCCATTGCTCGCTTGGCGTCGGAGCCGACGTCGTCGGCGATCACCAGTGCCCAGCCGCGAAGCGCTAGCTGCGCGGCCAGTGCGTTGCCCGCGTGCGCGATGCCGTAGACCAGGGCGGTGCCGGTCACAGGTTGTCCGTCACCCTCGTGAAATCGGCGATGAAGAGGGCCAGCGCGCCGGCGACGCAGATTCCGGAAATGATCCAGAAGCGAATGATCACGGTGGTCTCGGGCCAGCCGACCAACTCGAAGTGATGATGAATGGGCGACATCTTGAAGAGCCGCTTCCTGCGACCGGACGCTTTGAAGACACCCATCTGGATGGCAACGGAACCGGCCTCCATCACGTTGATGCCGCAGATCAGGATGATCAGCAATTGGGTGTTGGTGGTGATGGCCAGCAGTGCCAGGGCGGTGCCGATGGCGAGCGCTCCAACGTCGCCCATGAAGATGCGCGCCGGCGCAGCATTGAACCAAAGGAACCCGGCGCACCCCCCGGCAAAGGCGGCGGCAAGCACCGCCAGATCGAGCGGGTTGACCACGTCGCTGTAGACCGCAGGATTGCGGAACTCCCAGTAGGCGATGATCGTGAACGCGAGGAAGCCCATCATCGCCGAGCCCCCGGCAAGGCCATCGAGCCCGTCGGTGACGTTGACCGCGTTACTGGTCGCCCAGATCATCACGCCGGTGAAGACCACGAAGATCGGCGTGGCCAGGTGCCAGCCAGGGAAGGTCGAGCGAGTGATCGAGAGTGTTTGGCTGACATCCGTGGACGACACCAGCCACCACGCGAGCAGCATCGACAGTCCAAGCGTGATGTAGCTCTTCTGCTTCCAGAAGATTCCCCGGTTGTGACGCTTGCGAACCTTGATGAAGTCGTCGAGGAAGCCCATTCCGGCCATTACGACGATGCCCACCAAGATGATCATCGCCTGGTCGGAGAACGCAAGGTTCGGCCGCAGGTGAGCCACCAGCCAACCGGTCGCCGCAGCGACCACGATGGCCAGCCCGCCCATCGTCGGCGTGCCCTGCTTCTGCATGTGGTGCTCAGGCCCGTGGTCTTCCTTGCCGAGAATCGGCTGACCGGTGCCGCGCGCGCGGAAGAATGTGATGAGGTATCGCGTACCGATGAGCGAGACGAGCATCGCCACCGCACCTGCGATCATGACCGCAATCACTGTGTTGCCTCGCTCATCGTGTTGCCTCCAAGAGCTCCCGTGCCACGGCGCGATCGTCGAAGGGAACAACGGTGCTGCCGATGGTCTGCGTGGTTTCGTGACCCTTGCCGGCGATCACCACGACGTCGCCCGGCCGAGCCATCTGGAATGCCGCTGAGAAGGCTTGGCGTCGGTCAGGCTCGGTCACAACATGCTCACGGTAGTCGCCGGGTACCCCCTGAGTGATGGCATTGATGATCGCCATCGGGTCCTCCGACCGCGGGTTGTCCGATGTGACCACCACCCGGTCGGCCAGTTCCGCCGCGACCGCTCCCATCTCAGGACGCTTCTCGCGGTCGCGATCGCCGCCGCACCCGAAGACCACGATCACGTTGCCGTCGCCTGCCGCATTGCGTGCGGCGGTCAGCGCCTCGCGCAAGCCGTCGGGCGTATGGGCGAAGTCGACGATCAGGTCGAAGCGCTGCCCAGCCATCACCGGCTCGAAGCGACCGGGTACCGATGGCGCTGTGCGCAGACCGTCCGCAATGACTTCCGGTTCGAGCCCGATGGCAACGGCCGCAGTCGCGGCCGCCAGGCTGTTCATCGCGTTGAAGGTGCCACCGATTCCGACCCGTACCCGCTCGCCGCGCCAGGTGTACTCGTGTGCGGTGGGCGTGACCACGAGGTCGCTCACATCCGCGCTCGAGAACGCCGTCATCGGGATGACCGCAGCGTCGAAGAGCAACTGGCCGTGCGGGTCGTCGACGTTCGTGATGCCCAGCGCGCTCAGCTGCGGAGTGAACAGAGCGGCCTTCGCTGCGAAGTATCGCTCCATCGTGCCGTGCAGGTCGAGATGGTCGCGACCGAGATTGGTGAACACTGCCAGCGCGAACCGAGTGCCGTCGACGCGGTGCAGGGCCAGCGCGTGTGACGAGACTTCCATCACCACGGCCACGCAACCCGCAGTCGCGAACGCGGCGAGCTGCGCCTGCAGCTCCGGCGCCTCAGGCGTGGTGTGCTTCCCGGTGAGCGTGCCGATGACTCCCGTTCGTATGCCGGCCGACTCGAGTACCGACGCCAGCAGGCTCGTGGTGGTCGTCTTGCCATTCGTGCCAGTGATACCGATGACGGTCAGGGACCGCGACGGATGCCCGAAGAGTGCCGATGCAATCGGACCCATCGCCATTCGCGTGTCGTCGACCACCACCTGCGCAACATCGAGGTCGAGCAGATGATCGACCAGCAGTGCAGCAGCGCCGGCTTCCACAGCGGCGGCAGCGAACACATGACCATCGCTGTTCGCCCCGCGCAGGCAGCAGAACAGCACGCCCGGTTCCACCGAACGCGAGTCGTACGCGATGCCGGTGATCCGGCCGTCGCTCGAACCGCGCACGTCTGCACTCAGCAGCCCTGCGTCGGCAATCAGCTCACCGAGCATCCGTGACACTTGCGTCACCCTGCCGAGCAGCCGGTGTCGCCGGGGTTCGGTGTGATCTGCAGTTCGTGAATTGCGGCCGTCGCGATCGTCGCGAACAGCGGCGCCGCGGCCTTGCCACCGAAGCGGTCGTTGGAGGTGGGGTCCGGCTCGTCGATCGTCACGAGAATGGTGACCTTCGGCGCGTCGGCAGGGAAGAATCCTACGAACGACGCCCGATAGGCCCGATTGCCGGTTTCGCCGTAACCGCCGCCTTCGCGAGTCTTGTAGGCCGTGCCCGTCTTGCCGGCGACGGAGATATCGGCAATCCGCGCATCCTTGCCAGTGCCGTTGCAGACCACGCCCTTCATCATGTCGGTCATCGTCGCAGCCGTCGACGGTTGGATCACCGTGTGGGTCGTGGATGCTGCCGTATCCACCACTTGACCGTCGGCTCCGATGGTCGCCGCCACCAACTTCGGCGCGACGTACACACCGCCATTCGCAACGGTGTTCACGGCGGCGGCCAACTGCAGCGCAGTGACCGAGTAGCCGTAGCCATAGCTGTGGGACTGCTTCTCGGTACCCTCCCACTCAGCTGCGGGCTTGAAGATTCCTGCGCTCTCGTCGGGGAAGTCGAGCGCAGTCTTCTGCCCGAATCCGAAGGACTCGAGATAGTTGCCGAAGCGCTCGGTGCCGACTTCGTCCGTCAACATCAGTGTTCCGATGTTGGAGGAGTGCACGATGATGTCGCGCAGCGACATCGGCTGCAAGGGGTGCGGCTCGGCGTCGTTGATCGTGTGCTCCCACGTCGTGCCCTTGTCGTAGACAATTCGACCGGGGACCTCGATGACCGTGTCGGGGGTGGCAACGCCAGTATCGACAACTGCTGAGAGGCTGAAGACCTTTGCCACCGAGCCGGGCTCGAAGGGCTCCACGGCTGCGAGGTTGGCGGAGGTCACCGCAACGACGCCGTCGTCTGCACGACTGACGTTCGCGACGGCGTAGATCTCGCCGGTGGCTGTGTCCATGACGACAACCGCGCCTCCCTTGGCGCTGAGTTCCGTCACGCGCCCGATCAGCGCCTGCTCGACCTGGAACTGCAGCGACCTGTCCAACGTGAGGATCAGGTCGTTGCCGGGCACCGGATCAATCGTGGTCGTTCCCGAACCAGGAATGGAACGGCCCTTGGCGTCGTGTTCGCGCACCCGCTCGCCGTCGACGCCCGTGAGTTGGTTGTCGTAGAGCAGTTCCACGCCGGCAGTGCCGATGCCATCGATGTCGGTACGACCCAACAGGCTGCGACCGACCTCGCCGCTGGGCATGATGCGCTTGTCCTCGCGCAGCACATCGATGCCGCCGATGTTCAGCGCCATCACGGAGTTGGCGATGTCATCGTCGATCTGACGGGCGATGTAGACGAAGCTCTTGTCCTTCGCCGTGAACGTTGCGAGCAGTGACTGCTGCCTATCCGGCGCCAGCTGCAACATGGTGCCCAAGAGGGCGGCCACGCCGGCGGGATCGGTGACCAGCTTGGGGTTGGCGATCAACGTGCTGCTGGGAACGCTCATCACCAGTTCGCCACCGTCGCGGGCGAAGATCGTGCCGCGTGGCGCGTGGAGGATGGCCTCGGACACACGTTGTGCCTTGCCCGCGGCCACCAACGAGTCCGATCCAGCCGTTTGCAGGAAGGCCACGCGGGCGACGACGGCTGCGAACAAGAGAACGGTGATCACGAAGACTGCGACGAGTCGCTTGCGAGTGTCACCGGCGCGAAAGGTCAGGCTGATGCCGGCAGGCTGGGTGGCGCGCTTGGGACGTTTGGTCGACTTGATCCGCTTCTGCATCGGCTGCAGCGAACGCTTGGGCGGCTGATGCCCGCGGCTCACCGGCTCGTGACCGCGGTGGGTCGGTGCCACCTTGCGTGGCCGTGAGGGCGCGACCGTCTCACCGCGGCGCGCGCGAGGGTCGGCGGTGACGCTGCGAGCGCTCCTGGTGGGAGGTGCCGACGCGTGGCGTCGACGCGTGTCCGTACTCATGGCGCACCACCCGCTTCCGCTTTCACCTCGGCGTACTGCGCAAACTCTTCGTCGATCGACGCAGCTGGATCGCCGGAGGCGTCAGCACCGCTGCGCTGCACCACTGCGACGACATCGGCATCAAGCTGCACGAATTCCGTCTGCGTCGCAGGAACCATCCCGAGCTTGATGGCCTCTCCGGAGAGACGGCCCGGCGAACGAAGCTCGGCCCGCTCGCGGCGCAGTACGTCATAGCTCTCGTGCGCGGCGCGGATATCGCGGTCCATCGTGTCCATCGTCAGCTGACGACGAGCAAGCTGCGTCTGGAATGCTGCTGCACCCAACATCAAGGCGAACACCACCGTACAACCAGCGGCGATGACACGAGCCGTGCGGCGCTGGCGAGGAACCACGACCAACTGCGGGCGCGGGGCGAGATGGGCGACAGCGGCAGTGCGCTTCACCATCACGCGCGCCTCAGCGGCACCACCACCGTGGACCCTGCTGCGAACCGTCGTCACTCGCTCACTGCGAGCTGCCATTGCCATATCGTGACCCTCTGTCCTGCCTACTGTCGCGCCGTGAATGTTTCTGAACTAGCGCCAGCCGCGCGAGGGTGTGTCGGCGATTCGCTCGACCACCCGTAACCGCGCGCTGGCCGCTCGTCGGTTGTTGCTCTGCTCATCCTTGGAGGGCGTCTTGGGAACACCACGCACCAAGCGCACCGTTTGTACGGCGTCGCACACACACGGCAGCTCGGGCGGGCACGGACAATCCCCCGTTGCGGCCGAGCGCATGTGGTCCTTCACGATTCGGTCCTCGCCCGAGTGGTACGAGAGCACTGCCACGCGACCGCCGGGCAACGTGCGATCCATTGCTGCGTCGAGCGCCGTCGGCAGGGCCTCCAGCTCGCCGTTGACCTCGATGCGGATGGCCTGGAACGTGCGCTTCGCCGGATGGCCACCGGTTCGACGTGCCGGCGCCGGGATTGCCGACACCACCACTTCGGCCAGGTGGGCAGTGGTCTGGATCGGGCGGGCGGCGACGATCGCAGCGGCAATGCGGCGTGAGAACCGCTCGTCGCCATACTGCTGGAGGACTCGCGCAAGCTGGTCTGCCGGGTAGCCGTTGACGACATCGGAGGCAGACCACGGCTGGGTCTGGTCCATGCGCATGTCCAGCGGCGCATCATTGCGATAGCTGAAACCACGCTCGGCCATGTCGAGCTGCGGTGAGCTGACACCGAGGTCGAAGAGGGCACCGGACAGGGATTCGATGGAGAGTGCTTCCATGGCTTCTTCGAGGCGATCGAACCGGCAGTGGTACACACGCAATCGATCACCGAATCGGGCGAGACGGGCTTGCGCGGCGGCAAGTGCGTATTCGTCGCGGTCGATGCCGAGAACCTTCACGTGTGGCCAACGATCGAGCAGTTGCTCGGCGTGGCCACCTCCGCCCAGTGTTGCGTCGAGCACGAACCCGGACGGCACCCGCTCGTAGAGGGCCACGATTTCGTGGACCATCACCGGCAGGTGGTGGAAGGGTGCGTCACTCATCGCGTACTGACCTGAATCGTCCGTCCATCTGCAGCCCTCCGGTTCGCGGTTGCCGCCGGGATGTCTCCCCGGTCGTGCGCAACGGCAGCGGGCGGAAGTGGGCTGTCCATCGTGCTGGCCGGAAGGCTGCAGATGGGCGGACGATCGTGGTTGTCGGTATCTCGGTGATGTGATGCGTGGGGCCTGCTCGTGTTGCTGCCTCATCCTCCTCTGCTGTTGTCGAGATGTGCTGGTGGTGAACTGTGGTGGTCACTCGCTACCGGCCAGGTCCTGGCCGGTGAGCTGCGTGGTGCCGTGGTCGTCGATGAGTGCGAAGCGTTGTGGTGACCACAGCTCGAGCCGGTCGAAGCTGCCGGCGATGGTGACCGGCTCGCCCGGCGTGAGGCCTGCGTAATCGCGGAGTTGCTCGTCGAGGTTGATGCGACCCTGCTTGTCGAGCGACACGAGGATTGCCGAGGAGGCAAGGGCGCGCAGTTGGTTGCGGCTGACCTCGCCGAGGCGGACGCGAGCCGCCATGGCTGCAGCCTCTTCCTCGAACGTTGCTGACGGTACGACGGTGACGCATTTGTCCTGACCCTTGGCCAGATAGCAGTGCTCGCCCAGACGGTCGCGGAAGGTTGCCGGCATCGCGAGGCGGCCCTTGTCGTCGAGCTGGCGTTCGAACGCACCTACGAACAACATGTCGCGACACCACCTCTCGTTGACTCAGCACCTGCCTGTGAGAACGCAGATCACGGCGGCGCACGCCCGGGATCCCCACGAGCCCCCATTCTGCCCCATATCTACGATCAGAGTCAACCATTTTCCCCCATTTCGCGCCACTCGGCACCAAGGCTTTCCCACGCACCCCGGGTTTTCCACCACGCAGGCACCAAATGTTCACCGCCTGGGCAACATTTCGCCCCAGCCTTGGCCCAGCTCACGTGACGGAGAGAAGGCTCTCCAGCGTCTCGCGCACGGCTGCTGCGCCCACACCGGCGGTACGAACCGACGAGGCAAGCGTCGCGGCCGAGGGCCGCGGGGCGGCCACGAGAGCCGCGACGAGTTCTGGACGCCATTGCAGGTGGCACATCGATTGAAATCGTGCGGAGTCACGAGTGCGGCGCTGCGAGATACCGACCAACTTCGACCTTCCAATCATCACTTCTCCTGTGCCCACGCCGGCGAAGCAGACCTGACGCGACCAGTCGGTCGTGACAAGGCCACCGCCGTACACCTCGCCAACTACGCCCAATTGCGACAGTGCTGCTTGCCAGAGCGAACCGACCCAGACCATTGCCTGGCCGACATCAGTGAGCCATAGCGGGTCATCGGCGGGAATCACCAGATCGAGCCACGCGAACTCGCCAGGAATCAGCAGCACCGCTCCCCCGCCACTGCGTCTGCGCACCACCTCGACTCCCAACGCATCAGCCACCGAACGGTCGGCGTCGCTGTCGGCTTGCGCCGAGCCCAGAACCAGCGTCGGTCGCTGCACCGTGTGAAACGTGGCGGAGCGTCGGGCCGCCGGATCGGTGGAGTGGAACGCGCCGGCATCTCCATGCGATTCCGCCAACAACCAGTCACCGACCATGGTTCAGGTTACGAGCTAGCTGGCCCGGGCCAGGTAGGGCTTCCACTCTTCGGGGACGAGGGTGACGGCCGCGGCAACCCAGGCTTGCTCGCGCGGAGCGCGCGGCGGTCGAGCCAGCCACATGCCGGCTTCGGCAGGTGTGCGGTCACGTTTGCGCAGGTTGCACGGCCGGCAGGCCGCGGCCACGTTCTCCCACGTGTGCTGACCGCCACGAGAGCGCGGCACCACGTGGTCGAGCGAGTCGGCGAACCCACCGCAGTACTGGCAGCAAGAGTTGTCGCGGGCGAACAAGGCCCGCCGCGACATCGCCGTCCGCCGAGCATACGGCACCTTGACGACATAGCGCAGCCGCACGACCGACGGGCTGGGAATGGCGAGCCGCTCGGAATGCAGCAGGCTGCCGTCATCCGCAATGAGGTCGGCCTTTTCGGCAAGGACAAGACAAACCGCCCGGAAGGCGGGCACGACGGAGAGCGGCTCGTAGGTTGCATTCAACACGAGTGCGCTTCTCATAGGGCCGGAACCTAGCGAACTCGCCGCAGCAATATCTGCCGGTCAACCAGCGCTGTCTGTGATATCGGGGTGCGCATCATGAGGAAACAGCGTCGTGGTGTCGGCACCATGCGAGGTAGTTCAGCACATCGCCGGGCTCGATGCGATGATCTGCGCTGCCGTACTGCGTGACCATCCGGAACGCGAAGTAGTCGCGGCTCGGAACCGGCAGGAACGGGCGGCGCTTCCACCACCCGCTCGGCGTCGTGCGGCGCCACTGCCGAGTCGCGGTCGGCCACAAGCGTGGACGACCAGCAAGAGCGACGATCACGGCCACGACGCCCCTGACGCCAGCCCGCTGGTTCACACGCGTGGTTCTTTGGGCAGACCCAAGACCATCTCGCCGATGATGTTGCGCTGCACCTGCGACGAACCGGCGTAGATGGTGCCAGCACGCGCATTGAGGAACGTGCCGACCCAGCTCCAGGTGCTGTTCGGCGCACCTGCATCATCGGCGCTGAACGCACTGGATGGACGGCGGCCGGTCGGAGTCATCGCCTCGGCGCCGATGATGTCGACGGCGAGCTCGGTGATCTCCTTGTGGTACTCGCTCCAGTACAGCTTCGAGATGGCGGCGTCGGGGCCGGGATGGTGGCCGGCCAAGAATTGAGTGAGCACGCGCATGCCGTTGAAGCGCATGATCTGCACCTTGGCGTAACACTGCGCCAAGCGCTGACGAATGCGTGGGTCGTCGGCGACGCCGTACTCCTTGGCCAGCAGCAACAGACGATCGACCTCAGCCTGAAAGCGGATCGGCCCGGTAGCCGCAGCTTCGCCGCGTTCGAACCCGAGCAGGGTCATCGCGACGGCCCAGCCGTTGTTGAGCCCGCCGATGACTTCACCCTTGGGAGCGGTGGCATCGGTGTAGAAGACCTCGTTGAACTCACTCTCGCCGCTGATCATGCGGATGGGGCGCACTTCGATGCCGGGCTGGCGCATGTCGACGAGGATGAACGAGATACCCTTGTGACGCGGCGCATCCGGATCGGTGCGAGCAAGCGTGAAGATGTGGTCGGCCAGGTGACCGGCGCTCGTCCAGATCTTCTGACCGTTCAGAATCCACTGGTCCCCATCGAGCTGAGCCTTGAGGCCCAGATTGCTGAGGTCGCTGCCGGCGTTGGGTTCGCTGTAGCCCTGGCACCACACGTCGTCGCCGCTGAGGATGCGCGGCAGGTAGTGCGCCTTCTGTTCGTCAGTGCCCCACTGCAGCAGCGTGTTGCCCAGCATCTGGATACCGAACACGTCGTTGGGGCCGCCGGTGGGCACGCCCGCCTTCGCGAACTCCTCGCCGATGATGACCTGCTCGAGCGCAGACAGCCCACCGCCGCCGTACGCCGCGGGCCAGCCAGGTGCAAGGTAGCCGGCGCCGTAGAGCGTCTTGCGCCACTCGGTCACGAAGCCGACCAGCTCTTGGCCGTCGAGCTTGCCCATGCCGCCCCAGTTCGTGGGCAGCTTCTCGGCGAGGAAGGCGTGAACCCTTTCGCGGTAGGCCTCGGCGTCAGCGGTGTACTTCGGATGCATGTCGCGATGTTACCGGTCAGTACGGGCCAGGGCTGCAGCGCCGACGAGTGGCGCCAATTGACCCAGACCGGCAGGCACCACCTTGAAGCCCTGAAGGAACGACAGGCGGGCTCGCTGATCGAGTTCGGACTGCGCAGCGCCGAAAAACGGTTCGCCGAAACCGAGCGCGACCGAACCGCCGATGACCGCCAGTTTCAAGTCACAGATGGCACCGAGCGAAGCCAACGCGCGACCGGTGAGAATGCCCGTTCGCTCGACAATGCTCTGGGGCGCACGTTGGGGCGGACGACCCGTCTCTTGCTCGATGGCGTTGCCGCTGCAATATGCCTCCATGCAGCCTTTGCCGCCACACGCGCAGTCTCGGCCGTCGGGTTCGACGACGATGTGACCGATGTGGCCGGCGTTACCGAGCCGCCCCTCCAGCAAGCGGCCGCCGCTGACGATGCCGCCGCCGACACCGACACCCATCACCAGTGCGGCAAAGTTGGCCACGCCGACGGCCGCCCCGCACCAGGCTTCGCCCAGTGCCACGGTTTTCGCATTGTTGTCCACCACGGTGGGCAACTGGGTGAGCGCCTCGACCTCGGCGGCAAGCGGAAACGACTTCCAGGACGGAATGTACAGCGGGCTCACCGTTTGATCGGCGGGGTTCATGGGCCCACCGCAGCCCACGCCGCAACCAACCGGGGGCGTCGGCGCTGCTGCCATCACTCGCAGTACCAGGCGGGACAACGCCGACCAGACTTCGCGGGGTGGCGTGGCAATGCGGTCGCGCACGAGTACGTCGCCGGTTTCGCTGACGACGGCTGCGGCCAACTTGGCTCCTCCGACATCAATGGCGAGATAGCAGATACTCACTCGGACGACGGTAGCGGGCCGGCCGCAAGCTGCAGTGACGCGATCTACTTTGCCTCTCCTGAACGCCAACCAGCCGTGAGTCGGTCTACCCTTCCAGCCGTGACGGCAGCCCCGACGGAGTTCACCTCCAACCCCGAACCCACTTCGCAGTCGGGCGGTCGGCCCTCCCCGACCTTCGCGCAGCTCTTCGACGCGATCGCCGGCAACGTGTCGTCGGTCGTGCATGGCAAGCGCGACGCTGTCGAACTGGCAGTGATGTGCCTGCTCGCCGAGGGGCACCTCCTCATCGAAGACGTGCCCGGCGTCGGCAAGACCAGCTTGGCGAAGGCGCTGGCTGCGTCCATCGATTGCACGTGGAAGCGTGTGCAGTTCACGCCCGACCTGCTGCCCACCGACCTTGTCGGCGTCGGCATCTTCCAACGTGCCAGCGAGAGCTTCGTGTTTCAGCCGGGCCCGCTGTTCGCCAACATCGTGTTGGCCGACGAAATCAACCGCGCCTCGCCCAAAACGCAGTCCGCCCTCCTCGAGGCCATGGAGGAGCGCCAGGTCAGTGCCGACGGTGTCAGCCACAAACTGCCCAATCCGTTCATGGTGGCCGCCACCCAGAACCCCGTCGAGCAGGAAGGCACATACCGTCTGCCCGAGAGCCAACTCGACCGCTTCCTGATGCGGCTCTCCCTCGGCTACCCCGGTCGCGAAGCAGAGTTGGCAATTCTCGACTCGAATGGTGCCGCCGACTCGCTGCACGCGCTGCGTCCGGTCGTCAGTACGGCAGAGGTGGTCCAGATGTGCGCAGCCGTGCGCACGGTCCACATCGCCGACGTGCTGAAGGGGTACATGGTCGACCTCGCCGAAACCAGTCGCAATCACACCGGCATGCTGCTGGGCCTTTCGCCGCGAGCAACGCTGCAGTTGGCTCGCGCTACTCGATCGCACGCTGCTGCCCATGGCCGCGACTACGCGATCCCCGACGATGTCAAGGCGGTTGCCATCGCCGTTCTCGCGCACCGCATCGTGCTGCGTCCGGAAGCTGCCTCACGCGGTCTCACCCATGAGGGCGCTGTCCACGAACTGCTCGCGGCGGTCCCCGTGCCGGCGGGCCGCTGATGCCGACACGCCACGGCTGGGCAATGGTCGTGGCCGCCGGCGTCTCCATCGCAATGGGCCGCGTCTTTGGTCTGATGGAGCTGTTCGTGGTGGGAGTTGCCTTGTTGGCCACATTTGGTCTTGCAGTCGCTGTCGTCAATCGACCTCTCCCGCGCGTGGAAGTGCGTCGCGTGGCGCGACCGAGCACCGTGTCGGTCGGCGAACCCGCCAGGGTCGACCTGCAGGTGGCCAACCGCTCGCACGTTCGCACCCCGCGACTCAAGCTGTGGGAGCCGGTGGGCGACAAGGGTGGAGCGCCCATGCAGCTGGCGCCGATGGGGCCCGGCGAGGCGATCAGTGCTGCGTACCGAGTGCCCACCACGCGGCGCGGTGTCCTGCGCACCGGCCCGCTGCGCGCCGAACGCTCGGACGCGTTGGGCCTGTGCAAGCGTGCGGTATGGCTGGCCGGGGCTGGTGAGGTGTTGGTGGTACCCGAGCGAGTACCACTGGCCTTTCCTGGCACCGGCAGCTCCGGCCGTCTCGGCCAACACCTCCGCATGAAGGCCTTCGGCCAAACGGGCTCGGAGTTCCATTCTCAGCGCGAGTACACCCCGGGTGACGACCTCCGCCGCATCAACTGGAAGACCTCGGCCCGGGCGGGAACGCTGATCGTTCGCGAGACCGCGATGGAGGGTGTCCAGCGTTGTGTCGTGGTACTGGACACGTTCGCCGACGGGTACGACGACGATGGCTTCGAACGCGCCGTCACCGCAGCCGCCAGCGTCGTGGCCGCCGCCTCGGCGGTCGGTATCGCGACGCGCTTGGTGGCACCGGAGATCGACCTGCGCGGACCCGACGTCGCGCCACAATCGCTGCGATGGTTGGCAACGGTCGTGCCTGGCCAGGAAGTGGTCGACCACACGGCCAGCGGGCGCACCAATGTCGACGGTCTCGGCTTGTTGGTCGTCGTGACGACTCATTCGACTTCGCGGGCTGCCACGACTGCGCTTGCGTCGGCCGGCCCCGACGAGTCGGTGGTTTTCGTGACTGCGATGAGCGCCGCCGCTGGCGGCAAGGGCTTCCACGTTGACTGCACGTCGTTGGAACGGCTTCGTCACGGCTGGAATCAGCTGGTGTCGGGGCGCGCTGGAGCGCTGGCGTGAGCCGCCAAACGCAGCCGCCCTCTCGGCTCGAGGAAGCACAGCTGCCGGCCACTCTCTGCGTCACCGCTCTGACGCTCGCCACCGTGATCTCGTTGTGTCGGGTCTT
>Ga0105047_10005628_pt1 | contig 21428 bp, 25 predicted proteins | sample MAT04_FD_78384 | JGI IMG/M metagenome (GOLD analysis project Ga0105047, IMG submission 78384) | Freshwater microbial communities from Lake Fryxell liftoff mats and glacier meltwater in Antarctica - MAT-04 (megahit assembly) | ecosystem: Environmental > Aquatic > Freshwater > Ice > Liftoff... | reverse complement strand
TTGAGCTGAAACCTGTGTTTGAGAAAAGTTATAACATTTAGAAAATAATAGTTCTATTTGCCTGACCTAAATTTAGCTTATCTTTTATCTCCCCCAAGTGGCGGAGATGAATCTTCCCCGGCCGATGGATGCGGCCAGGGAGGGTTCGTTGTATGATTAAATGTTGGAATATTTATTCACAACTTCATTGCGCCTGTTTGATTATTTCAGGCAGGCATCCGACAGAAAGCGATAATTCTTATCATGCAAAAACTTATAAATTCGGAACTTCGTTACCGTCGTCTGTTTGAAGCTGCCCAGGATGGGATTTTAATTTTGGATGCCGAGACGGGCGCAATTACAGATGTCAACCCTTTCCTGATCAAGATGCTGGGTTATTCGCGCGAGGAGTTTGTAGAAAAGAAACTCTGGGAGGTGGGCGCATTTAAAGATATTAAGTCCAGTAAGGAAGCCTTTGAAGCCTTGCAGGAGAATAAATATATTCGCTACGAAGACCTGCCGCTTAAAGCGAAAGATGGTCGGCTAATTCAAGTGGAATTTGTCAGCAACGTCTATTTTGCGGGCAGTGAGAAGGTCATCCAATGCAATATCCGCAATATTACCGAACGCAAGCACGCGGAAGATGCTTTGCACGAATCTGAAGAAAGATACCGCCGTCTGTTTGAAGCCGCCCAGGATGGGATTTTGATTCTGGATGCTGAGACAGGCGCAATTACAGATGTCAACCCTTTCCTGATCAAGATGCTGGGCTATTCCCATGAAGAGTTTGTAGAAAAGAAACTCTGGGAAGTCGCATTTATTATGGATACCGAGGCCAATAAGGAAGCCTTTAAAACTTTGCAAAAAAATGAATACATTCGCTATGAAGACTTGCCGCTTAAAGCGAAAGACGGACGATTGATCCAAGTTGAATTTGTCAGCAACGTATATTTTGCGGGCGGTGAGAAGGTCATCCAATGTAATATCCGCGACATCACCGAGCGTAAACAGGCGGAAGATGCTCTGCAGGAATCTGAGGCAAGATACCGCCGTCTATTTGAAGCCGCCCAGGATGGGGTATTAATACTGGATGCCAAAACGGGAATGATCGGGGATGTGAACCCTTTCCTGATCAAAATGTTAGGCTATTCACGCGAAGAGTTTGTAAAAAAGAAACTTTGGGAAGTGGGCGCGTTCAAGGATATCGAAGCCAGCCAGAATGCTTTCGAAGCCTTGCAGGAGAATGAATATATTCGCTACGAAGACCTACCACTCAAAACGAAGGACGGGCGGTTGATCCAGGTTGAATTTGTCAGCAATGTTTATTTTGTGGGCGATGAAAAAGTGATCCAATGTAATATCCGCGACATCACTGAGCGCAAGCACGCGGAAAACGCCCTGCTCAAGAGCGAAGCCCTGTTGCGCGAGCAATCCATACGGGATCATCTGACCGGCCTTTTCAACCGCCGTTATATGCAAGAGACCCTGGAACGCGAACTGTTGCGTGCCGTACGCAAAGGACATTCACTGGGCATCATCATGTTCGATGTGGATGATTTCAAACAACTTAATGACACCTGCGGACATGCTGCGGGCGATGTAATTTTGAGCGACTTGGGTATTTTATTGCTTGGGCACATCCGTGGGGAGGATGTTGCCTGCCGCTATGGCGGCGATGAATTCATCATTGTCCTGCCTGACGCCTCACGGGCGGCAACCTGGGAGCGCGCCGAACTGATTCGCGAATATGCAAAACAACTCCGCCCTCAATTGGATGGGCAAACCCTTGAGGCGGTCACGCTCTCATTGGGTGTTGCAGTCTTCCCACAGGATGGCGCTACGAGTGAGGCAATCTTGAAAACTGTTGATGCTGCGCTTTATCGTGCCAAAGGCGAAGGACGCGGACGTGTGGTTATGGCAAGCTAGATACCCATTGCATGCAGGCATATTCCATATCATCTTGAGAGCATGTCCCCCAAGTGGCGGAGACAAAACCTCCCCGGCCGATGGATGCGGCCGGGGAGGTTTTATTATAAGATGAACTCATATATTGGGATTCCGGCTTGGATCATCCATGTAACGGAATATTGAAATCTGCATATTTTTTGAAGGAGCAAGATGGAAATCCCTTTACAGGCGCAAGTTGAGTGTACAGATGGTCTATGTGGGCGCTCCGTGTGCGTATTGATCAATCCGCTGATCAACCAGGTGACCCATTTGGTCGTGAAGGAAGATTCGTCTCCCAACACTGAGTACGTTGTAGCAGTTGATATGATTTCCGCCACGATCACCGATATGATCCGGCTGCGTTGTACCAAGGCAGAACTGGAGAAGATGCCCCCATTTGTCAAAACGGAATATGTCGAAGAAAAAGTGTACGTCGGAAATATTGAGGGCGCTGGTGGAGTATACGGAATGGGATCCTACTACTACATACCCTATGTTACTCCTGAGGTAACAGTACAGGTACCTGTGAAACATCTACAAATACCCCCCGGAGAACTGGCTGTGCGGCGGGGTACCCGTGTTGAGGCAACAGACGGCTATGTTGGCAAAGTTGATGAATTCGTGGTCAACTCACAAACTGGTCACATCACCTATTTGGTAATGCGCGAAGGGCATCTATGGGGAGCCAAAAATGTGATCATCCCCCTTTCGGCAATGGACGATTCTGGCGACGATACTTTATTCCTGAATATTGACAAACACCAGATCGAGGCTTTGCCGACCTTTCCGGTGCATAGGCTCTGGGCTTGAAATTTAATGCAGGAGAATTCTGTGGATCGTAAAACGACCCGGCGGGGCGTCAAGCTGATTGTTGTGAGTGCCACAGCGGTTATGGTCTTGATGTTCAGCCTTTCGATCAATTTTGGCCCGGCCAGCGCGGATACAAATTTCGCCGTGCCACTGTGTGGCAGCGGTTCCGCTCCGGATTATGGCTTTACTTACGATCTGCAGCAGGCGCATTGGACAGTGGATTGGCAGGACTATGCTTCAGAGCAGGCAGTGACCGAGGTGGATACGATTCTCGACCAGCTGAATGGAGATTCGATTGCGCAAACGATGATCCTGATCAAGCCGCAGGAAGAGGTTGGCAATCGAGTCAACTGCGCCGTGCATTTTCTGCGTTATATGCAGCTCGGATTGCCAACAGGTGAGCACAAGGATAATGGCTTTGTTTTTTTGATCGTTGTTGAACCCACCCGCATTGATGTGCATTACGGCGTGGGGCTGGGTCTGCCAGCGCTGACCGCCTCCGAGTTGACAACGCTCAACCGCGCCGCTGAGGATGCTTATCAATCCACCCACAGCATGGATCAGGCTTTACTGACCCTGATACAGGGCTTCGACACGCTTGCACGCAGCAACTACGCGCCGCTGGTTTCCCCTACGCAAACCCCGGAGACGATTAATCTGCCACCACTGCCCTCAGGTCCGCTGGGTATTTTGAGTATGTGTGGCTTGCTGTGTCTGGGCGTCCTCTTTCTACTGTTTATGCTGTGGATGCTTCCCAAGTTAGCACGGAGTGGGATCGGTTTCAATCCCGGTATGGGCGGTTTTGGAGGCTCCAGAGGATCAGGATTTCCGTTAGGCGGGGGCAGAGGTGGCGGCTCATCATCACGTGGCGGCAGCGGCAGTGGGCGTTCCGGGCGTGGCAATTAAAAAAATAATAAGGAGATTTACATGAAACGTTCCATAAAACAGATCATTTCCATTTTTATGATGCTCACCGTATTCGTCGGACTGACCAGTTGCGGGGTCGTGAAGTCGGGCACTACGGAATATAACGAGCTGGTTGCTTTGGTGCAGGGCGTCCAGTCTGCGGCGGCCAATTTTCAACTGGTGACGGATACACAGTATGCCAAAATCCAGGCTAAAACGCAGATCACCAAAGATTATTATGACGCCGTCAGTAACAGCGGTGAGGTATGGACTGGCAACTTCCGCTCTCAAGCGGATGCGCTGACCAACATGCTGAATAACTACCGCGACGAAAATGGTCAGCCTTTGGACCCGACCAAGCTGAACTTGAACGAATTACAAGCCAAGGGCGCGCTGCCCAGCGATCTGGGTCAGGGCTTTTCGCTCTATGTCAACGCAATCACTCAGGCTCCTCCCCCTGTGCCGGATGCCGCAGTTACCCTGGCGCTTGGCGATACCGTGGACGAGGCAATGAATACCATTCAATTGGCAGGCACCGACTGGAATGATGCCGTCAAAGCCTACAACACCCGCCGCGCACAGATCAAAGGTGAAATTGTGGCGCGCGTCTCTGCATATTTTGGTTTTGACCTGCCGGTGACCTTCCCCTACTATCAGGGCGCCAACGCCGGTCAGCCCGTCCAGAATCCGCTGGCGACGCCAATTCCGTAGCGAAGTTTTCCAAATAGTTTTTCCAATGAGTTATGAAAGAGGTATTTTATGAATTCTACATATATGATTATCACTGTTGTTCTGGTCCTGGTAATACTGGGTGTCGTGTTAGGTTTGGTTTTTGCCCGCCGTGGACGTTCGAAGCAGTTACGTGATCAATTCGGAACTGAATACGATCACACTGTCGAGTCCACAGGTGACGAGAAGAAAGCGCAAATAGAGTTGGAAGAACGGCAGAAGCATGTAAAAACTTTGGATATTCGTCCGCTTTCTGCCAATGAGCGTACGCGTTATCTCGCCGATTGGGCGGCTGTCCAATCCAAATTTGTCGACGAACCCGGACAGGCAATCGTAGATGCCGACGGCTTGATCATGGAAGTCATGCAATTGCGCGCCTATCCCATATCTGATTTTGAGCAGCGGGCGGCCGATGTCTCGGTCAGTTACCCAGCCCTGGTGAGTAATTACCGCGCCGCGCGAGCCATCGCGCTCAAAAATAAGCAGGGTCAGGCAGATACTGAAGAATTAAGGCAGGCCATCATTTATTACCGCCCACTGTTCCAGGAACTCCTCGCTCCAGAACCAGTGGCTGTCTAAGGAGAAATAGAAATGAATGAACAAAACTTTGGAAGTTCAGATAACGTCGACGGGATCAATAAAGACAAATACGACCGTGTCGTAAATTCGGATGGCTTTGCCAACCAGGTTCCGATATATGCGGATCTTATCCAGGAGACGCCGACGGGCGAAACCGGTAACATTATAGAAGGGACGATTGTCCAGGATGGTCCAGTGGATGAAGCGATTCCACCTCAGACCCTGACCGACACAAATGTCGTCTTATCGGTGGCACTACTTAACGGTGAAGAATCCGATCAGTTGCGCACACGTTGGAATGAAATTCAGGGCAGGTTTGTAGACGAACCACGTTCTGCTGTCCAACAGGCAGATGCACTGGTATCAGATGTAATCGAGAAAATAACCATGATGTTTGTAAACGAACACAGCGTATTGGAAAGTCAGTGGAAGCTGGGCAATGATGTCTCTACTGAAGATCTTCGCAAAGCCCTGCAACGTTACCGCTCTTTCTTTAATCGTCTGGTGGCTTGAAATCAAAAAAGTTAAACAAAGGCCGTCGTTTTCCCGTCGAGATCATCTGTGCGCCCAAAAACGTGCCTCTTCTTTGAGGCTATCTAATTAACGACGATGTTAAAGTCGTCAAAAGGAGAAGTTACCATGAAAGGTTATGTGCAAAATATTGAGGATGTTGCTGTCAAGAATGAAGATTTTCGACAGGTGCTTTATACCGCGAAGAACTGTCAGCTTGTTGTCATGTCGTTGAAACCCAAAGAGGAGATCGGGATGGAAGTGCATAAGCTCGATCAATTCTTTCGTGTGGAGGAAGGGACGGGCGAGGCTATTCTTGATGGCATTCACAGGATCATCAGTGCGGGATTCGCGGTGCTTGTCCCCGCTGGGACCAATCACAACATCATCAATACTGGCACCGTTCCAATGAAACTCTATACGCTTTATTCGCCGCCGAATCATCGTGATGGCGTTGTCCACCATACCCGCGCCGAAGCGGAAGCAGACAACGAAGACTTTGATGGAAAAACAACAGAATAGAAATTCGACTCGACATAAGGTTGAGCGTGGAGGTTCCATGCCTGAAAATAAAAATGTAGTTGAGATTCATGGTTGCATCGTATGCGCCAAATTGTTCAATGTTCTTGCCGTTTACACCCCGGACGGTAAATTGGTTGATTGCACCGTGACCAGCGCCGGCGGACACCGTGTGAAGGATGAACGACGCCCCCTGGTCGCCTGCGATACCCATACCACAGATGAAATAAAGACTGCTTATAAAAGATGGCAGTCCACGAACGGCAAAGAATCGAATCATGAAAAAGAAGAGGATTAAAACGACATCTCAATTAAATGAATTCAGACTCAATCTGGCATATCCAGACCTGCCAGAGAAGATCGTCACGAATGAAAGGAGCTTGCAAAATGAGGTCACCAGAACATATAGGTATTATTCCAGATGGAAATAGAAGATGGGCAACAGCCAAAGGCATCACAAAGGAAAAGGGCTATGCCATGGGCCTTGATCCGGGTATGGTCCTTTTCAGCCTATGTAAACAATCTGGAATTAAGGAACTTACATTTTATGGATTCACGACGGATAACACAAAAAGACCGACGGAGCAAAGAATAGCATTTACTGATGCCTGTATCAAGGCGGTGGAAATGCTCTCCAAGGAAGACGCTGCCTTGCTTGTGATCGGAAATACCGATTCGGCGATGTTTCCAAAAGAGTTGCTCCCTTTTACCACGCGCAAAACATTCGGTAAAGGGGGCGTAAAAGTAAACTTCCTTGTGAATTATGGCTGGGAATGGGATTTGAACTATTTGAAAATTGCCGATCCTGTCCAAAATAATAATCAGAATATCTTAAAATCCTCCGAAATATCCAGAATGGACCTAATCATACGCTGGGGAGGCATGCGGAGGTTAAGCGGATTTCTACCTATACAGTCCGTTTATTCTGATATTTTCGTTGTGGAAGAATACTGGCCTGATTTCAAACCGGAGCACTTTTCTCACGCCCTAAAATGGTATCAGGAACAGGACATTACACTTGGCGGTTAGCAAATGGCTATCAGGTTCGTGAATGAGATAGTTGCAAGATTAGCTCCGAACGGAACATCTTCAGCCATAGCTAATAAACTCTGGGTATTTTTGGAGGTCCCCATGTCTGAAAATAAAAATGTAGTCGAGATACATGGTTGTATTGTATGCGCTAGATTATTCGATATTCTGGTTATGTATACCCCGGCTGGTAAATTAGTGGATTCTACTGTAATCAGTCCCGGTGGTCATCGTGTGATGGATGAACGGCAACCTCTGGTTGCCTGCAATACTCACACGGCAATGGAAATTGAGGCTTATAAAAGATCGAAACTCCAATATAGCGAATGCTAGATAATAAAGTTGAATCAGGCGGTATCCAATGGATTTTAAAGATTATTATGAGATATTAGGTGTGCCGCCGAATGCCGATAAAAAAGCCATTCAGCAAACCTATCGCCAGTTGGCGCGCAAGTATCACCCGGATGTAAACCCCGGTAATAAAGAAGCCGAAGAGAAATTCAAGACGATCAATGAGGCTTACCAGGTTCTGTCGGATGCGAAAAAACGCAAGAAGTATGATGAGTTGCGGGCGCAATACCAGCAATGGCAGCAGACGGGCGGTCAACAGCAACAGGATTTCGACTGGCAAAACTGGTCAGCGCAGCCAGGCAAAGGGGCGCGTACCCAATACGCTACCGCCGAAGATTTGGAAGACCTCTTCGGAAGCGCATCGCCCTATTCCGATTTCTTCTCCAGTATTTTTGGACAGGCGCCCAAGAGCGGCAACAGCGGACGAACTGCTCCGCTCACTCCACGCCGTGGGCGGGATGTCGAGTACGAAGTTGACCTGACACTGGAAGAGGCGTTTCACGGCACAGCGCGCTCATTGGAACTGGACGGGCATCCTATCCAAGCCAGCATTCCGCTGGGCGTCCGCACGGGAACGCGAGTCCGTTTGGCAGGGCGGGGCGAACCAGGCAGGAACGGCGGCGCGGCTGGAGATTTGTATTTGATCATCAAGGTTTTGCCAAATGCTACCTTCGAGCGTGACGGCGATGACTTGCACCTGAACGCACCCGTGGACATCTTCACAGCGATTGCGGGAGGCGAAATCCGCATCCCTGCTCTGGAACGCCCGCTCACTTTGACCATTCCGCCCCGCACCAATGCCAACCAAACTTTCCGCCTGCGCGGAAAAGGAATGCCCTATCTGCGTGAAGCCAACAAACGCGGCGATATGTTTGCCCGCGTCAAGTTGGTGTTGCCTGACTCATTGACCGAGCAGGAAGTGGACAGCATCCGCGCCCTGGCATCTGCGCGGCAAAAACGCGCGCAACCCAATGAGGTCAAGTTATGATTCCCGAAAACCCTCCCTCAAAAAAATATTGGTACGCTCCATATGAAGGTTATGAGTCGCGCAGTCAGCGCCGCCTGCAAAAAGATTTGGGCGTGGACGAAGCCGCCGCCGAAGCCATCCTGCATTTGCGCAAACAAGTCATTGAATTGCAAGCCCATATCCGTCAGCTGGAAACCGAACTCAATTCTCAAATTGACAGCCAACAGTTTCGTCTGACACGCTATCGCGAAATCTATTACGAGGCAACTTGGATCGAACTGGAAATTGAGGAGAGCGCATGACCACATCGCTCATCAACACCGAGCAGCCAAAGGGCAAACCCTGGTACAGCCTATCCCCCGAAGAAACGCTTACGCAGCTTGACTCAACAACGGCGGGACTTTCCTCACAGGAATCCGCTCAACGCCTAATTGCGAATGGCACAAATGAACTGAAAGAAGGCAAGCGCATCAGCGCATTCAGCATCTTTCTCAATCAGTTCAAGAGCCTCATTATCTGGATTCTGATCGTCGCGGGCCTCATCTCCGGTGTTCTGGGCGAAACGGTGGACGCCATTGCCATTCTCGCCATCGTCGTGCTTAACGCAGTCATTGGTTTCTATCAGGAATTTAGCGCGGAGAAATCCATCGCGGCGCTTAAGAAGATGACCGCGCCCCAAGCCAAAGTGCTGCGAGATGGACAAGTCACCATCATTCCCGCTTCGGGCATTGTCGTTGGCGACATCCTCGCACTGGAAGCAGGCGATATGGTTGCCGCAGATGCGCGTCTCATTGAAGCGGCATCGCTCAAATGTATCGAGTCCGCGCTGACTGGTGAGTCGGAAGCGGTGAAGAAACAACCCGCGACTTTGGAGCAGGGCGACATTCCGCTCGGTGACCGCGATAACCTGCTCTTCATGGGAACCAGCATCGCGACGGGCACTGCACAGGCGGTTGTTGTGACCACGGCAATGGACACGGAACTGGGTCGCATTGCAGGTCTGATCGAGTCGGCAGGCGCAGAGGAGCGCACACCGCTTCAGAAGAAACTCGACTCGTTCGGGCAAAGCCTGATCTGGGCAACGCTGGGCATCGTTGTCCTGCTGTTCGTATTGGGGCTGTTACGTGGAACTGAACCCTTTGAGTTGTTTATGACCTCGATCAGTCTGGCTGTGGCTGCTGTTCCCGAAGGACTCCCTGCCGTTGTTACGGTTGCGCTCGCGCTTGGAGTCTCACGCATGGCGCGCCGCCGCGCACTCGTCCGAAAACTGTCGGCGGTTGAGACGCTTGGTTCAACGACCGTCATTTGCACGGACAAGACCGGCACGTTGACGGTTGGCGAGATGACCGTCCGCATGCTCTACATTGCAGACAAAGTCTATGAAGTCACCGGCGAAGGCTACGGGACCGAAGGCGAAGTGCGATTCGATGGCAAGAAGGCGGAAGCAGAACACGCCGCGCCGCTGCTCGAACTGGCAACGATTCTCGTCGGTTGCAATAACGCAAATCTTGTTCAGGAAGATGGCAAGTGGAAAGTAATCGGCGACCCCACCGAAGGGGCGTTGCTCGCCGCGGGACAAAAAGCGGGCGGCAATCAGGAACGGATCGAAGCAGAAATGCCGAAGCAGCAGGAAATCCCATTCGACTCTGACCGCAAACGAAGTTCGGTTGTGCGCAAGATGTCGGATGGAAAACGGCGTGCTTTTGTCAACGGCGCGCCCGATGTGCTGTTGGAACACTGCACCAATCTGTTCACCAGCAGCGGCATTCGCCCGCTGACCGATCAAGACCGTCAGCGCATCCTCACGCAAAACACCGCGATGGCACAGCAAGCATTACGCGTGCTGGGTTCTGCCTATCATGATATGGATAACACCACATCCATCGACCTCACTGAAGATGTGGTGGAACGCGATCTTGTCTTCGTGGGTCTGTCGGGGATGTATGATCCGCCGCGCCAGGAAGCAAAAGAAGCGCTTGAAAAATGCCATGCCGCGGGTATTCGCGTGGTGATGATTACCGGGGATCATCCGCACACCGCGGCAGCCATCGCTCGGGAAATCGGTATTTCGTCAGACGCCGATCTGACAATCACCGGCATCGAGTTGGACAAGATGAACGACGCTGAACTCCACCAACGGGCAGATAAGATTTCAGTGTATGCCCGCGTCACCGCCGAACACAAACTGCGCATCATCCGCGCCTGGAAAGCGAACGACGCAGTGGTGGCGATGACCGGCGACGGCGTGAACGACGCGCCCGCCATCAAAGGCGCGGACATCGGCATCGCCATGGGGAAAACAGGAACGGAAGTCACCAAGCAGGCTTCGGACATGATAATCACCGACGATAATTTTGCGTCCATTGTCTCGGCAATCGAAGAGGGACGCGGCATCTACGACAACATCCGCAAGACACTGCAGTACCTGCTGGCAGGCAATACCGGCGAACTGCTGCTGATGACCGTCTGTGTGATTCTTGGGATTGCGACACCGCTCCTGCCGATTCACTTGCTGTGGATCAACCTTGTGACCGACGGTCTGCCTGCGCTCTGCCTTGCCACCGATCCGATCGACCCTGATGTGATGAAGCGCCATCCGCGCCGCCGCTCTGAGCGCATCGCGGACAGCGGATTCCTGCGTACGATGCTCCTGACTGGTTTCCTCACGGCGGGTGTGGCGTTCGCGGTTTATCTCTACGCCCTCAAGACGGGAACCTTGGAATCAGCCCGCACCCAGGCTTTTACCGTTCTGGTCTTTGCCGAACTCCTGCGCTCTTTTGGCGTCCGCAGCAAGACCAAATCCGTTTGGCGCATTTCCCTTTTGACAAACATCAACCTGGTCATCGTGGTTGCCATTTCGTTCGGTCTGCAGGTCTGGAGTCAACACAATGCAACTTTCGGTCAGTTTTTAAGAACATCTCCCATGTCGTTTGCCGATTGTTTCGTACTGCTCGCTTTCGGAGCCATTCCGCTGTTTATTCTTGAAATGGTGAAGCTGGTGCGAAACGCACATCAGAAACCAGAGACTGCGGCATAAAAACGAAATCAAACTCATGCGTTTGGGCATGAATCTGTGTCATGTAACCCTCCCCCAAGTGGCGGAGACAAAGTCTCCCCAGCCGATGGATGCGGCTGGGGAGACTTTATTGTAGGATAAGTATGGCAGTATGCGGCCCATTTGTTTATTAATTTAAAACATTAGGATATCTGTCTGTGCCTGTAGTCCGCTGTTGTGGAAAGAAATTATTTTATGTCTATATTTATTGACGTGACTGAAGTTTATTCACGTATCCTGAAATCATAAAGGGCAATATGGAAATTCAAACCAAGTCACCATCATCAATAGATCTTTCAAAACCCAGCGAGACCCTTGAAGAGTCAGTTACTGCACTGAACCAGGTGCTTGATCAGAATCCGGGGAATGCTGTTGCCCGGCAGGCACTTTACGAAACCATGCAGCAATTGCTGCGCAAGGATGCGTTTCTTGCCTATCAGAGTGAGACGAATGCCTTTTACACAATTCGCACACCAGCAGAATTCCAATTTATTCACCCAAAAGACCGCATCGTCCCCGAACCATTTCCGGCCCGCGAATTTGTACCCGCGAAGGCAGCCACTACGTGGTTGGGATGGTCTGTAGTTGGGTTGATCCCGGCTGGGTTGGGTGCGTTGGTTTGTGCGCCGTTGGCAATACTTGCTTCCGTTAAATTATTGCACCAGCCAACCTCATTAATTGATCGTCGCCGGGCCTGGGTTATCCTAAGTCTGGCAATTGTGCTATGGCTGTTTGCCCTGGCATTTTTATTCATCCTTACCCTACATCTGGTATAAAACACAATGCTGACAAGATTACTGGCACTTTCTGCAATTTGGCTTTTATTAAGTACTGTTGTAACTTTTCTATGGGGTACGCATGTGCGCCACGGCAATAAACTGAATGGGGTTTTATGGTTATTGACAGTGATTTTGTTTGGTGATTTATGGGCAGTGTTCACTTTTGGTCTGCCGTCTGAAATCATTACGCTCAGCCTGGTTGCCATTTTATGCGGAATCCTGTGGATCATTCTGCTTCCCAATTGGAATTTTTTGGGGCAAACAACCTGGACGATGAGCATTCTCTCTGCCGTGTTGTACATAGCTTACAGTTTTGCTGTGACAGCCTTTGCTCCCCTAAACCCGCTGAGTTTCCTGTTCTCGTTTGTTCTGTTCTCCGCCGAATTTTTTGGGGTCGCGCTTTCATTGTCATTCACTTATGAAATGTTGGATGTTTGTACACGTTTCCGATGGAATCATGTGACTGGGCCAGCCCAACCTGTCAGCGGATACGCCCCAAAGGTTTCACTGCAAGTCCCGGCTTACAACGAACCTCTGGAAGTGGTCGAAGCCACCCTGCGGACATTAGCCAAAATGAATTACCCCAATTTTGAAGTCCTGTTGATCGATAACAATACCCCGGATGAAGCTACCTGGCGTCCGTTGGAGTTGCTGTGCAGGGAACTGGGACCAAACTTTAAATGTCTCCACCTGGACAAATGGCCCGGATACAAATCCGGGGCGTTGAATTTTGCCCTCACCCAAACTGCTCCGGACGCAGAAATCATTGCGATCATCGATGCCGACTATCAGGTCCAGCCGAACTATTTGAGTGAACTCGTGCCATATTTTACCGATCCAAAACTCGCATTTCTCCAAACGCCTCAGGACTATCGTGACTACAAAGGCAACCCGTTTTTAGAAGCCTGTTACGATGCCTATAAATATTTTTTCGAAGTCTCCATGCCATCACGGAATGAACATAACGCAATTATCTTTTGCGGCACGATGGGCTTGATCCGCAAATCTGTGGTGCAGGAAATTGGCGGATGGGATGAGTGGTGTATCACCGAGGATGCCGAGGCGAGTCTGCGCATCCTTAAGCTGGGCTATAAATCGATCTATATTAATCAGGCTTATGGACACGGTGTTATGCCGTTAAACTTTGAAGGGCTGAAGAAACAACGTTTCCGCTGGTGCTTCGGTGGAATTCAAGTTTTGCGCAAGCATTGGGAATCACTGATGCCGTGGGCCCATTGGGTGGATCCAACCAACCAATTGACCGCATCCCAGCGCTACTACTATCTTTTATCAGGACTACAATGGTTCAATGAATTAATCACTTTGGGGTTCACAATGTTACTGCTGATCAGCAGTATTGCGGTCATGTTTGGATGGGGAACTGGTGCAAGGCCTTTGGCCGGGGCAATGGCTGTTGTGCCATTGGTATTCCTGGTACTTGGTTTAGGGCGATTCCTATGGGCGCTGCGTTACAGGTTAAAACTTGACTGGATGCGAGCCTTGCGCGCAATGGGCAGTTTCTTCAGCCTGAGTTGGGTGGTGACTTTGGCCAGCATACAGGGCTCCATTCAACCGCGCGGTGTTTTCCTGCGTACATCCAAGTCAAAAACGGAATCGAACCTGGTGCGGGCGCTGGTTGTTACACAGTGGGAAACCGGGATTGGACTGGCTTGCGGTTTGACCGGGCTAGCACTGGCAATGAGTAAGCCTCCCTTCGAGGGATGGATCGCCGCCATATTTCTATTTTGGCAAATGGGTTTGTATCTGGCTGCGCCTGCCTACAGTCTGCTTAGTGAACGTGGCGGAAAACCAACATGGGTAACAAACCCGGGCGATATCGATGGGAGAGTTATCCCCGAGACACAAGCGGCCCGCTGGTCAGTTGGGCTTATAACATTATTATTATTTGGCTATTTTATGTTCCGTATATTGCCGCAGCCAGAGACGCCAATTTATGCGAATTTGCAGCCGGCAGGACTACAAGCCGAGCAAGTTTTTAAGGTGCATCCGGTTAAAAATAAAGTTCACCCGCCAAAACCAGAAAAAACACCTAAGCCACCCAAGTCGCAGGGGAAGCCATAGTTATTGCGTACCCCGACCATAAGGCGTTAGGGTTTTAGCAAAGGCCTTGGATTACTTTGGAAAAAGAAAAAAAGAAATCCGAATTAATCTGTTATTTAATGCCAAAGAGAGATGATATGCTTCGTTTTTCCAATTTGCGTTCGTTGTCAACTTTGCTGTTCCTGGTCATTACGCTGATGATACTTGGCGTACAGTCTTGCCAAACCTCTCAGGCTTCCCAAGCATCGCAAATCTCCCAGCCCACTCAGATCTCTCAGTCATCTCAATCGCCCCAGCCTTCTCTGACTTCCCAGCCATTGCAAACCTCCGAGACCTTGCAAACCATCAGCATACCGTGGCTTTCCATCTCTGGTCGTTATATCAAAGACCCGGACGGTAATAATGTAATTCTCCGAGGCGTTTCGCTTGTGGATGTTTCGGTTGCAAATTCGCGCACACGCAATGCCAATGCGTTGATTGATATGGCAACCGATCATGCCGACGGTTGGTACGCACGCGTCATCCGACTGCCTGTCTACCCGGATGCAATTGACGGAGAGCCGGGCTGGAGAGCCGATCCCGATGCCTATTTCACCAAACACCTCGACCCGGCCGTTCAGCACTGTATCAGCAAGCAGATTTACTGCATCATAGACTGGCATTACATTAAAGACTACAACTCCAGTGATGTGGATACGGCAACGCGCGCCTTCTGGAATTATGTGGCTCAAAAATATGCCAGTACGCCAAACGTTATCTTCGAGCTATACAATGAGCCGATCTACCCGGATGACTGGAGAACCTGGAAAACAACTGCCCAGCCCTGGGTGGATATTATCCGTACCGAAGCGCCCAAAAACCTGATCCTGATTGGCGGCCCGCGTTGGTCCCAGAATGTTGCAGAGGCTACCACCAGTCCCTTTACCGGCAGCAACCTTGTCTACGTAGCTCATATTTATCCTGGGCATGGTGGTCAGAGCGTTTGGGATTCCTGGTTCGGGGACAGCTCCAGTAAAGTACCTTACTTCATCACCGAATGGGGCTGGCAGCAAGGCGGTGGCGCTCCCACCAGCGGCACCAAGTCTGTGTATGGTGAGCCTTTTAGCGCCTATCTCGATTCAAAGGGTGTCAGTTGGACTACCTGGGTCTTTGATGACTACTGGCAGCCGATCATGTTCGATGCAAGCTGGAACCTGCTTGGCGGAGAAGCCTACATGGGCGAATTCACCAAGGATTTCCTTTATCAGCATCGCAACGACAACTTGCCCGGCGGCGTTACTGGTCTATCCTCGGATACGACACTCGTTAATCCGACAGTCCCCTTCACTACTACACCCATTGCACCAGCAAATTTGCCTGCCAATACTGGCGCTTTGAAAGTGCAATTGATTATGGGCGGCGCAGATGACAACCAACAATCTGCATTCCACTTTCAAGTCAAGAATATCGGCTCCAGCGCGCAGTCAAACATTTCCATCCGAATTTACTTCACAACAGATGGGTCTCAGGTTGCTTCCAACTATGTGCTGGAAAAATATTACGATCAATCTGGAATGGCAACTGTCTCAGGCCCGGACCATGCATTCGGCTCCACGTATTATTTCACTGTCAATTATGGCACAACCAACCTGCACGCTAACACTGCCTGGGATTATGATACAGCCCTGCGGCTGAATAACTGGGACAGTAATTACAGTAGCACAAATGACTGGTGGCATACTACCGACACGCTTCCCACAAGTTATATAGCTTGGGCCAACATCCCCGCTTACGTAAGCGGTTCACTTGTCTGGGGTAACGAACCCAGAGACAGCAGTCCGGCTTTGACGAACGCATCAGTATCACCAATTCCATAGAATAAACATGATGGCGGTGTTGTTATCTCCCCCAAGTGGCGGAGACAAAGTCTCCCCAGCCGATGGATGCGGCCGGGGAGACTTTGTTGTAGGATGAATTCATAGTGGGCGGCTTCGCCCAGGAGAAAAAAATGTTTCAAAAAATACTGGATAAGATCAGAGAATTATTGGGGGGCAAAGCCATGTCCGATGTCGACCTTATGGCGGAATTGGGTAAGAAAGCGGAAGGTATGGGCTTGAGCTGGAAAGTCTCAGTCGTGGATTTCCTAAAATTATTGGGAATAGACAGTTCACGTGAGAACAGGGACGCATTGGCGACAGAACTCGGTGTTTCTGCAGAACTGAAAAGCGGATCTGCCTCGAAGAATGAAGCCCTGCGTGTGGCTGTGTTCAAGAAACTCGCGGCAAATGGTGGGAAGATTCCCGCTTCACTGTTGGATTAAGAACAGACGTAATCTTGCCTATCGTCGTGATTGGAAGCCAAAATGGCCTGCCAGCGTAAGACGGGTTATGTAAGCTGTTGGCATTCCGGCTTGGATCAATCTGTTTGCTATCATCGCTCGAGTGGAAATTGAAATCCAACATCACACGCATGGAGAAAATTACATAAAAAATCCCTTTGTAAGGCTTTTACCGATATTCATTATCATGAGCATGTTCCTTGGGGCGTGTGCCACGCCAACCCAGCCGGTGTCCATCCCCGTGACTGGGGCGACTGCTATCCTTGTGCCGACTGTCACACCAATGCCGGCTGTGCCGCAGAGCGACGATGTCTGGGATCGTATTACGGCAAATCAGAAAATTGTAGTGGGCACATCCTGGTATTATCCGCCTTTTGCTTTCGTCGATCCTAACTTTCAGGTTGTTGGTTTTGATATCGCTTTGATTAAGGAGATTGGGCGTCGACTGAACATTCCAGTTGAAATCCAGAATTTCGCTTTTCAAGGACTTTCTAGCGCGCTACAAATCAACCAGATTGACCTGGCCATTTCTGCCATCTCGATTACTCCCGAACGCGCCGCTGAAATGTCATTTTCGCCAATTTACTACGTCAACCAAACTGCCGTTCTGGCCAGAACCGACTCGACGGTAACAAGCATCACCAATTTTAATCAACTGGCTGGCTTTCGTCTGGGTGTGCAGCGCGACACCACGTATGAGGATATGGTGCAAAGTTTACTGGTTGATACCGGGCTGATGGACGCGGATAAATTACTAAGCTACACACAAGCGGATGAGGCTGTGCGTGACTTGATTGCAAACCGGGTTGACGTGGTAGTCGTCGGCCAGGCAACCGCCAGCTATTACGGTTCAATGCAGGAGCTGCGAGTGGTTGGAAAGGGATTCCATGAGCAAAACCTGGCGGTTGCAATGCGGTCGGGAACACCCCGCTTAAAAGCCGAAATTGACCGGGTAATGGACGATATGCTCACAGATGGGACGATTCTCGGTTTTATCCAGCAGTATATTCAGAGTGATGTGACCGGGGTTATGCCTCCATCCAATCAACCTGCCGCCACACCATTATCCCCTGTTGCCACAGTTACTCCAGCCACCTGCTGGGACGGAATGAAATTCGTCGCGGATGTAACTTTGGGCGATAACAACATGACAAATCTGCCATTCGTCAAACCTGGAGACGGTTTTGTCAAAACCTGGCGGGTACAAAATACAGGAACCTGCACTTGGACGCCGAGTTATCAACTGCTGTATGCTTACGGAAATGTTAATGCAGCACAAATGAATGGTCAGCCGATAAATATTCCAGCAAATGTCACTCCCGGTCAGACCATTGATTTGAGCGTAACCATGGTCGCCCCAATGGAGCCTTTAACCTATCAAGGTTTCTGGCAGATTGAAAATGCAAGTGGTCAACAATTTGGTCAAACGATTTGGGTTGGCATCTCAACCCTTGCATACCAAGGTACTCCAATTGCGACCGGGCAACCTTCCGAGAACTACTGCGTGGTAACGATCACTGCACCCAAAAGTGCAATTAAAGTTAACAGCGATTTCGATGCGGTCTGGACGGTTAAGAATTTGAGCGGAAATGATTGGTCATCAGATTCGGTGGATTATATATTTGTCAGCGGCACAAAGATGCGTCAGCAGGATGGTTATGATTTCACTGAAACCATCAAAGACGGTGAGAGTGGAGAAATTGTCGTAGACATGGTTGCTCCAGGTACGCCTGGTATTTACAACACCCAATGGGCAATCGTCTCCGGCAAAGGCACTTTTTGCACTCTGAATTTAAACGTGACTGTAATAGCGAAGTAATCCCGGCTCAAAATATCGAGTCAGCAAAAACAATATAAAACCAAATTAAGAATTGCTGTTAGCACTCCCCCAAGTGGCGGAGATAAACACTCCCCGGCCGATGGATGCGGCTGGGGAGTGTTCGCTGTATGATAAATTTGTGTATCGCTATCATTCACCCAGGAGAAAAAAATGATTAACTTCCTTATATGGATTATCGTAGGCGGGTTCATCGGTTGGTTAGCCAGCATCATTATGAAGACGGACAGCCGGCAAGGTATGATCGCCGACATTATCGTCGGCATCGTGGGCGCGTTTGTGGGCGGATACTTCCTTAGCCCGCTGTTCAACATCAGCACCATCAATGAGAGTAACTACAGCATTCCCGCCTTGCTGGTGTCATTGGGAGGCGCCGTTATTCTGCTGGCAATCTCCAAGCTATTCCGCAATATCGGCGGGTTCGTGGTGATCGTTATCATCGCGCTGCTTGCCTATATTTATTTCAGTTGCTGGTCATTGGAATCCTCATCCGCGTTTTGCACCAGCATCCGTGCAATGCCATTCTTTCAATAACTTCCTCCCCCAAGTGGCGGAGAAGAATACTCCCCAGACGCAGGATGTGTCTGGGGAGTATTTATTGTAGTATGTGTGTATGACCCGCGTATATGTAGCCGATGCAAAACCTGAAGAACGTTCTGCCCTTCGCCTTCTGCTCCTTGATCAAAAAATGGAAGTAGTTGGAGAAGCCGCTGACTGGTTCACCACGTTAGTGCAGGCGCCAACCAGCCGCTCTGACATGTTGTTGATTGATTGGGATTTACTCCCCATTAATTCGCCTAACGAGGCTCTGGATGAACTTCGAAATACTTGCCCGGCAGCGTTGGTCATTATCCTCATCAGCCATCTGGACGCCCGTCAGCAAGCTGCACTCTCCGCTGGCGCTGATGTGTTTATTAGTAAAGGTGAGACGCCCGAGCGTGTGTCTGAACGCCTGCGCCTTGCGGCTGCAAGCGTTCGTATTGTGATCTGATGCCACTTGGCTGAATGAGAGACTTGAAATCCGGCGTAGCAACGCTGTTCCGAGCGCCGGCGTAAATTGGAACAGCGTTTATCAAATGATCTGGAGGATCAAACCATGAACAAGGATATTTTTGAAGGCAAGTGGAAGCAAATTCGAGGCGAGGCCAAAGCCTGGTGGGGCAAACTCACCGACGACGATCTGGATCGCGCCGCAGGCAAGTTTGATGTCCTGGCTGGCATGCTTCAGGAAAAGTACGGCTACACCCGTGAAGCCGCAGCCGATGAAATCGACAAGCGCGTGACGGAGTATGAGTCTAATCTGAGCAATGCAATGCCTGAGAAGAAAGTAACTGGAAGAGTCAGTAACACGCTTAACCCAAGTTCCAACCTGGGAACAGACTCAACCCAAGAAGAAATTGGCACAGTGAATAACGAGCTTGACCCGAGCTCAGATCAGGGAACGGTTCCAACCCAAAAAGAAATTGGCACAGTGAATAACGATCTGGTCGAGAAAATAGCCAATTAATTGAAGGCTGAATGAGAGATTTGAAATCCGGCGCACCAATGCTGTCCCGAGCGCCGGCGTAGATTGGGACAGCTTTTTCAAATGATCTGGAGGATCAAACCATGAACAAAGATATAGTTGAAGGCAAGTGGAAGCAAATGCGAGGCGAGGCCAAAGCATGGTGGGGCAAACTCACCGATGATGATCTGGATCGTGCCGCTGGTAAGTTCGATGTACTTACAGGCATGCTTCAAGAAAAATACGGCTATTCCCGCGAGCGCGCAGCCAATGAAATCGACAAGCACGTGACCGAGTATGAAGCCGCCCTGAAAAAGAAGACTGTACCCACTAAATAATCGAAGTGTCCCACAACCCCTTCTCTCTTGAGAAGGGGACTAATCAACAACCAAACACGGGCAACCGTGTATTTGAAACATTCAAAAGGAGTAAAAAATGAATCTCATCATATATTTAATCGCTGGAGCGATCGTCGGCTATATTGCCAGCAGGATCATGCATACGAATTCACAACAAGGCACATTGCTTGATATCGTAGTAGGTGTCATTGGCGCATTCATCGCCGGTTACTTTATCAGCCCGCTCTTGGGCGTTGGAACGATCAACGATGCCATCACCATTCCAACCATGCTGGTCACCCTGCTCGGCGCTGTTGTTCTGCTGTGGATCGTCAAGGCCGTTCGCCGCTAATCGTGAAGTTGATCATTTCAGGCGAGCAGGGACATCTATTCCCTGCTCGCAAGTAACACGCTGATTTAGTGAACATGGACTTCTTACTGTTTAATCAGTCCGTGTTCAGAAGGAAAGATAAAATGTCAAACGACAATAGAGTATCAGCAGTTAGAACGTCACAAAACGAGCCGGAACGAGAGCAGCGTATTTTCAGTTTCAAGGCTACTCAGTTGATCTGGTTGTTCCTGGGCATACTTGAAGCTCTCATCGCGCTTCGCATCCTCTTAAAACTTATTGGCGCCAACCCAGAAAGCCCGATCGTTGCCTTGATCTACGGGTTTACCCTCCTATTCCTGTTCCCCTTCGAAGGAATGACCGCAACACCATCAGCCGGCGGCATGGTGCTGGAACTTTCATCCTTCTTTGCCATGGGAATCTACGCCTTGATCGCGTGGGCCGTGGAAAGAATAGTCTGGTTGATTTTTTACCGTCCGCGTGGACCAGTGGTAGCAGTTACTGAAACCACGACCAGCGAGAACCACACTACTCCCTAATCCAAAGAGATAGAATGTCCACTTCCATCCCTCAGCAAGAGTCTGACACGCAGCAACCGAACGGTTTTTTAGCCGGACTTCAGACTATTGACAGCATCCTACATTCGCTGATTCGTCTCACTCAGTTGACAGAAGAAGAACAAATGGAAGCAGGTATCTATCTTGGTGATAACACTCCAGAAGAACCCATTTAGTCCGACAATTGGTAACTACTCAGCCATAGTTTTGTGACCGCTAGATATGGCAACATGGCGCAACATTGGCGCAGATTCGCCACAGGTAAGGCAACCATATGCAGCCATTCGTAGAAAAATCAGCATCTT